>JAEEGL014236088.1_pt1 | contig 14944 bp, 3 predicted proteins | sample 9134231 | NCBI WGS metagenome assembly JAEEGL01 (sample SAMN16246548, study PRJNA631951) | gut metagenome | biome: gut microbiome; feature: rumen; material: fiber-attached | host: Bos | place: Iran: Karaj | collected 2018-10
TGCCAGGGCGCTGCTGTTGAGGGCGCCAGGCTGGATGAGGTAGGGCACGTTGGCCTCCATCTGCTCTGTGAGGTCGAACTGCATGATGTCGCCGTCGAAGTTGGTGAGGCGTGCGAGCTGCGTGCCTTGGCCGAAGACGGCTTGCGGGTCGGCGACGGGGCAGGGCAGGACGATGGTGTTCCACGTTCCCTTGCGGAAGCTGCGCTGGAGCTTCACGTTGGCCAGCTCAACAGCCACGGGCGTGTAGTCCACGCTCTCGCGGAGGATGACGCCTTCGGGCGTGATGTCCTTGAAGACGGCACGCACGGTGACGTCGGCGTTGACGGTGAAGTCCCAGGCGGGATCTGTGCTGACGACGGCGCCGTCGATCTCGTAGGCGACGAAGCGGTGGCCGTCGGTGGCGTTGGCGTCGAAGTGCAGGACGGTGCCGTAGTTGTAGATGTCCGTTGTCACACCCACACTGCCCTGGGTGGCGTCGCAGTCGATGCGCACGTTGAAGGTGCGCGGGCGGAAGACGGCGCGCAGGTTGACGGTGTTGTTCAGTTCCACGGTCAGTTCGGGCTCGGTGGAGTACTCCTCAATCTGGCTTTCGCGGATGACGGTGGCTCCCGTGTCCGTGGTGCCCCAGTAGGCGAACTCATAGCCCTCGGCGGGTGTGGCGGTGAGTGTCAGCACTTGTCCGAAGGTGCCCTCGCCCTCGGTGACATTGGTCTCTCCGGCGCCGATGGGGAAGGGTGCCACATAGTATTGCACCACGCCGCCCTTGAAGAGCATCCACTTGACTTGCAAGCCGTTGTAGCCCAAGAAACCTTCCTGGTCACGGATGCTGTCGGTCTTCACTTGCAGGGCGTAGTAGCCGTTGTCCGTGAGTGCACTGGTGTTGAGATAGAAGACGCTGTCGTTGTCTGCCGCCTTGGTGATGGGCAGGTCGGTGGTCTTCTTCTCGCCCTCGAAGCGCAGGACGAGGTCGCTGCGTGTGAAGGTGGCGGGGTTGATGGGCTTGTTGAAGGTGACGGTCATCTGTTGGACGGGTTCAATCACAAGTTCGTCCTCGTCCTCTGGCACGCCCTCGATGCTGACGACATCCAGCCGGAGGTCGGGCGTGGGCTCGAACTCAACCACGAAGTTGAAGGTTCGAGGGCCGTCGGCGTAGGCCACGATGTGCAGCTTGTTCTCGGGCAGCGGGTCGAAGCCGTCCTGCATGGTGTACTGGGTTGTCCAGAAGTTCTGCGGGTCGAGTTCGGTGTCGGTGTCCTCGTCCTTGAGGGACAGGATCTTGGCGATGCCGCCGGTGGGGTTGGCCACGGAGGTGTAGAACCACTCCTTCTGTGGCACGGTGACGCTGACGCGCCAGCGGCTGTTGCCCAGGGCGGTGATGGTGGTGATGTTGCTGAGCGTCTTCAAGGCCTCGTCGGTGCCGTTGGAGAGGTAGATGTGGTCGGGCTCATCGTGTCCGTCCTCCACGTCGTTGGTGACCCATCCGCGGTAGGTGATGTCGCCCAGCGGCACGTTGACGCTGTGGATGAGCTCATGGATGGTCACCTGGTCGAGCAGCGTGAGGTCGGGGTTGCCGTAGGAGGTGAGGTGAGTGGCGCGGACATCATAGTCGATGAAGTGCCCGAGCAGTGTGCTGGTGAGGTCCCATGTGGCGTAGGAGCAGGCTCCGGCCGGGATGTCGCCGAAGACGGTGGCGATGGTGCTGTCCAGGGCCATGGCCTTCTCGCCGCCGTTGAGGCTGGAGCTGACGATGGCGAAATCAACCAACAGGCCTTTCTCGTTCTCCACGATGCGCGGCTGCTGGGTGATCATGCGCACGTTGGTGGCCTCGCCCTTGCCCTTGTTGTGGATGAGCACGCTGAACTCGGCGGGGATGATGGGTTCCACCACGTCCTTGGTCAGCGGGTTATCGCCATAGATGTCGCGCTGGACGAAGTAGGTGAGGTCGAGTTCGGGTGTGGGCTTGACTTGCAGGGAGACGGGATAGAGTTCGCGCGTCTGTGACTTGCCTCCGTTCTCGAAGTAGAGCGTTCCGCCGAAGCTGTAGGTGGTGAGCGTGTCGGGCGCTGCGTACTTGGTGGGGATGAAGAGGATGGTGGCCACGCCCTTTGCGTTCGGTCCGAGTGTCCAGGGGCCGTCGGTGCTGCCCTCGAAGCCGTCGATGCTCTCGAAGTTGATCTGGAACTCGTGGCTGGTGGCCTGCTGACCCAGCAGGTCTGTCACGGTCACGTTCAGGTCGATGTTCTCCAGGTTATCGTTGGTGCTGTTCTCGATGGTGAGCGTTCCGCGGAAGGCCTGGCGTGTGAGCACCAGCTTCTGCTCGATTTCCAGTTTGACGGTGGCGCAAGTGTTCTTGCTCTGCCCGTCGAAGTACTCCTGCTTGTCTGCGTTGGCGCTCTTGATGAGTTCCACCCAATCCACGAATCCCATGTCGATGAGTGCCGTCAGGCAGGAATCCTGGCGCTCGTTGATGGCGTCATAGACGCTCTGGTGCTCGTGGTTGTCGTTGGTGGGCTCCAGTCCGTCGAGGATGCGGTATGAGTTCTGTGAGCGCTCGATGTACTGCAGCAGGTCGAGGTTGAAGTAAACGGGTCGGCTGTTGGGCATGACGTTCACGAGCTGCTGGGCCAGCTCCTCGGGCTGGTAGTTATAGAGCGTTCCCTGCTGGTACTCCTGCTCCAGGCGCTCGTCGATGGTTTCGAGTGCGGCCACGATCTCGTCGCCGTAGTTCCAGGCCAGCGAGTCAGCGCCTGTGCGCTCGTTGAGGTAGTCGGAGTAGGTGCTCAACCACGTTAAGTAGAGGTCGGTCTTATGGGTGTAGCTCTTGAGCAGGGCCGGCATGACAGTGGCGCGGCGCGGCTGTTGGGCCTTGACGCTATAGTCGTGAATGGCCTTGATGCAGTTGACAACGTTGCGTGCGGCTCCGGTGCCAGGGACGAAACTGGCTGCACATTGTGCAGCGCCGTAGCCTGCGCTGGAACCGCGTCCCTGTGCAATCTGCCGTCCTGTGCGCAGGCAGTCGCCGCCAGGTATGTCGATAGGAATACACTCGAGGAGTATGCAGAGCAGTGACTGCAGGCCAGCCAGGTCGATGTTGCCGCCGGGACCGCCGCCAGGACTGCCAGGACCGCCGCCGCCAGGACTGCCAGGACCGGAGGGGCTGGTGGGATAGGTGTAGGTGGGACCGCCGGGACTGCCGCCGCAGCTGATGCTGCGTGCTGCGTTGATGACATCGGCAATCCATCCGAACTTGCTGTCGGGGCCGCAAGGCCACTCAAACTGGTCGGCCACCTGTATCTGACAAGGTATGCCGCCGCCGGCACGACGCTTGACGGAGGACTTGACGCCGGGCTCCAACGGTTCGCGGGTCACACGCACGGGAACGATGTAGCTTTGTTCGGCACCGAGTGTGAAGCCCTCGTACTGCACTAACGGTGTGAAGGTGAAGCCTTCGACCTCGGGCAGGGTGACGTGCATGTTCTGTGCGGCAATGAGACCGTCGTTGCGCAAGACGATGTTGAACATGGTCGAGTGGCCGTATTCTATCTCGTCGAGCAGCACGCTGTCCGGGAGCGTCATGCGCACCACGGGCACCGGTACCTGTGTCTCATAGACGAGGGTTGACACTATCTGGTACTCGTCTTCGACGGTGGTCTCCACGACATCCCACGAGACGCTGACGGCCTGGTAGGAAATGGTGGCCAGGTGCTCTGTCACCTCACCCGGTGAGACGAGGACGTTCTGGCGGTAGCTGTCGTGCTTGTCGGCCGTCACATAGAGCTGGTAGTAGCCCTCGTTGATGTCGTCGAAGCGGATGCCGTCCTGCGTGGTCTTGCCGGAGGCAACGGTCACGCCGGTGTTGTAGTCCTGCAGCTGCACGGTGGCATCTTCCACGTAGGGCTTCTCGCCGTCCTTGTTGCCGTAGATGGTGTTCTCATCCTGCACCCGCACAACGAGTGAGCCCTTGCTCTCGCTCACCACCTTGACGTTGAACCACACGTTGAAGCCGTTGCCGTTCTCGCTGTTGATGGCGATGTTACCCTTCTGGATGACGTTCACGTCGAGGTCGCCCGGGTTGAAGCGCAGCATCACGGTGGCGGTGTCGCCCGTCTGCATTGATGGCATCTCGGCGGGCGTGGCCAGGCTGATGAAGTCGCTCATGTTCTTGGGCAACTCCACCGTCACCTTGCCCGTCTCAGCCAGACCCGTGTTCACGACCTGAATGGGGTAGGTGCGGACGGTGCCCTTCGTGGCTGTGGTGTTGATGCTGTTGACGTTAGGCTTGATATTGGCGTAGTGGATGCGCGTGAAGTTATACATAATGAACTCCAGACGTGCACCCTCGTCGCTGGTCAGCGTCACGACCATCTGATCCCATCTGGTGCTCTCGCTGGCCTCGTGGCCCGTGATAGTATAGGTGAGGGCGGCCGTGCCGTTGCCTGCCAGCACATCGACGCTGCTCATCTCGATGTCATAGAGGTCTGTGACACCGGAGAAGGTGGCGTGGACGTTGTGCAGCGGCAGGTCGGTGAGGTTCTTGATCTGGACGCTACCCACATACGGCTCGTTCTTGAAGAGCTCATGCTTGATGTAATCCTGCTGCACGCGCTCGAAGCCATAGACGTTGAACGCGCCAGTCTCTTCCGTCAAGCCCTCCTGCGGGTTGCAGACGCCGTAGGCGAAGTGTCCGCGGTAACCAGCGGGCAGCGGGTAGAGGACGGAGAAGTGTCCCAGCGCATCGGTCTGAACGGTGAGTGCCGTTCGGCTGCCGTTGAAGATGACGTAGGGTTCCACACGCAGCTGGTTCACGCTGCCGCTGCCGTTGGCCTGCACCGTACCGCTCAATGTCACTGTGTCGCCTTCGTTATAGATGGCCTTCTCGGCGGCTATCGTGAAGGTGTAGAGTGAATTGACCTGCAACAGCACTTCGGCAGAAGTGTTGTTGAGGTAGATGAGCTCGGCCTGTTTGTTGTCGGGGTTCACGGTGGCGCTGAGGGTGTAGTTGCCCGGCACGTCGGAGGCGTTGAAGGACACCGTTTCTGTGGTGCTGCTGCCCTTGGGCAGAACCTTGCCCAGGGTGAATGTGGTCAGCTCCTTGCCGTTCTGCTGCACGCGCACCTCGGTGTTGGCGGCCAGTGCTGCGGCACCCTGGTTGACAATCTCGAGGGTCAGCGTCAGCGGTGACTTGGCATTGGTGGTCGTCTCGGAGAGTGCAATGTCTGTGATGACAGCGTCGGGCAACGTGCGGTCACTGATGAGCAGCCAAGCCGACCCGCTGCTGAACTCGGCGGCGGAGACGGTGATGCTCACCGTGCGGTCGCCTTCCTCGTTGTCGTTGCCCAAGGCCTTGAACGGCACGCGCACGCTCTCCTGGCCCGCCGGAATCGTGGCGGTGGTGGGATAGGTGACGTCGGTGGCATCGGTGGAGATGTTGACGGTCAGCGCCTCGCTTGTCTCGGTGTTGCGGCTGATAATGAGTTCGCAACCCGTGTCGTCGCCTTCCAGGATCGTTGTCTTGCTGGCAACAACACTGAGGGCGGCACCGTCATCGTCGGTAATCGTGATGGGCACTTCCACAGAGGTTTGCTTGTCACCGATGGCGTCGCAGTTACAGTCGGTCAGATAGATGGCGGCACGGACCGTCACTACGCGGTCACCATCCTTGCGCTGGTTGTCACGCACGCCAAGCGGGAACTGCACATTGGTAGTGCCGGCGGGCATCGTGATGGTGCGTGTGCTGTAGTAGAGGTCGTCGTTGCCGTCGTCGGTCAGCTTGACCGTGATCTTGTTGTTGGTGACGCCCTGGCGGGTGAGGGTGCCCACGATGGCTTGCGGTCCTGCGGCCTCGCTCACGGAGGTCGGTGTCAGCGTCATCGTGATGGCGGGGGTGTCATCGTCGTGCAGGATAAAGACCACCTCGGCCTTCTGGTGATGGTCGGCGGTGGCGGTGAGTTTCACGCCCTCGTCATTGGCTGGGGTGTTGTCTTGCAGGACATTGATGTTCACGGTTCCCGTAGTCTCTCCCTCGGGGATGACAATGCGCTGCGGGAGCTTGAAGCGCTTGCTCTGCTCGATGGTCAGATAGGCGTAGATGTCACCCGGATAATAATGCTCCGGCACGGAGGCGGTGACCTTGATGATATCACCCTCGTTGTACTCTTCCTTGTTGAGGGTCAGCGTGAGGGGGATGAGGTCGTCGTCCTCGATGGTGACGCTGTCGATGACGGTGTTATAGCCGTTGTTCTTGTCCTCGTTGGCGATGATAGCCACGCGGGTATCGACGTTAATGTCCTCGTTGTTGACGGGATAGATGTAGAAGTTGACCTTCGATACGTTCTTGTCGAAGCGCACGGTTCCGCTGCCGTCGGAGTTGATTTTCAGGCGGTTCGTGTTGCCGGCGTTGTCGCGGCTGGTGATACTGAAAGTCTGCGAGAGGCTGAGGTCGCCCGTGCGGCGCAGCTCACAGGCATAGCTGTACGTGCTATTCTTCTCGTTGATGACATTCTTGTAGGCGGTCAGCACCAGGTACTTCTTGACGTTGAGGCCGTAGGTGGCCGCAGCAGCGGTGTTGTTGCCCTGGTCCAGGGTGATTTCTCCGCAGTCAGCCGAGGGCACCACTTGCACCACGGGTCGGCATTGTCCGCCGACGCCCGGGAACTCGTCGAGGTTCAGGCTGAAGTTGCGTTGCACGGTAGCGCCCACGTCGAGAGTGCCGTCATAGCTGGCGGTTCCCACATAGACGCGGTTCTTGGTCTGTTCGTTCTCCAGGAAGAGCTTCTCGGTCCATCCAGCGGCGGTGGCGAGGTCGCCCTGGTTCGTGACTTTCCACGAGAAGTCCAGCTGGTCGCCGGGGTTGGCCAGTGTCTGACTGACGGCGACATCTGTCGGGACGAGGTCGGGTCGCGGAATCACCTCCACGATAATCTTGCCGTCGGTGAAGCCGGAGACGACGTTCTGTCCGGCGCGGTCCGAGAGGATGACCTCTGCGCGCGAACCGGTGCTGGTAGTGTACTTGTACTCATAGAACGTGACGGGCAGCTGCTCGCCGTTCTCCAGTGTCTCGGGCAGGTCCAACTGCAGCGTCAGCAGAGTGCCGGAGCTGCCATTGATCTTGCTGTTCGTCGGCGAGTAGAGAATCACGTTGTAGCGCTGATAATAGATTTTCAGCTTGGAGTTCCACTCCTGATAGCTGCTGCGCAGGGTCACGGTGGACTCGTAGTCGCCGCCGCGCTGGCGGTTGATGCTGACGAGCGACGTCTCACCGGTTTCGGGGTCCTCAAACGCTTTGAGCACGTAGGGCGTGACGATGTCAAACTGCACGCCCGTGATGTCGCTCTGGTTCTCCAGCTCGATGGGCACCGTGGCCGTCTTGCCCGCAGGGAACGTCACTTCGCCGATGCGCAACACATTGGTCTGCGCCAGGGCAAAGGTACAATTCAACAGGAACAGCAGGAGACCCACCCCCCTTCCCCTCCCTAAGGAGGGGAGTATATACTTTTGTATATAGCTCTTTATTGTATTCATTGCTATTTCGTATTTAGTGTTAACGATTCTTGTTTGGTAACCATTCCCTCCCTAGGGAGGGACGGGATGGGTCTTATTTCCTGACCTTGAACTGCTTGTTACCTTGTTTGATGACGTAGGTTCCGGCGGGAGCGGTCTCGAAGGAGGTGACGCGTCGGCCACTGAGGTCAAAGACTTCGGCCCCGACGGGTAAGCCATCGTTCAGCAACGAGATGGCGGTGGCCAGGTCGCGGATGGTCACGGAGAGATAGTTGGCCTCTGCGTCGATCAGGCGCACGGTGCTGATGGCCGCCTGCGGGTCAAGGCCCGTGAGCAGGTCATGTTCGCCGGCTTCCACGCAACGGCCGTTCAGGTTGTAGATAACCACTCGTGTGTCTGCGCCCACCTGCCGCTTCGACAGTGCGAAGCCGCGCAGTTCGGGAGACAGCGTGAGGTTGTCGGCCTGCTGATCGGTGATCGTCAACTGCAGGGCTGCCACAGCATCGGTGTTGGCCACGCGCAGGCGGTCGCCCTCGATGGCCAGGACGTTGCGCTGTGCGGCAGCTTCTTCACGCGTGAAGATATAATTAATGTACGCGCGCACGGGAGCGGGCTCCTCCTCTTCCTCTGCATCCAGAATGGCGTTGACGTTCATGACAATGTCACGCACGTCAATCGTCTCGTCCTTCACGGCATCAGCGGCGGTGAAGTTGAAGACCTTGCCGCTGAGCTTGTTGCCTGTGCTGGCGAAGCTCACCACGTGCTGCAGGTCTGCTACATCCACCGTCTGGTCGGCGTTGATGTCGCCATCGAGCCAGTTGAACTGGATGACGATGGGTGTCTGGTAATAGTAGGTGGTTGACGGTGCGAGCAGTAGCGGCTCACCGCGAAGGGGATAGAGCACATAGTCTGTGGACACGTTCCACTCATCGCCGTTGCGCCGGTAGAAGTAGTAGCTGTCGTAGGTCCAATTGCTGTTGTTGTTGCGGTAGATGTGATAGAGGTAGCTCAAGTCGCGATTATAGTTCTGGCCGCTGTGGTTGTAGGTCTGCAGCGTGTTCCACTCAATCGTCATGGGTTCTCCAAAGTTCACCTCGAGGGCCGGATATTTCTCGCTCACCACGGGCAGTCCCGTCTTGTAGTCGCAGAACTGGCGGTTGTACCAGAGGTTGTCGCCCACGCTGTACAGCGTCTCGCGGGAGATGGGTTCAGAGATGGCTGTCAGCTGGTTGTAGTCCAAGCCCAGATACGTGATTGCGCTGAACTTGGCAGCAAAGGGTGCCAGGTCGCCTTCCAGCTGGTTGCCGTAGAGCTGCACGCGCGTTATCTTGGCATCGGTGAAATCGTCGGCCAGCACCGTTTCGAGCTGTCCCGTCAGGTAGTTGTTGCCCAGGTCGAGCGAGGTCAAGGCGGGCAGCTCAAAGACTGTCTGAGTCAGCGGGCCGTGCAGGTTGTTGTTCGTGAGGTCGAGCTTGCTGATGTGGTCGCCCTCGAAGGTCACACCGTACCATTTGCCCACGAAGCGGTCGTCTGTGGTGAGGTCCCACGGATGCGTCCAGTTGGCACCGTCCCACAGCTCGTAGAGTTGTTGCAGGATGGCATAATCGACGGCATCGAGCTTGTCGCCCGTGAGGAAGGTAAGGATATCCTTGAAGTCCTTCCAGCAGTTGGTTTCACGATACAGGTTGTCCACGCCAGCCGGCACCTCGAGCACGCAGTTCTTGTAGTAGTCCCTGATGTAATAGTCATCATTGATGGTAGGCGGCGTGCCGGCAAATATGCGGACGAGTTTCAGACTGTCACAACTGTAGAAGTAGTTGAAATAGTTGTTGTTGGTGTAGTTCATGCTGCGACCTAAGACCGCTGTGCGCAGGCTGTCACACGCCTGGAATGCATAGTCGCCGAGGGTGGTGACGCTGTCGGGAATCTCGATGTGTGTGAGATATGACCCTTGGAAGGCATAGCTTCCGATTTCGCGCAGCGAGATAGGCAGTGTGATATCCGAAAGTCCGCGTGTGCGACGGAAGGCGTAGTTGCCGATCTTGGCCAGCGACGTGGGGAAGTGGAAGTCGTTTTTCAGACCGAAGCACTCATTGAAGGCGTAAGTGCCAATCTCAGTCACGTTGTCTGGCAGGACAATCGTGGAGAGCGAGTCGCAGCTGTAGAAGGTGTTGCTGGGCACCACGGTCTGGTCGGCAGGCCATGTCACCGTGCGCAGCGAGTCGCAGTTATAGAAGACGCAGTTCGCGAAGGAGGTGATGCCTTCCGGGATGTCGGCCTCGCGCACGCCGCTGTAGGAGAACGCATAGCTACCGAGGGTCTTCAGTCCTGCGGGCAGGTTAGCCTGTGTCAGGGCCAGGCAGTTCTGGAAGGCGTTACTCTCGATGGTCTGCAGCGAGGAGGGCAGGGCGTCGAGCTGCAGCTGGGTGCAGTTATAGAAGGCAGAACTCTTGATTTGCGTGATGCCATCGGGCAGGTCCAGTGTCTGCAAGGCCGAGCACTCGGAGAACGCACTGCCGTTGATGCGAGTGATGCCGTCGTGCAGCTGCACCTGTGTCAAGGCTGTGCAGCCGTTGACGAAGTCCGAGGGCACGTACTCTGTGGCCGTCGGAACGTTGATGCTCTTCAGCTGTTTGCAATACATAAAACACTGTCCCATCAGCACAATCTGGTTGGGCAGTTCCACGTCGACGAGGCCCGTGCCGTAGAAGGCGTAGTTGTCGATTTGTGTGAGGGCGGGATAGGCCGAGAAGTCGAAGGCCGTGATCTTCGGGCAACTCTGGAACGCAGCGTAACCGATGAGCGTTGTGCCCGATGCCAGCTGCACGGTGGACAGCTTGTCACAGTCGGCCAGCACATTCTCGGGCACGCTGGTGATAGCCTCCGGGAAGGTGAAGGTGGCCAGCGAGTCGCAATTTTGGAACGCATGGTTGCCCATGGTCTCCAACCCGGTTGGCAACTGCAGTTCCTCCAGGCGGTAGCACTGGCGGAAGGCGTTGTCTGCAATGGTCTTCACGGTAGAGGGCAACAAAGCCTTTTTCAGCTGCCGGCAATTATAGAACGCATAGCTGCCGATGGTTTCCAGACCCTCAGAGAACGTCACGTTGTCCAGGGACTGACAGCCGTAGAAGGCGTGTGACCCCACTTCCTGCATGGCGGCGGGCAGGGTGAGCGGGCCGCGCAGCGGACAGGCGTTGAAGGCGTTGTAGCCGATGGTCGTCAGCGTCGTAGGCAGGTTGATCTGCTGTAGGTTGCTGCTCTGGAAAGCATATTGATTGATGGACTGCAGACCCTCGTTCAGCGTCACCTCCTGCACCGTGCAGTTGGCGAAGCAGTATTCCGGTATGCTCTCCACGCCACCGGGAATCTCGATGCTCTGCAGGCTCTTCTGGTAGTAGAACGCGTACTTGCCCAGCGTGGTGAGGCTGGCAGGCAGGTGCAGCGTCTTCAGCTTGTTCACCTTATCATAGGATAAATCCAAGCTGAACGCATAGTTGCCGATGGATGTCACGCCGTCCGGAATGGTGAGCGAGGTGAGGCGCTGGCAGTCCGAGAAGGCGTAGGCGCCGATGGCGGTGACGTCAGCCGGCAGCACCAGGCGGCTCAGTCCTGGCAGGTTGGCAAACATAAAATCTCCCACGGTGTTCAGCGCCGTGTTGTAGCTGTTGCTGCCGTACTGCGTGGCGGTGTTGCCGTTGTGTTGCCAGCGGTGGTAACTATCGCCGCCGTTGACAATCTGCGCGGCGTTCAGGTCCAGCTCCTCCAGGTTCGTCAGGTAGCGGTGAATGTATTCGATGTCCGTACCGTTGATGGGGCCGCTGACGGTCAGGCTCAGCACGCCGTCCGGCGTCACTTGCGCTTCCACCTGCTCCTGCAGCTGGCCGCCGTCCGTGGTGGTGACGGCATAGCTGGTGGTGCTGCCGAGGGCGATGAAGCGCAGGCGTGCCAGGTTCGTGTCAGCGCGGTATGTCTCCAGCATGTCGGCGGGCACGTAGATGAGCAGTCCGTCCTGCAGGCCGTGGCTGCTGCTGCTGGAGGTGAAGGGGTTGGTGCTGCCCGTCAGCGTCAGACGCTGCAAGCCGGACAGGTCATAGTCGCTGGCGCTGCCGTAGGGACTCTGATAGGACCACGAGGTCAGCGCCTCGCCCATCGTCAGCTCCGTCAGCGACCGGCAGTAGGCGAAGACGTATGTCTTCACGGTCGTCACGGCGGCGGTGCCCGTCACGCTGGCCAGGCTGTAACAGTACTCGAAGGCACCGTCATTGAGCACTTGCACCGCATCGCGCAGGTCAATGGCCGTCAGCGCCTGGCAGTAGCAGAAGGCATAGCTGCCAATGCTGGTGACGCTGCTGCCAAGGGTGACGGTCTCCAGTCGCCCGCACTCATAGAAGGTATAGTTGGGGATGGCCGTGATGCCGTTGCCGATGTGTGCCACCTGCAGCGTGTCGCAGTCATAGAACGCGTAGCTGCCGAGCGTGGTGACGCCGTCGGGAATGGTGATTGCCACCAGGCTGTCGCAATTGTAGAACGCGTCACTGCTGATTTCTGTGAGCGTCTCCGGCAGAACCACTGTCTTCATCCGTGCGTTCTGGAACGCATAGTTGTAGATTTGTGTCACCGTGTGTTCGTTACCGTTGGTATCGGTGATAGTGGCCGGGATAATCAGGTGTCCGGCTTTTGTGGCATCGTCGCTGAGCGACACCAGGCTCCTGACGGAAGCCTCTCCGTCCGTGCTCGAGAAATAATAGCGGAGCACGTTGCCGTTGGCGTCGGCCAGGTCAATCGTTGTTGCCTTCACCCCCAAAGGGAGCAGCAACAGGGCCGCGAGCCACCCGCAGCGGTAGCGATACTTCAAAAGTGAAGCGTCGGACAGCACCGATCGTAAGAATGAAAGTTGAAATTTTAAAGTTCTCATTATTCCCTGTCAATTAAGATGTAACATTTGTCATTTGTTCATTGTGCGTGGCGCAGTGTGGATTGTACTTTGCGCAGTGGGCAGAGCACCGTGCGCCTGGCACCTGGTGTTTTCTGGGCACATGTGCCGCCTCACTCCCATGTGTCATCCCAGTCGATTTTGTACTGGTATTCCTTGACATCCATCGGGGGGTTGTCATACTCGCTGGCGTTCTCTGCGTGGGAGAGGGAGAGGGATGTCAGCAAGCCGTCTGCGTCTTCGACAAGAAATGCAGCCGAAGCGGGTTGTTGGTAATGTCTTTTCTTCTTCATAGCAGATAAGTTTTAGATAGATAATCAAACAATGATAGAAAATCAAACAATGATAGGTAATCAAACAGTGATAGGATCAAACAATGATAGAATCAAACAATAATAGAAAAATTAAACAATGATAGAATCAAACAATGATAGGTAATCAACAGTGACAGAATATCAACAGTGATAGGTAATCAAACAATGTTAGGTAATCAACAGTGATAGGTAATCAAACAGTGATAGGTAATCAAACAGTGATAGGTAATCAACAGTGATAGTTCATCAACAGTGACAGGTATTCAAAAAATGATAGAAAATGGGAAAAAGAATAATATTTGAAGCTCTATCAACCCTATATCGCCGCAAATATAGCACTAATTTTTTACATTGATTCACTTTTCCCCGATTTTTTTAATAAAAACATCAAAAAAAAGAAGACGATAACACGTTAACACGTTATCACGATAACACATTAACACGATAACATGTTAACACGTTAACACGTTAACAAGAGAAAAACTGTTCACGTCTTTCGGCACCCGCGTAGCGTGCCGCTAATAATCTGTGAAATATGTAATAGAAATTAGTATTGATTCAAGATCAGTGTAATCTGTGTAATCTGTGGTGAGAAAATCTGTAGCGGTCTTTCGGCACCTGTGCGTAGCGTGCCGCCCTAATTCGTGAAATTCGTTTATAATCCATCATATCAGAGGACAATAATTCGTTTAATTCGTGTAATTCGTGGTTTCAAGAAAAACTGTCTGCGGTCTTTCTGCACCCGCGTAGCGTGCCGCTAATAATCTGTGAAATATGTAATAGAAATTAGTATTGATTCAAAATCAGTGTAATCCGTGTAATCTGTGGTGAGAAAATCTGTCTTCGGTCTTTCGGCACCTGTGCGTAGCGTGCCGCGCTAATTCGTGAAATTCGTGAAATTCGTGGTTTTAGAAAAAGAAATCGTGTTGGTTTTCACCGTGCATTTGAAGAGTCAAGTGTCGCACGTGCGCCGAGCGCCGCCGTCACTCCTCATCAGTAGTGCACCGCATCGACTCCTTCGTCGTCGTGCGGTTCGCTTCCAGGAACTCCGAAGGCGACAGCCCTGTCTCCTTCTTGAACGTCTTCTGGAAATGCGAGCGCGAGAAGCCGCAGTGGTCCGCCACTGTCTCGTTGGACCAGTCGCGGTGCGCCAGCAGTGTACGCTTCGCCTCCTCAATGCGCAAACCCACGATCCACCGTGAGAAAGACGCGTAGCCGGAAGTCTTCACCCACTCCGTCAGCTGGTATCTCGGTATGCCCATGGCGTCCGCGGCGATGGGGCTGGTGATGCCGTTCCTCAGATGACCGCCTGCCGCCAGCCACTGCTCCACCGCTCCGTTGATGTTTTGTCGCACGCTCTCCGCCAGTCCCGTCTCCGTGTCCGGTGACGTATGCGCCGTTCCGGCCTCAACCCTTTCCTCGTCCTTCATGCGCTGTTCCTCACGGTCAGCCTCGCGCACCCGCAGCGATTCATGAGAAATCACATAGCGCACGAAGCAGAACCAGACGTAGAAGATGCCCACAAAGAACAGCACGGTAAACACCGCCAGCATCCAACCCTCCACAAAGATGAGCACCGGCACCGTCAGCGCCATCAGCGCCAGCACGCCGACACTCAGGCGGAACCAGTTCAGCAGTCCCCCGCGTTCGCGGTCGAAGTAGTCGTCCAGTGCGCGCTGCAAACGGGCGAGTTCGCGCATCTGCAGCACGAAGTAATAGAACTGCATGACGGCGTAGATGATGCTGGCTGCCACCTCGGCCCAGAGCACACGCTCCGACTTCGCCAGCAGCGGCAACCCGTCGGTCGTCTCCGCCCAGGCCAGACACGCCATGGCGGCCAACCAGACGGGCACGGCCGCCCAGCGCTCCAGCAGGCTCAGGCGACCCTGCCGCTGCAGGTTCAGCACACTCAGTCCCAGCAGCGCCGAGCAGGGGATGAAGAACACCAGGTTCAGTTCCACCGCCTGCGTCACACCCATCTGGCGCAACTTCAGGCTATGTTGCAGCAGGAACTGCACGGCCAGCAGCGCCAGTGCCGCCGTCATCAGCCATCGCGAGCGGTTCATCACCTTGTCGCGGCCCACGTAGGAAGGCAGCAGCAGCACCAATGACAGCGCCATCAACGACAACAGCACCACTGCCGTAAATTGGACTTCACTCATCGTCGCTATTTATTTTGACGCTGCAAAAGTACAAA
>JAEEGL010671831.1_pt1 | contig 14943 bp, 15 predicted proteins | sample 9134231 | NCBI WGS metagenome assembly JAEEGL01 (sample SAMN16246548, study PRJNA631951) | gut metagenome | biome: gut microbiome; feature: rumen; material: fiber-attached | host: Bos | place: Iran: Karaj | collected 2018-10
TCTTTTTCCGCCAAGAAGATTGACGGGCAAAAGGCATACGATCTTGCCCGTAAGGGAGTCGAGGTGGAACTTAAGCCCCATCCTGTGAAGATACATTCACTTACGGTAAATGATTTAAGGTACGAAGACGGCAAGATCTTTGCGGATATCAGTGTTTCCTGTTCAAAGGGTACATACATAAGATCTATCTGTGATGATGCAGGTATGATGACAGGATTCTACGCGCATGCTTTGACCTTGCGAAGAACAAAAGCAGGCCCGTTTGATATCAAAGATGCTCATACTGAGGAGCAGATATCGGATATGATCGCCAAAGAGGATTATTCATTCATATTACCCAGAGAAAGCTGTATGACTCTGCTTACCAAAGTTGAGCTTAACGAAGAGCAGTATGCTGATGTAAAACTCGGTAAGAAGATATCCTCGTCCGGTTTTGATCATATAGGTGAAGGAATTAAGATTGCTGCATTTTATAATGGCAGCATTGCAGCCGTCATTTACAGGGACGGCGGTATTATGAGAATAGAAAGGATGCTTGCAGTTGATTAAGGGAACTGATGTTTTTTATCTGGATACACTTCCGTATCTTTTTAACGGCCGTGCTGTTGCACTCGGTTTTTTTGACGGCATCCATATGGGTCACCTCGACATCATAAGAAAGACCGTAAAGACCGCGTTCCTCGAGGGAATGACTTCAACAGTACAGACTTTTATTAACTTCGGTAAAAGTGAAGAGGGCGTTCTTACCACTATCGAAGAGAAGCGCGAGATCCTTTCTGCTTTGGGTGTGGATGAGATGCTCGTGCTTGATTTCAATGCCGTAAAAAACATGTCGCCCGAGTTGTTCTGTGATGAGATCCTTAACATGAAGATGAGCTCACGTGCGCTTTTCGCAGGGGAGGATTACAGGTTCGGCAAGGATGCATCAGGGGATAAGGATGCCCTTAAGGCTTTTGCTGACAGGATAGGGGCGGATCTTACTATATTTAAGGATAAGCTTTACGGCGATGAGCAAAGACGGATCTCCTCCACATGGCTTCGCGAGGCTTTGTGTGACGGTAAGCCGGAGTTATACAGTGCACTTTGTGCCGGAAGGCCGTTCTCGTACTCGGGGATGGTTGTTAAGGGCAATCAGTTAGGACGTAAGCTCGGTTTTCCTACTGCCAATATCGAGGTGCCGGAGGATAAGCTTAAGGTCAAGCGTGGTGTGTATGCATCGCGTGTCATGCTCGGCTCTAACAAACTTTACGGTGTAACCAATGTGGGAGTTAAGCCTACTGTTGACGATGCCTCCCCGGTTATAGCCGAGACCTTCATTTTTAATTTTGACGATGACATCTATGGCGCGAGGATCAAGGTAGAACTTATGGATTTCTTAAGACCTGAGTGCAAATTCGACTCTGTTGATGCTCTTAAGACAGCCGTGGAGGGCGATAAGGAGAATGCAAAGACAATACTTGCGAAAAGCGGTATAATCGTCTGAGCAAATATGAGGTATAAGTATGAGTATTGATGAAGTTAAGTTCCCATATCTGGGGTTCTCCGTAAATGTGGATCCGGTAGCGTTCAGTATCGGAGGCTTTGAGATCTATTGGTACGGAATAATAATCGGCGTTGCAATTCTTCTTTGCGGGTTCCTTGCAGTAAGACAGGCTAAGTCACACAGATTCAGTGAGGACCTTGTCTATGACATCCTTCTTTCAGGTCTGCCCGGAGCTTTGATCGGCGCCCGTCTTTATTATGTGGCATTCGAGTGGGATTACTACTCACAGGATATCAGACGTATATTCGATATCCACTCCGGCGGTCTTGCCGTTTACGGTGGTGTAATAGGTGCTGTTATAGCTGTTTACATTATGTGCAGGATCAAGAAACTTCCCTTTGTCACAGTTCTTGATTATGCAATCGTCTATATTCCGTTAGGTCAGGCGATCGGACGCTGGGGTAATTTCTTCAATCAGGAAGCATTCGGCACGACTACGAATCTTCCCTGGGGTATGACATCTCAGAGGATCTATTACTATATCGCGGCTAATTGCCCGAATCTCGATCCTTCTATGCCGGTTCATCCGACATTCCTTTATGAGTCTTTGTTTAACATTTTCCTGTTCGGTTTCCTTCTTTATGTAAGAAACTACAGTGAGCATAAGTTCGAGACGACTACAGCATATATGTTCTGCTACGGATTTATAAGATTCATTATCGAAGGACTCCGTACAGATTCTCTTTATATCGGAAATACAGGTATAAGAGCATCTCAGCTTCTGTCTATTGTTATCATTATCGCAGGTCTTGTCCTGACTTTGGTATCTCACTGGAATGATATGAGAAGAACAGCTTTGCCTTCATCTGCTTTTGCTTCTTTAAGGGCTGACGCAGGTAAGTCTAAGAAGACCGAAGAGGACAAAAAGGAAGCATAATATGCCCGGCAAATCCGGTATAGAAAGACTCCGCAATACGCAATACTTCAGAAAGGTCGACTATTTCCTTATAGTTCCGATCTTTCTTATTACGGTAATCGGTCTTTATGTTCTTAATCAGGTTCTTAAGGACGGATACGAAGCATATCCCAATAATCTGTACAGACAGATAGGCGCTGCTGTAATCGGAATGGTAATTACGGCTTTTCTGTGTGCCATGGATACGCAGATCCTGCGAGTCTTCGGATGGGTTGTCTATGGTGCTTCACTTTTCCTTTTGATACTTGTCCCTATCGATGGTTATGATCTTACATGGAAGTGGGGAGCGGATTCCTGGCTTAACCTTCCTGTTATCGGTAATATTCAGCCCTCCGAGCTCATGAAGATCGGACTTGCGATGGCTGCTGGAGATATCTTTGAACGTATACATTTAAAGCAGGTTTCTGTTCTGAAGGGAATGGGACTTCTCGCTCTTACATACGGTCCTCCTATGCTCCTTATCTTAAGTCAGCCTGACTTCGGTACAGCTATGGTTATCGTTGCCTCGTTTGTCTGTATCGTCTTTGTCCTCGGACTTAAGTACAGATACTTCCTTCTTGCCACATCGGGAATTATCGTTATCGGTCTTCCTTTGGTTTGGAATTTCTATCTTAAGGACTATCAGAAGAAGAGAATACTTCCTCTTATTTTCGAAGGTACTGACCCTAAGGGTGAGTGGAACCTTATCCAGTCTAAGGCTGCTATAGCGTCAGGCGGTTTGTCCGGAAACCACACAGGCGTAATCGTCACGGTTCCGGTTAAGGAGAGTGATTTTATATTCTCAGCAACATCTGAACACCTGGGTTTTATCGGAACAACGGCGCTTATCGTTCTTGCGTTTTTCTTCCTGTGCCGCTGCCTTTATGTTGCGGCCAAAGCATCGCGTCCTGCATATTCATACATGATCGTAGGTCTTACCGCATCGTTTGCTTTCCACTATATAGAGAATATGGGTATGGCTGTAGGTCTTCTTCCTATAACAGGTATTCCGCTTCCGTTCGTAAGCTACGGAGGTACGGCCATGCTCGTTAACTTCATATCGTTCGGAATAATACTTAATATTTCCATGGAGCTTAAGTCTTAAAAGCTTTGTTTTAACTGACAGGAATTATTTTTAGTTTAGTATTGCACAATGTATAATACTGTGCTATATTTAGAACCGTAGGTTGAATCCGCGCAAATTTGAGACAGGGGGATAGATATGAACAACCAGTTCAAAAAAGGTGTACTTGATTTGTGCGTGCTTACCATCCTGAAGAAAGGTGACAGCTACGGCTATGACGTAGCTGACACTCTTTCAGGAAAGATACAGGTTTCAGACGGGACAGTTTACCCGATACTGCGTAAGTTAGCTTCTGACGGACTTGTAAGCACATATCTCAAGGAATCACAGAATGGTCCGCCGCGGAAGTATTACCACCTGACTGACGAGGGAGCAAAGAAGCTTGAAGCAGATAAACAGGAGTGGGACGTATTTACAAAAGCGGTAAGAGAAATATTGGAGGATGAGTATAAATGACAAAGAAGGAATATCTGGACAAGCTCACCAAAGAGCTCGGCTCGATGTCTTATAACGATGTCAAAGATATCTTGAGCGATATAGAAGATCATTTTACAGTCGGAATATCTGCAGGTAAGACAGAAGAGGATATTGCTAATGATCTTGGCGATCCCAAGGCTCTTGCCGCTGATTATAAGGAAGGCATGGATCTTCCTAAGATACTTGAGAAGAAGACTGTTAACGAGAAGAAACCCAAGGCACCTGAGCCTACATCAGCTACGGTTTGCTTCTGTGTACTTATTACAGTATTTGTAGCAATACCCGCATTCTTCTCACTTCTCGGAGTTGTACTTACGATTGTTTTGTCAGAGATTGCTGTTGCATTGGGCGGTATAGCGCTTCTGGCGTTTTTCTGGACTTTCGGACCGTTTAAGGTAACCGGTCTTCTCGGAGGTCTTGCACTGATTGCCCTTGCCGTATTCGGATATGCTTTAAGCTATTTTGCAGTTAAGTATTTTGTACTTGGAACAAAGTGGTATATCGCATTTATCAGAAAGACATGGCATGAAGGTCTGTAAGGGAGGGAAGACACTATGAAGAAATCTGAAGTAAGACTTATTATCACAGGAATCGCTTCTTTGGTTGTCTCGATCCTTCTTGGTATTGCAACAGTTATCGCTTTTGTAATTAATGCAGGAACGGGACTTGCTGAGAATAAGAGTTCTATCACAAACGGTATCAACAGCATCGGAGATACGATCGAGAGTATGTCAAACGATATAAGCGGTGTGGTATCAGATGTTAATACCGGTATAGAGGAATTGGAGCAGGCTAATATCGAGCTTTCTTAACTTTCAGGACTAACAAGGTTTACTGTTTGTTAACGCACATTAAAAGAATGCTTTATTGCCGATACTTTATAATGGGACAGAACAGAAAACTGTCCCATTTTTGTTGGGAGAAACGGGGGGCGTCATTGTTATGAAGTCATTTGATTATACGATAACGGATGAAGTCGGAATCGATGCTAATCCTGCGGTATCCATTGGAAAACTTGCCAAGGAGTATCCTGACAGCGAAGTCATTTTAAGAAACGGAGACAAGAAGGCACAGGCTACTATGCTTATGGCTATCATTGATCTTTGTGTAAAGTGCGGAGACAGGATAACTGTTGAGGTTAGCGGAGGCAATGAGCAGAAGACAGCCGATGCCTTTGAGAACTTCTTCAAAGAGAATCTCTGATTGGTATATTCTCTTATATTTACGGACCGTGCAAGACACGGCTTTTTTTATGCTATACTTTTAAAGAATTTTTACGAATAAGAGGTTTATCATGAGCGATGAATTTATGTTGAAGACTACCGGTCTTTGCAAAAGTTATGGCAAGAAACAAGTCCTCAAAGATATTGATATAACTATCAACAAAGGGGATATATACGGTCTGGTAGGAAGAAACGGTGCAGGTAAGACGACTATTATGAGGACACTGACCGGTCTTCAGCTTCCCACATCAGGAACTATCGAATTCGGATTCGACAATAAAAGATTGGGTTCTATCGGTTCTCTCGTTGAGTTGCCGTCTATTTATTCGAATAAGTCTGCAGCAGAGAATATCAAGTTCCAGTATCTTAATCTTGGCCTTAAGTTTGATGACTCCATCTATAAGACTTTGGAATTTGTAGGACTTCATACAACAGGAAATAAGCCCGCAAGCAAGTTCTCTCTTGGTATGAGACAGCGACTCGGTATTGCGATGGCAATGGTTGGTGATCCCGATCTTCTTATACTCGATGAGCCTATCAACGGACTTGACCCGCAGGGTATTATCGGAGTCCGTAATCTTCTTTTAAAACTTAACAGGGAGAAGGGAATGACTATATTGATCTCAAGTCACATCCTTTCTGAGTTATCCAAGCTTGCTACAAGATACGGTTTTATAGACGGTGGTACGATCATCCGTGAAGCTACAGCTGATGAGGTGGAGCACACAGGTGAGAAGATGATGATCCTTACAGCTGATAACTTCGAAGTCTTAAGTCAGAAACTTGTTGATGCGGGTTATAAGGCCGAGACCGCTTCGCATCCCGGTAAGATTACTTTGCACGGTGATGCGAATATTGCCGATATAGCAATCTTTGCTAAGACGAACGGCTTTAATATTACGGATATAAAGACAGACGAGGCTGATCTTGAGAATTTCTATGTAGGTCTTGTAGGAGGTAAGAAGAATGGTTGAGCTTCTGAAATTTGAGTATTACAGGATCTTAAAGAGTGTATTTATATGGATCTTAGTTGCAATAGCGGCAGTAATCCCGGTGCTTACTGTTATGAGTTTAATGTCAATTATTTCGATGATTGGAGGACATACTGACGTAATTGCAGATATGCATCTTACTTCATCTAATATCAAACTTGCCAACTGGTTTGTCATCTCAGCCCTTTATGAGAGACTTCCAATTGCTATTGCGTTGTTTGTTCCTCTTTTTCTCGGAAGAGACTATAAGGATGGTTTTATCAGAAACAAGCTGACAGCCGGACACACAAGATTGCAAGTTTATTCAGCTGCTGCAATTACCCAGGTTACGGTTACCTTAGCACTCTCATTTGTCTATATTCTGTTTGCGATTATAGCCTTGGCCTTTACACCTATTGAAGTAAACCTTAATGGCGGAGAAATGCTAGTAAGAGCTTTTACATTGATACTGTCGCTTTGTGCTACAACACTACTGTTCTGTGCGCTTTCGTTTGTTATTAAGAGCCGCGCCGGAGCTGTAGTTCTTGCTATCGTGTTTGTATTATCAAACGGTATTTTCTCGCTGTTATCGAGCGGCTACAATTATAACCGCAGAATGGTTCACGAATATGTTGAGCTTTATAACGAAGTAGTTGATGATAATCCTGAATACAATTATGAAAAATTGGATGAAGACGCATACTTTAATGTTGGTTGGTATATCGGGCATCCCATTTTCATTCTTACAAACTCAAGTTTACCCAAAGAACTTATGCCCCAAACCGGGATTAATGCTTTATTTGGGAATGATTTTATGGAATATCCCAAGAAGGTATACCGTAACGGATTTTCCAATTCGATCATTGCGGCACTCACTACCCACAGCTACATGGCATATATGATAGATAGTGATGATATAAACGATATTGACGGTGTAACGGTAAAGGTGGAACAGGTTGAACTTGAATACAATATGAAGTCCATTTGCTGGGGTATTATCTACTTTGCCGGAGGATATGCATTATTCAGGAAGAAAAACATTTCTTGATAATGTGTTGACACATTAAAAATCCGTGATATTATAAATAGTGCACTTTAATGCCGTACTATGCCCTTTTGAGGTCTTTGTACTGTGTTTTCTAAGTGTATAAATGGAAGATGAAGGCGGGTTTTAATGGCTATTATTCAAGGCATGTGCAGAAACTGCGGCTCTCTCATTATGTTTGATGACAGAGATGATAAATGTGAGTGCGTTTTCTGCCATTGTGTTTTCCCTTCAGCGGAAGCAGTTGAGATACTTAATGCACCTGAAGGAAGAACGTTTGCAAATGAGAAGTTTGAGCCGTCTAATGACGGAACCAAGCATAATGCTACCAGGGTTTTCTCAGCTGAGAGTCTTGAGAAGCAGATTGCAAGGGACGAGATAAAGAGAGCAAACAATCCTGATCAGAAGAAGAATGAGTACGAAGTACAGGCATCGGATGTCAAGGCACCGAAGCCGCTTCTCATCGGGTTGATAACGGGTATTGTGGCAGCCGCTGCGATTATCCTTATCATTGCATATCCTATGTACACAAAGCGTATTGCTCTTCGCAGTGATATAGAAGCATCTATCGAGACCGTGTTCGATGGAATTGCTGATATCGATACATCGAGTGATGAGCAGAATGTGTACTTCAAGGGCTTTAGTGTCTTTGGACAGACTTGTCAGTACATGAACGCTATTACGATGGATGAGATCAGTGATGAAGATGCCGAAACCATTTTCGATAATTATTGTACATTAAGAGCAGAAAAGTTAGGACTTGGCGGTGATATCTACGCCGGTGTGCAGTTGAAGATCTACTGTAACGGCGGATATTTTACTGTCACAGGAAACGGCGGGGATGTAAACGCTGAATTCACTGCAGATGCAGAGATTACGGAGGACTAAGACTACGGCTAGCAAGAAGAATACACCAGCATCCAAGAAGGCTGCTGCAAAGACTAAGACCTCAACGAAGAAGGCTGCTGCTAAGGCACCCGCTAAGAAGGCTGCACCTGCAAAGAAGGCAGCTCCTGCAAAGAAAGCTGCACCTGCTAAGAAGGCAGCACCTGCTAAGAAGGCAGCACCTGCTAAGAAGGCTGCACCTGCTAAGAAAGCAGCTCCTGCAAAGAAAGCAGCACCTGCAAAGAAGGCAGCTCCTGCAAAGAAGGCAGCCCCTGCAAAGAAGGCAGCTCCTGCAAAGAAGGCAGCCCCTGCAAAGAAGGCAGCTCCTGCAAAGAAGGCAGCTCCTGCAAAGAAGGCAGCTCCTGCAAAGAAGGCTGCACCTGCAAAGAAGGCTGCACCTGCAAAGAAGGCAGCTCCTGCTAAGAAGGCAGCACCTGCAAAGAAGGCAGCTCCTGCTAAGAAAGCTGCACCTGCAAAGAAGGCTGCACCTGCAAAGAAGGCTGCTCCCGAGAAGAAGACTACACCTGCAAAGAAGGCTGCACCTGCTAAGAAGGCAGCACCCGCAAAGAAGGCAGAACCTGCGAAGACAACCAAAGCTGCTAAGACATCCAAGAAGGCAGCTAAGGAGGTTAAAGAAGAGACAGCAGTTACTCCTGAAGTCTCTGATTCCGGCGAGGACATCAGCGGCTTGATGGCTCAGCTGAAGCTCATGGCTTCAGGCAGAGATAACTCTATTACTGAAGGCGAGTTTGATCTTCTCATGGTTGAGAAGGATGTTTCTCCTGAGACTTCCGAGAGACTTCTTGCCAAGCTTCAGGCTGCTAAGATAAAGATCGTTCCTGATACAGATGACGATGAGGATCCTACTGATGACGGTTCAGTTTCTACATCCGAAGAGATCAGCGTTGATGACTCTGTACGTATGTACCTTAAGGAGATCGGTAAGATTCCGCTTCTTAACGCTGATCAGGAAAGAGACCTTGCACAGAAGATGCAGGATGGCGATATCGAGGCTAAGAATACTCTTGTAGAGTCTAACTTAAGACTCGTTGTTTCCATCGCCAAGAAGTATATGAACAGAGGATTGAGTCTTCTCGATCTTATACAGGAAGGTAATATCGGTCTTATCAAGGCTGTTGATAAGTTCGACTATTCCAAGGGCTTTAAGTTCTCCACATATGCTACATGGTGGATACGTCAGGCTATTACGAGAGCTATTGCCGATCAGGCAAGAACGATCAGAATCCCTGTACATATGGTTGAGACGATCAACAAGCTTACACGTATGCAGCGTCAGCTCATTCAGGATCTCGGCAGAGAGCCTACTATTGATGAGCTTGCTGAGAAGATGAATATGCCTGTTGATAAGATCAGAGACATCCAGAGAATATCTCAGGATCCCGTATCCATTGACAAGCCTGTCGGTGAGGAAGAAGATTCACATCTCGTTGACTTTATCCCTAGTGAGGAATATACGTCTCCTGACGATGAGGTTTCCAAGGACCTGTTGAGAGAAGACCTTATCAAGGTTCTCGATCTTCTTACTGAGCGTGAGGCTAAGGTAATCAGATTGAGATTCGGTCTTGATGATGATAAGCAGAGGACTCTTGAAGAGGTCGGCAGAAGTCTCGGCGTTACAAGAGAGAGAATCAGACAGATTGAGGCTAAGGCTATAAGAAAGCTCGGTAGATCTTCTTATGCTAAGCGCCTTGAGGGATATACTGATTAAGCCGGCCTATGCTTGCAGGCAGGCACATCTATTCATTCTATAGAGGATTTGGCAGTGACAACGACCTGGATTTTTCCAGGCGTTCGTCTTTTGACCGTGATGTTATGCTCGAGAGGATCTATCCGAGAAGGATCATCCTCCCGATGCGTCAGCATTACGGAGAAAACTGCGTTCCCGTAGTCAAAGTAGGTGAGTCCGTAACCATCGGACAGTGTGTTGGAGCACCCAATCCCGGAACTATGGCTGTCACGGTTCATAGCGGTATATCGGGTAAGGTCAAGGATATCCGTCCAATAGTTCTTCCTGACGGAGTCATGTGCGATGCCGTTTTTATTGAGGGCGATAACAAAAGGACTTATCACCCGTCTGTAAGGCCCAGAAATAATGTAAATATCAGTGCCACTTCGGTTATGGGAATAATACGTGATGCCGGTATCGTCGGCCTCGGCGGAGAGGGAACACCGACGGTAGCCAAGATCAACCGTGCGAAGAGACTCAAGGTCAAGGAACTTCTCATTAACTGCCTTCAAAGTGAACCATATGCGGCATCTGACTATCTTACCTTAAGTGAGTATGCTGATTATGTGATTATGGGAGCCGTTGCCCTTGCCGGAGCATGCGGCGTACATGTAATAAATATCCTGATATCCAAGGATCACAAGTACGAGATATCTACCTTGCGTACTGCAATGGAGAGAACATCCACAAGATATTCCGGATATGTTTTTAACTTTATCTACCTTAAGCAAAGATATCCTCAGGGCTATTACCGCATGGTTGCGAAAGCTCTTTATGACGTTAATCTTGAGGAAGGTGAGTGCCTCGAGGATATATGCCATGCCGTAATGTTTAACTGTTCTACCGTTTATGCCTGTTGGAATGCGATTGCAGAGAGTATGCCTCTTGTATCACGCGTGATAAGCATAAGTACGGAAGAAGGTATTAAGCACAATGTAGTGGCTCCGGTAGGAACTCCGGTAAGCGAGCTTTTCGAGAATGTAAATGGTATCTCGAGTACTTCGAAGAGAGTGATCTGGGGCAACTGCCTTACAGGAATAGAGTTAACGGATCCTGATAACACGCCGATAATCAAGACTACTTCAGGCATCTGCGTTATTACAAGACAAGAGGACCTGAGGGCGCCGTGCTCATTATGCGGAAGGTGCCAGGATGCGTGTCCTATGGGGCTTGAACCCAACATGCTTTACGGGCTTATCGGAGCAGGCAAGGACAAGGCTGCGGATAAGATACACGCTGACAGATGCATTGGGTGCGGTGCGTGCTCCTACGTCTGTCCTTCTTACCTTAACCTCGCTTCCGTTATCGGAGAATATGCATCAGCCAAGCGAAAAACTGTCAGCTTCCCGTTCTCGAGCGTGGGCGACAGAAGGTGGCTTGATGATGTTACTTTATTGTCGGCTGACAGCGTTAAGGTAGCGGAGAATCTGAAGAAAAAGGATGATTCACTTACGCTGCCGTTTGAAGGGTGGGAAAACAGATGATAGTAAGACAGGGAGCACCTTTCATAAAGACGGAACGGAACCTTACTTACATATCTGCAATAAGGCTTCTGTCATTGTTGCCTGTTATCGTTGCAGCGGTTGTTTTTTACGGCTTGCGCGCTTTAATACTCATAGCATTTTGTTCAGTGATGTTCTTTGCTTTTGATGAGTTTTGCACTGCAATTAAGCATGTGCACCAGCCAAGAGATATGAGTTCTTTCTTTAATGGCGCACTGATTGCTTTGATGCTCCCGCCGGATACGCCTTTATACATAGCTTTTACGGGAGTGTTGTTCGGATCGGTCATAGTAAGACAGCTTTCCGGAGGAAGAGGATCTGAATTTATCTGTCCTGCTGCGGGTGGAAGGATTTTTATAAGGATTATTTTTCCTATGAACGAGACTTCTTTCGCATTGCCGACTGAGGACAGATTTGCTTTAAGAAGTCTGATCTTCGGTTCGCAGGGATTTGAGGGAGTTGATATTAAAAGCTTTCATCTGTTTGAACTGGTAGTGGGTAAGTATCCGTCGTTTATAGGAATGTCATGTGCTTTGCTTATCACTGCAGGAATGATCTACATGATAGTGAAGAAGGCCTACAGATTCTATGTGCCGTTATCATACATGGTATCGCTTGTTATTCTTCTTATCATAAAAGACAGCGTCTATCATACAGATAATGCATTGGTTTACATACTTACCTCAGGCGTGTTGTTTCAGGTGGCTTACCTTTTAAGTGACGAGAGTTCCTTCCTGGCATTCGGACCAATGGCCATTCTTGAGGCAGTCATGTGCGCTGCTTTGTCATTCCTTATGTCGTTCAAGACAAACGGAATAGATGTTGTTCTTGTTCCTTATATTCTTACGGCTGTTCTTACAGGTGTAATCAAATATGCGGGAACCATTATGAAAGCTTACACGGAGGACAAACTGCGTGCTGAGTCGTAATGATGTAATCAAGTTTACTATAGAGGGAATACTTATAGCTGTAGTGAGCTTTATTGTTCTGTTCCTCGGAATAATCTCGACGAGAGGACTCGAGTACGATCGCCGTCAGGAAAGCTACAGAAGTGAATTTACCGAGGTTTTACAAGCTGATTCCTATCAGGAGGTTGTAAGTCCTCTTATAGCGGGATACAGCGGTATAAATGAAGTGTATGAAGGCGTTGATGCTAATGGTGCTCCAATAGGTTATGTTTTTGAGGTTGAAGTAACCGACCGTGGAACAGGTAATCCTCTAAGGCTTCTTATCGGTATCGACTATAACACGGCTCAGCTTACAGGCATGGTGAGATCCAGAAGTGACGATTATAATTCATCGATAACGGATGAGGATATTGCGACCATACTTGAGCAGACTATCCATAGAAGAATACCCGTATCATATGGGCAGGAAGGTCAGCAATCGGAGGCTGAGACTTCGGATCAGCCCAGACTTGCCAATCTTAACGATGGTGTCTATTATGCACAGTCATTATCTGACGACAATTCAGGTTACATCGACTATGTCGAGATGACGATTGAGAATGGGGTAATAACACTTGTACAGTGGGATGCTTTCAATATCGATATGAATTATAAAAACAGAAGACAGGCTTCTCTCGACGGAGTTTATACTGTTCAGGGTTTAAACTGGGCGTCACAGTCATATCTTCTGTGTCATGCTCTTATGGATGTTCAGAATCCTGATCTGCTTGCTATGAAATCAGACGGCACTACCGACATAATTGATGGTGTTACAGTTAACATAAGAACGTTCTACGACCTTTGCGTCGAATGCATCGAGAACTCCAGGGCAGGCTTTGATAAGGCCGATTACTTTGCAGGCTTGCAGGAGGTGGTAGATGGGCTTTTCGCAGGGGACTTCGAGTCGCTCGGCGTAGTTAATGACGACGGATTTATAGTGTTCCCCTTTGATGATTATCCCGGTGTTTTCCTGAGTGAAGACGGCAGTCAACTTAATCTGAGACAGAGAATTACAGGTGATATGACGGACTATTCTGATTTCGATTCCGCGTCTGTTGACGGAGGGGAGGAGATGACTGTTACCGTTGACGGGAATGAGGATGGCGTGAGGACCGGTGATTCAACCATAGATGCAGACAGCATCGATGGTCTTCCTATGTCTGAGATCAACACATTTATTGACGGAATACCGGATCACTTCATGAGAACTGCGGATATCGTTACGGCGATAAACACGTCGTATAAATTCCTCAAGGATTATCTTAACTGGATGGCATAATATGAGCATGTTGGAAGATATCAACAAGGTTATTAAAGAAAGATCACTTACCGGTGCAGATTATTTAAGTACCAGATCTTCGCTGTTTACTGCGTATGCAGTCGTGGGAATCTGTCTTATGGTTCCGGCCTTTGCCGGAGATATGAGTGCTTTGGTATTATCGATGCTCGTGTCTATGGGTGTAAGCCTTGCTATGGTATTGCTTTGGACTTTCACTTTCAGATTTTTTGAGAATCCCGATATGCTTCCTGTTGATGTTGTGTTGAATCTTCTGCCCGCGGTAATCGCAGGTATATTCCTAAGTGACAAGATATCTTTGGAAGGAATTGTATTTATCAGTGGCGGACTTACATGTTTTGCAATCACATCATCCGAGAAGATTAAGAAGAGCAAGCTTACTGAGAAGGGTTTTAAGGAGGTCGGTTTTCTTAACGGAGAATTTGTAAAGGCGAATGACTTTATTATTGTTGATCCGTCTTCCGAGGTTTTTGTTCCGCTTACGATCGCTTTGCTGACATCTTATATAAGCATTGTAGCCGTTGCTATATTGCAAAAGATGACAGGAGTTTCAAGTAAGGGACTTAGAGTGTTTATTGCTTCGGTTTTGCTTATGTTTATCTCATTTGCCGTAAGTAAGATCAGGGGGAAAGATTTTATCATCTCGTCTGAGAATTTAAGCGATCCGACAAGACTTCCCACAGTAAGCTACACGGCTTTAAGAAGTTTTCTTTTGAGGAGACTTAGATTCATTATCAGCTTTGTTCTAATTGCCGCAGGGTGTCTTGCCTGTGATTACATTAACAGCAATTTCAATCTGGGATTTCCCTATATGAAGCATGTGCTTTCTATCCTTTTGGTTTTTGCATTTGCTTTTATCAGAGGGCGTAACTCTCACCACAAGGTTCAGTTTACGCTTGAGCTTGGAATAATCCTTGCAGTATGTGTTACGAGATGCACTGATATCGAGAATGCTATTAAACTGACTTTGGCAGGCGTTTTTGCAGATACTGTCATTAATGGTCTGCTGTATACACATAACAGACGTCTTATCATGTCATCGAGGAGCAGATATGTTGCAGGCCTTCCTTTGGAATTAATGTCAGTTTCCATTATTGTTATGGTGTTTGAAATCTTGTTGGAATACGGAGAACTTGTGTTATAATTTTCTGTACGATTGTGTAGCTCAGCTGGATAGAGCGTCCGCCTCCTAAGCGGAAGGCCAGCGGTTCGAATCCGCTCACGATCACCACGTAAACCCCTGAATTTGTTGACTTGGCAGATTCGGGGGTTTTCTTTTGTAAGGCAAGTATACGATCCGAATCGCACATTTTTAGTGACATAGGAA
>JAEEGL011077204.1_pt1 | contig 14943 bp, 10 predicted proteins | sample 9134231 | NCBI WGS metagenome assembly JAEEGL01 (sample SAMN16246548, study PRJNA631951) | gut metagenome | biome: gut microbiome; feature: rumen; material: fiber-attached | host: Bos | place: Iran: Karaj | collected 2018-10
AGCTCACCGAGAGCCGTCACGTCAAATGATCTGTTGCTCATATTACCTTCTCCTTCCCCCTAACTCCTTACTGCCTTCATTTCCTTTTTATTTTCGTACATGAGCTGGTCAGCCCTCTTTACGACATTGTCCACGCTCGAGTCACGATCCTTGTCATAAACCGCCATTCCTACAGCAGCTGATACCTTCTCCCATGGCTCTATTTTGTCATCCTCCCGGAGCACCTCAAGCTGGTTCCTAAACTCTTCCAAAAGCTGATCCCTGTTATCATAGTCCTCATTCTTTAAGATCACTATGAACTCGTCTCCGCCGATACGGAAAACGGGTGAATGCTCATACACATGGCAGATGATGAAGCAGAGCTTCTTTATGGCGGTATTCCCCTGCTCGTGTCCGTAGGTATCGTTTATCCGCTTTAGGAAATTCAGGTCTATCATGACTACCCCGAAGCTGGTATTGCCGTCATCAAGCTCCCATTCAACCTTCTGTATCTCTTTTTCAAATGCAGTCCGGTTCCTTATACCGGTCAGCGCGTCCCTGTGGGCAAGGTCAGACATCTTAGCAGAGTTGCTCTTTTCATCAGCAAGGGCCGCATTCACCTGGACAAGAGACCTGATATAGTTCTCTATCTCTATGATCATAGAGACTATCTCTTCGGAAAGGGAGACTATCTCATCATGCCCTTTTATATTCTTTTCTATGGACTCCACCACGGCAGAATCCTTCGTGGATGTATAATCCTGCACACTGGCCTCAAGGGTGACGATCTTGGAAATATATCTCTTATTGATAAAAGCGACCGCAAGCATGAGGCACACCACCAGCACCAGGGCTATGATGCACATCTGGTTCATGGTATTCTTAAGGATTTCCGCGTTCACATCGGCTATCTCGACCTCCGTGGTCACGAGGCCGACCTTCTCATGGTCTATCCATACCGGCACATAATAAGAATAAGTATCTCCCCAGACATTGTGCCAGACCTCGTATCCGTCCTGGGCCTCTCCCGTCTCCCAGGTAGTCCATAATGTTAAATGATCCTCACGAAGGTTCTCGTACTCATCGTTTAAGTACATGAATTCAGCCTCGTCCCCCTGATAATGCTCATATTTTGAGTAGCGCGGATCCTCCTTCGACTGCTCCTTTATGAATTCATTATGCCCGGCCCTGGAGGATCTCTCACCGTCTATCATGTAAACATTTGAATATCTCTCCTCATTGGGTACAAGAAAATAAGTATAGGGAAGATCAAAATCGGCCCTCGCCTGCTCAAAGGTCAGAAGCCAATACAGATGTGTATAAATAAACCATGCATGAGCAACATCCTCATCAAGCTCGTCTACGGATACATCGACCTCAAAGGCCTTTCCCGGATACCTCTGGGCAAAGAGTTTGTTAAATTCATCCTCATAGCTAAGATATTCGTCTGCATCTATCGGGATATCCACCTCCGCGTAATGCTTCTCATAATATTCCTTATAATCCAGGAAATCGGAGCCATCGGCCTCTATGAGGCTCGCAAGATATGAAGCAACGTCTGTCAGATTTCCCTGACACTGCTTTTTGTAGATGGACATCTGACTGATATAGGTCGTCACTCCGGACAGGATCAGGGTAACTATAAGAAATACCCCGAAAACAACCCCAAGCTTAAAGGTGAGCCCTCTCTGATGCTTCATTCTACCTCCACAAAAAATCAAAAGGCGCCTAAAGTATTATTGATTATAACCCGTATCGGATAATACTTCAAACGCCTTATTTAGCTTATAACGTCAAAACGGCTTTTTCAGGATTTGTCGCCCTTATCCGAGCCTTCAGGCTCATCGGAGTCTTCCGCCTCTGACTCATCCTCTTCTGCGGTCTCCTCTGTGTCTTCGGTCTCAGAAGCCTCTCCTGTCTTTTCTTCCTCTGCCGTCTCTTCTTTCTCTGAAGCCCCTTCCTTCTCAGAAGTCTCAGACTCCTGCGAAGAATCTCCTTCTCCGTTTTCTGACTCTTCTTTCTCAGCCAGCTCCCTTAGATACTGCTTCGCCTCCTCGTATTCCTCGGGAGTACCGAAGGAGCAGTATGTATCCGTCTCAAACACCCTGATCCTGCGTCCGGCCGCTATCATCTGGTCATAAAGCCCGCTGATGTAGTATTCGTCGTAAGGACAATCCTTCAGGTATTTCTCGGCAGCCTTCAGGAATACGGCGGTATTTATGAAGCCGTAAGCTCCCGCAATGGCATGATCGCTGATCACCTTCTTCTCTGCCGTAGCTGTCGCCACCTTGATCACGACATCCTCCCCGATCTTATGATCCTCAATCTCCACATAGCTGTATCTGTCAAGGTCGGACTTGAAGGTCAGCAGCGTGCCTGCCGAGTCATAATCATCTGATAAGTAGTATTCATACAGCGCCTCTGAGGTAAACAGCAGGTCGCAGTCCATAAATATCACGGGATACTCGTTATGTATGGCTTTCGCTCCCTCCATGGCAGTCATCAGAGCCCCCGGAAGGATCTTCGGCAGTACGATTATCTTTGCATCCTTGTAGTATTTCTTTATCTCCTTATCTATATCATATCTGTCCACATGCTCCTTGAGCACCACGAAGACGAGCCTTTCATACTTCACCCGGCTGATGATGGAGTCTGCTGCCCTCTTAAAGAAGGGCACTCCCTCAAGCTCTATGAGAGGCTTGGGACAGTCAAATCCATGTTCGCTGAATCTGGATCCTGCTCCGGCCATGGGGAATACAAGATTGACCCTTGCGTCAATTTTCCTCTTCTGCTTGAGGATGGTCTCCTGCTCCTGTACCTTAACATCCAGGGCGGCCCTGCGCTTTTCGCTTCTCGCGGCATTCCAGGCCCTCACCCTGTCAAGTATCAGATAGAAGGTAGGAAGCAGTATAAGCGTCAGTACTGTGGATGCCGTCAGGCCTCCGACTATAATCGCCGCCATTCCCTGCATGGACATGGCATCCTTGGACCAGCCCATGGCCACAGGCACCATCGCGATGACGGTGGTGAGCGTCGTCATGAGGATGGGACGAAGCCTTCCGCTTCCCGCATCCACCAGCGCCTCCACGGTATCCATGCCGGCTGCCTGATTCTGCATTGCCATATCGATGAGGATGATACCGTTATTAACAACTATACCTGCAAGCATCAGCACACCGAAAGCCGCCGCAAAGTCAAGCTTTATCCCCAGTCCCAGAAGGAAGAGGATCGAACCAATGCCTGCAAAGGGGACACAGAGCATGATGAGCAGTGCCACTATGACGGACTCAAACTGGACGGCAAGCACGAAGAAGACAAGGAATACAGCGATAAGTATAGCCTGAAACAGACTTGCGAACTCCTCATTCATCATCCTGTCCATCATATTCTCCTGGAAGGCCAGCCTGTCATCCGCCGCTACAAAGTCATCCACGAGCTTATCCAACTCCTCTACTACGTCATCCTTTTTTGATGAAGGCATGGTAGCTGTCAGCTTATCTATATAACGTCCGTCCTCTCTGCTGACAGTCATGGGCGCTGACTCAAAGGAAACATGCGCCATCTCGGTAAGGGGTACGCTGACTCCCTTTGAGTTGACAAAGCTCATGCTCTCCACATCAGGCACCGTTTCATAGTAGCCCTCAGGGTATTTGACTCTCACCTCGTATTTCTTATTATCGATGGTGACATCGGTAGCCTTCGTCCCGGACATATTTACGTACACAAGGTTTGCCAGTTCCTTGGCGCTAAATCCCTTGGCTGAGGCCAGAACAGGGTCTATCACAACGTTCGCCTTGGCGCCTGACCCCTTATAGGAGGATGTGACATAAAGCACTCCGTTTACCGCCTCCATCTGCTCGATGAGTTTGGAGGTTGCAGCCTTCAGCTCATCAATATCATTTGCGGTGATATCATACTCCTGGCTGTCCTTGCTGGTCGACATGCCGGAGTTCGCGGCAGATACCCTCACCTGGCACAGCGGGGAAAAATCCTTAAAATCCTGATTCCATTCATCCACGACATCCTGGGTGGTAAGCTTCAGATCCTTCCATATATGGGCCGAAAGATTTGCGTTGGAGCCCGTTTTGGATACGCTGCTGTTATAGTATTCTATGATGTCCTGAGACGCTATGAATTCCTCTACTCTCCTGACCTCACCGTCCATGGTATCAAGATCAAGATTGGGCCTGAAGGTTATCTTAATGTTGATATTTCCCTGATCAGGCTCAGAGTACATATCCGTCTTTACGAAGGTAGCAAGATAAACGGTGAAAATCAGCGTAACGACAGATAAGAGCAATACCGACTTCTTCCATTTCAGCGAAAAACGTAATATCCTTCTGTACCGCTTTGACAGCCACTTAAGTATCCGGTTTGTAATGATATCCTTATGCTCCACGGGCTTATAAACAGCGAAGCAGATAGGTATCAGCAGGATTGCCGATATAAGCGATGCCGTAAGGGAAAATATGATGGTGGCAGCCAGAGGCTTGAACATCTGGGCCATGATACCGTTCAGCATCACAAGGGGAAAATAAACAACAAGGGTAGTGATGGTCGAGCCAGCCACCGCGTTTATCACTATGGCAGTACCCTCGTATGCCGCTTCCTTAAAGCTCAGTCCGGACTGATGGCTCCTGAAGCACATCTCTATAACGACCACCGCGTTATCCGTCATCATACCTATCGCTATGATGAGAGCAGCCATTGTTACGACGTTAAGCGATATCCCTGATGCCTGCATACAGACGACAGCAGCCATGATGGAGACCGGCATCGTGCTTCCGACTATCAGCGAACCCTTGATGTCGCCAAAAAAGATAAAGATGATCAGCATCGCAAGAAATATGGCCTGTACCATAGTTTTTCCGACACCTTTCAGCGTGTCCAGGATCTCGTCAGCTGAATCGTACTCGATCTCTATTTTCAGATTTGGGTAGAGTCTTTCTATCCTTTCAAGCTCCGGCTTAACATCCCTTGAAAGGTTTACCGGAGAGGTCCCCTGCTTTGCCTTGAGATTTACACTGACATCTTCCATTCCCTTATACCTGGAAAGGGAGGTCTTTTCAGAGATAGCATATTTAACCGTTGCGATATCATTCAGATAAATCGTCTGTCCCTTTGATGTAGTGATAGGAACCTTTTCAAGCTCAGGCAGGGTGTCGTATTTGACCTCCGAGGAAAGGTTCAGGGACTGGTCACCGTAATCAGCTGATCCTGCAGGGGTAGAGAAATTTGTTGCCCCTATGGCGGATGCTATGCCGGAAAGGCTGAGGCCGTACTGATTCAGATACTCCGGTATGACCTGTATCTTGATGTATTTTTGTTTACCGCCGCTCACATCGACCTTCGCAAGGGTGCTTATTTTTTTTAGCTCCGGGACTACATTGTCATTGACCTCATTTGCCACATCCACGGAGTCGGATGTACCCGTAATAGACAGGGTCATGTCAGGCTCTGAGTCCGTATCGATCTCTATTATGGTCGAAGTGCCCACATCCTTAGGAAGATTGGGCTTTACTCCGTCCACTGCTTCCCTCAGGTCGTTGTAGGCCTTATCCATGTTAACGCCGTAGTTATACTGAAGCATCACCTCAGACTGGCCTTCCGTTGAATCACTGGTTATGGTCTTTACTCCGTTAAGTGATCCCAGGGAATTACATATCTTGTCAGATACCAGCTCGTCCACCTCTTCGGGTGAAGCCCCGGAATATGGCGTCACTATTACCATGATGGGAACTGACATATCGGGACTCAGCATCAGGCTGATCTTGGTCATGGCCGTGACAAAGAAAACCACCAGGGCTATGACGCACATCAGGACGGTTACGGGTCTGCCTATTGAAGCTTTTACAATACCCTTCATTCTATGTCTCCCGCCCCTGCCGTATATTCCGTACTTTCTTCAGACTTATCGCCAGTAGAAGGATTCTTCTCAGCCGGAGTTTCGATCACCATAGCGCTGCCTTCAGCTTCCTTACTGTCTTCAGCCGGTGCTGACATTCCATTTGACTTATCCAGCATTTTAAGCTCCGAGCCGTCCCTTAAGCTTCCGCTCCAGGTCACGACTATCTTATCCGACGGTCCGATCCCATCAGTGATCTCTACAGATTCATCATCCGCCAGTCCTGTGGTTACCAGAACCTTCTTTGCCTTTCCACCTTCGGCTGTGTAAAGAAATGCCTGATCACCGTCGTAGTATACTGAATTTTTCGGAACAGTAAGTGCCTTATCTGTCTTTCTCGTGACTGTCTCTATAGAGACACTGGAGCCTGCTATAAGGTTCTCAGAGCCGGCTCCCACCACACTGGCCTCCACCTTGAAAAGTCCGGTAGCGGAATCTATGGTATCAGAAACCGTGATGATCTTTCCCGTATAGTCGACACCGTTCTTTGTGACTACGGCCTCGTCGCCGGGAGTGATACATCTTGCGGTCTCCTCTGCCACATAGAATACTACCTTGCAGGGTTCATCGCTCTGTATCGTATAGGCTGCCTCCTGCTGGGAAGCCATATTATGGACCGTCACATTGATCGCGGTTATTGTTCCTGATACCGGAGCCTTCACTGTCGTGTGCTCCAGGTTGAGCTGGGCATCCTCGAGGCTTGCCTGGGCTGACTTTACATTGGCCGCGTTGCTTGTCACGTTCGCCTTGGAGGAGGTCACACTGGAGTCTGCTCCCACCGCGGAGGCATAGGCTCCGTATATAGTGGTGGCTTTCTCATAGGTGTTGTAATTATCCCGCTCCATCTCTGCGAGTCCGTAGCCCTCCCAGTTAAGTATATTGGTCATCTCCGCGTTGTCCTCTGCACGCTTTGCCTTGTCCACATTTATCTCGGCAGTCTCGACCTTGTCCTTGGCTGTCTCGTATGTAGCCAGTGTCTTCTGATATACGTCATATAAAGCATCTTTGGAAGCGGGGTCCGCCGCTTCGTATTCAGCCTTTGCGGTCTTCATCGCTGATTCCGCCGCGTCCCTTGCGTCCTTTAAGTCAGACAGTGTGGTCTTTGCAAGATCCACATCATCCCCCGCGTCCTTCAATGCGTTGTTTGACTTTCTTTTTGTCACGTATGCGTTGTCTACATTATAATTCTTTTTCTGCTCGTTATAGGGTATCTCGCCCACATTCTGTATCGCCTGGGATCTGGTGGTGTTTGCGTCTGCCTGTGACTTGTTGAGGCTTGCCTGTGCCGAGGTAAGTCCCGCCTGTGCCGAGGTAACGGAAGCCTCCGCCCTCTTCAGTGCAATCTGATATGTCTCGTCATCTATCTTGAAAAGCAGGTCACCCTCATTTACGTGATCCCCTACCTCAAAATTCTTCTCGAGTACTTCTCCGCCTACCAGCGGTATCACCTTGACCTCGCTCTCAGCCACCACCGTAGCCGAGAAGTTTGATCTGTTTTGGATATTCTTTACTTCGGGATTCTGTACCTCTACAGCTATGCTGTTATCCTCCGGCTCTGTTTCTTCCGCCTCCTTTGCCCCGAAGGGTAAGGAACAGCCACATAAAAAGACCGCCGCAAGCGTCATTCCCGCAACAGCCCCCCTGATTATTCTTCCTGTTTTTTTCTTCAACTTTTAAGCTCCTTCTTTTATATGAAACAACCCGGAATTTCTGTGTTAACATAAGAACTAGACAATATGAGATTGTACTAAATCGAATCCATGAAGTCAATATTTTCCCTTTTTTCCTTTTATCCATGTCCTCAGCGAGTATAATCCGGGAATAAAAAACAGATCAGAACCGCACTGATTTTGATCTGTTTTACACCGTAATGATGTCATCAGCCACAAGCAGCATTCCTGCGAGGAAGACGGCGGCCTTATTCTCATCATGCTCCATCTTGTAGGGCATGAGCCGAAGCCAGTCCGCTATTTCATGATAATAGATGCTCTTTATCTGCCATTCGCTGAAGCTCTCTTTAAGGAATTTTACGTATTCCCCGTAGAGATCCCTGTATGCCCGTGATATTCCGGACATAAAGCGTATACTGTTTCCGCTTATGCTGCATCCTTCCGTCCGCATAAGGAATTCATACCCCCCGTGCAGGGACTGCAGAAGCTTCGAATAATCTATGAGCTTGCTGTCAAGGATATTTCCTGTATTAGGGTCTATGAGATAATAGCCTTCACCTGAAGCGCCCTGGGGCATGACAATGATGTTTTCCACCGTGACGTCACCGTGTATCGGGGATATGGTATCCACAGAGAAAACCTTCTCAAGCTTATCTATCTTCATAGCCTCTTTAAGATGGGGAAAACCCTTCACTCTCCTGCCGTTTATCACTAACTCATCGTACCTCAAAAGCTCAGACCATCTGTGGTTTTCCTCTATCCTTGAGATATTCTTTGATATCTTCTCATCTATATATCTGATTATGACCGCCTTCGAAGCCTTTTCCTTTTCATCTGAATAAAGACTCACTTCAAGATCTTCGAAAACCTTATTTATAAGGGCTGCCGACTTTTCGGTGGGATTTGTATGTATATATTCAAAAAACCCGGTTGCTCCGGCTACAGCAGGCATATCATAAAGCGTCATGCCATCGCCCCTTTTTTCATCAAGGATCACCGGAAGCGGGAGCAGATCTGTATATCTTTCTATCCACTCCACCTGATCATGAAGCTTATCTGCATCTCCTCCCACCACGTATTTTCTGAAGATGCTCTTATCATCCTTTATCGCAAAGAGGGTAGTCGCGTTTGAGCCTGCGGAATAGTCGCTTATGATCTGGATATCATTATTGGCTTCAAGATATCCACGCACATAAGCGTGCCTGTCACCCTCGAAATAATTCTCGAGAAAGCTCCTCCTGTCGGACTCGTGTACCTGGGGAAGGAGCATCATCGTCTTCTCCTGCGAGGCCCTTATGCCTTCCCTTGGCTCCCGGTCCGACCTGATAAGCCCTATAACGAATAAAAGCACGGCGGATATGGCAAGATAAGCTATCATGATCTTATCGCCATAGCCATTTGAAAGGTTGCCCTTATCTATGCTGGAGCTTGAAAAAAGATATGAGAATACATCCATCAGCGAGGACTGGCCGCCCATCATGGTTATGGCAAGGGATATGACGTAATATGAGGCAGTGTACGCTCCCCACATGATAATGGTCAGAAGAGCCAGCCTTTTTTTATCCATCCTCTTTGCCATATCCCTGAAGGCCGTGATTATCGACCAGAAGAAAAACATGAGCGTCAGCTCGATCTTTTCATTAAATATCCCGGTGAAGCTACGGATTAGCTTCTTTGCGCTGCGCCTTGCAAAGGTGACAATGGCTATCATCGCTATGGCGACAAGGGAGAGCAGCATATAAAAAAGGGCCGAGGCTCCGGCATCTCCGGGGCTGTCAGGAAAGATGATATACAGCGCCAGATAGATAAAGCCCACCACTATGACGTCTAAGATCCTGTCGACCACGACGGTCGCAAAGGCAAAGGAAAAGCCGTTCTTCATCCTGCGTCCGATGATGAAGGCCCTCAGTATATCACCAAGCCTGAAGGGTACGATCAGGTTCACTATGTATCCCGCTGCAAGGGCTTCATTAAATACAGGCAGCTTCACCTCCTCGTAAAGATCCGAGAACTGCTTCTGCCTGAGGGATTTTACCATATGCCCGGCGATTATCAGTATTATCGCCAGGATAAACAAAGAAAGACTCATGGTGCTATCATACCACACCATGAGTCTGTAATGAATGTTTATAGCTCAAATTAATCCAAAGGGATTAAAATCTTATTTTGCATCCTTGATGGAGAAGCTCATCCTTCCCATGCGGTCCTTGCCGAGGCACTTCACCTTGACATGATCTCCCAGGGTCAGCACATCCTCCACGCGGTTGATCCTGTGATCGGCTATCTTTGAAATGTGTACCATTCCCTCCTTGCCGGGAGCGAACTCAACGAAGGCGCCAAACTCCTTGATGGATACGACATTTCCCTCATAGAACTGTCCCTCCTCATAGTCGGAAGCTATCATCTGTACCATATCGATGGCCTTGTCCATATTCTCCTGATCGGTGCCGCATACGGATACAGCTCCGTCATCGGTGATATCGATCTTCACACCGGTGCGGGCGATTATCTCGTTTATGGTCTTTCCTCTCTGGCCTACCACATCTCCGATCTTCTCGGGATCGATGGTGATCTGTATGATCTTGGGAGCGTACTTGCTGACCTGCTTCCTGGGCTCTGCAATAGCGGGAGTCATGATCTCGTTCATGATGTAATCCCTTGCCTCATGGCACTGTCTTATAGCCTGCTCCACTATGGGACGTGTAAGCCCGTGGATCTTTATATCCATCTGGATAGCGGTGATACCCTCATGGGTACCCGCCACCTTGAAATCCATGTCTCCAAAGAAATCCTCCAGGCCCTGGATATCCGTGAGAACGATGAAATCATCATCCGTATCTCCTGTCACAAGACCGCAGGATATACCTGCCACCTGCTTCTTTATCGGCACACCTGCAGCCATAAGAGCCATGCAGGATGCGCAGACCGAAGCCTGTGATGTGGAGCCGTTTGACTCGAAGGTCTCGGATACCGCGCGGATCGCGTAAGGGAACTCCTCCTCTGAAGGAAGCATGGGCACGAGAGCCTTCTCTGCCAGAGCGCCATGTCCTATCTCACGGCGTCCGGGACCTCTCGAAACCTTGGTCTCACCTACCGAATATGCAGGGAAGTTATACTGATGTATGTATCTCTTCTCGGTGATGTTTACGTCGAGTCCGTCTACCTTCTGCTTCTCTGAAAGAGGAGCAAGGGTCACGATATCGCAGATCTGTGTCTGTCCCCTTGTGAACATGGCCGAGCCGTGAGTCCTGGGTATGATATCTATCTCAGCCGCAAGAGGCCTTATCTGCTTGATATCCCTTCCGTCGGGTCTCTTGTGATCCTTAAGGATCATCTTTCTGACCGTCTTCTTCTGATACTGATAGACCGCATCGGGAATAAGGGCCGACCACTCCTCGTTATCGGCAAATGCCGCCTGGATCTTCTCCTGGACCTCGGCTACGGCTGCCTCTCTCGCCTGCTTGTCATCGTTAAAGGTGGCCTTCTCCATCTCCTCGGGAGGCACAATCTTCTTTATCTCCTCAAAAAGCTCCTCAGGTATGGCGCAGGACACATAATCATGCTTCTCCCTGCCCTCCTTGGCAGCTATCTCCTTAAAGAACTCTATGACCTTCAGGTTGATGTCATGAGCCATGTAGATCGCCTCAAGCATCTTGTCATCAGGTATCTCATTGGCGCCGGCCTCTATCATAATGACCTTCTGTCCCACCGATGCCACTGTAAGCTCCAGATCTCCCTCATCCCAGTCCTTCTGTGAAGGATTGACTATGAACTGTCCGTCCTTCATACCGATCTGCGTCATAGCGCAGGGGCCGTCAAAGGGGATATCGGATATCGTAGTGGCAAGCGAAGCGCCGAGCATTCCCACAAGCTCGGGCCTGCACTCGGGATCTACCGCCATGACCATGCAGTCAAGGGTCACATCATTTCTGTAATCCTTCGGGAAAAGAGGTCTCATGGGTCTGTCTATGACACGTGACGTGAGCACCGCGTTCTCGGATGCCTTTCCCTCTCTCTTATTGAAGCCTCCCGGCATCTTTCCTACAGAATAAAATTTCTCCTCGTACTCCACCGATAACGGGAAGAAATCAATACCATCCCTGGGTGCCTTTGATGCCGTAGCCGTACAGAGCACCGTAGTGTCGCCATAGCGCATGAAAGCGCATCCGTTCGCCTGTTTTCCGACCCTTCCTATATCTATAGAAAGTGTCCTGCCTGCAAGATCCATTGTGTAAGTTCTGTAATCTGCCATTTTCCTCTCCTTACTCTTCTTCCTTTTCTTCTTTTACTCTTCTGCTTCTTCCTCCCGGACCCGTCTCGATAGACCCGGCATACCATCCTTACAAGAAACCAAAACAGTCTGTACCCTGTTCCGTTTCCGATCGAGCAGAGGAAAAGCTCCTGCCCGATTGACGCGTTGACCGTCAAATGTGCACTCGTGCGAGCACGATGCCCGCTTGACAGCCGTATCGCCCAAAAACAAAGGGCAGGAAAAAGACCTGCCCTGAAAAAACACTATTTACGGATACCAAGCTTCTCTATTATAGCTCTGTACCTTTCGATATCCTTCTCCTTGAGGTAATCAAGAAGGCCTCTCCGCTTACCGACCATCTTCAGAAGTCCTCTTCTTGAATGATGATCATGGGTATTTGCCTTAAGATGCTCCGTCAGCTCCCTGATACGCTCGGTAAGTATGGCGATCTGAACCTCAGGTGAGCCTGTGTCGCCGGGCTTGGTCGCATACTTCTCAATGATCTCCGTTTTCTTTTCCTTTGTTATCATATCTGTCTCCTTAAAACATTATCCACCTGATGCTAAGCGGATCGTCCGACGCCTGTAAAATAGCGCCAATTCTCGAGACTGCTCGATCCACCGGGCACAGGTAACCTTAGCAACCCGCTTATACTACCACACAAAACAGGATAAAGCAATCAAAACCTTTTACGGCAATATCCTCCTTACCGCGTATGGCGTACGGTAGGTTGCATTGCTGACCTTTATGCCTGTCCTTCTGTTGGACGCGTTGACTATCTGGCCATTGCCGATGTAAATGCCCACATGGTTCACGGTACCGCCCTTGCCGTAGAAGACAAGGTCACCGGGCTTCGCTTCGGCCAGCGAGACCTTTGTCCCGACCTTGGCCTGTTCCCTCGAGGTACGCGGCAGTGAATAGCCGTACTTCCTGAATATGGACTGGACATAGCCTGAGCAGTCGCAGCCCTTCGTAAGGCTGGTCCCGCCCCAGACATAAGGATTTCCGATAAACTGCATGCCGTAGTTTACAAGGGAGACCCTGATATCTGAAAGTCCCTCGCCGTTCTTCAGCTCCTTAAGGGTCATCGCCTTGTCAAGCTCCTCGGATATGGTCACGTATTCGGTGCTGACATAGCCCGTATCCTCATCGATCTCTATCTTTACCCAGGCGTCCCCTTCCTTGCCCTCAGTGATGTCAAGCTTCTCGTTCATGGGCACCATGGTAAGTATGGATGAGTTTGTATTCGGATTTTCCCTGACAAAAAGGGTGGTCGTCGTGACCGTAGCCACAAGCCTCATGACCTGCATCGCCCTGGTCTTTGCCTCGTCACCGGTAAGAAGGAATTCCGTGCTCACATAACCATCCACCTTGCCGGACTTGATATGTGCCCAGGGGCCGTCCACCTCCTGTATCTCACAGGCCGCATTCTTTGTCATCTTTCCTATGAGCTCCGCATCCTCACTCGCTTCCTTCCTGACATTGAGGTGATCCGTGACGTTGGCGATACCGAGGTTTGTATACCCCGCTATTACCTCCTCCTTCTTCACGTTGAGGGCAGCCTTATATACAGACTCCACGTCTCCCGATCCGGCAGAGCTGATAAGCGTCTTCTCCGTGGAGACCGTCTCCATCTTCCCTGTCTCCATCACCTTCGTAGCCCCCGCCGTGTAGAGCTCTCCGGAGGTAGCGGCAAAAGCCGGTATCGAAAGAAGGACCGATCCCATGACTGCCAGGATACAATATATGATTTTCCGGATTTTTCTTATCATTATCTGAAATCGATCTCCGTAGCGTTTACGCCCTCACCGCCGCCTGTTTGACGGTCATATCCTCCATCTCCGAATCCCTGAGGGCATAAGCGATGTTCGTCGCGTGATCTCCTACCCTCTCAAGCCCCGAGATGATGTCGGAAAACAGCATGCCGGCCTCGGGAGAGCACTCATTCCTCTCAAGCCTCCATCATGTCTTTTCGCATCTGTGCCTTCAGCGCTTCAAGGCTGTCAAACTTCATCTCGGGTCTTATAAACCTCTTAAGCCCCACCCTTATATCACATCCGTAAATATCACGGTCAAGATCAAATATATGGGTTTCAGCCGTTACCGCGTCATCATCCTTTACCGTAGGCTTCATCCCTATATTGGTGATACCGCGGAAATGCTCCCCGCCTATCACGATCTCACTTCCATATACCCCGTAGGGTGGCATGAGCTTGTCCGCAGGCGGGATCTGGTTGGCTGTAGGCAGACCTAAGCTCCTGCCAAGCTTCCGCCCCTGCACGACCTCACCCTCTATGCTGTATAGCCTTCCCAGCATATCCTAGGCCCTTTCCATATCCCCCGCTGATACCGCTTCCCTGATGAGGGATGAGCTGATATCCACTCCCCCGTATCTGACCTTTTCTATCTCAGACACTGTGTAATCAAGGCTTCCCCCGTACTGCGCGGAAAGCTGCCGCAGAAGGCCGAGATCCCCGGCTCCCCTGTCTCCGAAGGAAAGATCCGCTCCGCAGGCTATCACCCCGGCCTTAAGCTCATCCACAAGGACCTCCTTGACAAAAGCCTCCGGAGGATAGGATACCATTCTCTTATTCACGGGCATCATGTAAAGATAATCAATGCCCGCCTCACTGAGAAGCCTCTCCTTTTCACTGTTCGGAGTCAGCAGTCTGCTCCTCTCCCCGGTAAAGTAATCAGAAACCGGGCTTTCAAAGGTGAGAACAAGGGACTTAAAGCCCTTATCCCTGAAGGAAGCTATCTCTTTAAGGAGCTTCCCGTGCCCGAGGTGCATCCCGTCAAACTTTCCTATGGCAACGGCGGTACGTATGCCGTCCTCTATCAAAGAAACATTCTGCAAAGCCTGGCCTCTTGTCTGTCTATATCATACAGGGCGGCAAAGGTGCCGTCCGAAAGATATACTCTGTATCTTGCGGAAGGAAGACCCCGGATCATAAAAGTGTTACCGTTCATCACCCGCTTTTCCGTATCTCCCTCTACGGTGATCTCTCCGCAGTCCGAATAAAAATGATCTATAGAAAGGATATGGGATTGTATCCCGTCTCTGCTCCTTACCGCTTCCTCAGCCTGTCCCAGTTTAATACAGTCATCAAGGCTTATACCACAGGCCTTTACGCGGA
>JAEEGL012734824.1_pt1 | contig 14943 bp, 13 predicted proteins | sample 9134231 | NCBI WGS metagenome assembly JAEEGL01 (sample SAMN16246548, study PRJNA631951) | gut metagenome | biome: gut microbiome; feature: rumen; material: fiber-attached | host: Bos | place: Iran: Karaj | collected 2018-10
TCGCTTTTGATGACTTCTTCGAAGTTTCCGCTGTTGATTTCTAATGCCATTGTGTTTGATTTATGGTTTTGAAAAAAGCGTGCAAAAATACAACTTTTTTTGAAATCCGACTTCATCTTTTGAAAATATTTTTTTGTGGGTGAAAAATGCCAAGTTCCCAAACAAAAATCGGCCAACTTCCCAAATGAAAATAGGCCAAGTTCCCAAGCGAAAACGTGCCAAATTCCCAAATGGAAGATAAAAATTTGCGTAATTGATTTATTTGTAGTATTTTTGCCGCGAATTAAAAATACTCATTATGGGTGCTTACAAACCGCGAATTGCCGACCAGATGTTGGTGGCGAGATTGAGACGAAAAGGGGCTGTGCTTATTGAAGGACCAAAGTGGTGCGGAAAGACCACCACGGCCGAACAGCAGGCGGCCAGTGTGCTGTATATGGCGGATCCCATGCGCAAGCAACAGAATCTGCAAGCCGCCAAAATAAATGTAAAGCAGCTCCTTGACGGCGACACCCCGCGATTGATTGACGAGTGGCAGATTGCGCCGTCGCTTTGGGACAGCGTGCGATTTGAAGTGGACCACCGTGAGGGATGGGGACACTTTATTCTCACTGGAAGCAGCGTGCCGCCGTCCACCGACGAAATCGCACATTCTGGCACAGGTCGTTTTGCCAAGCTGAAGATGCGCACGATGTCGTTGTTTGAATCCGGCGATTCAACGGGCACGGTGAGTTTGTCGGAGTTGTTTGCAGAAGAAAAGAAACCTGTTTCAGGAAACAGCCGCATTGACATCAATCGGTTGGCTTATCTGATTTGCCGTGGCGGATGGCCGGGCGCATTGGAAATGGATGAAACAGATGCACTTGCGCAGGCTTTTGATTATTTCGATGTGGTTTGCGACAGCGACATCTCGCGTGTAGATAATGTGCAGCGCAACCCGCAACGAGTGCGGCTGCTCATGCGTTCGTATGCCCGCCACCAAGGCACGATGGCCACCATCGGCACCATTTTGGGAGACCTGAAAGCAAACGAGGCCAGCAGTTTGTCAGACAACACCATTTATGATTACCTCAAAGCGTTAAAAAAGATTTTTGTGGTGGAGGATATGCCGGCTTGGAATCCGAACCTGCGGAGCAAGACGGCCATACGCACGAGCGACAACCATTACTTCATAGACCCGAGTATTGCCACCGCTGCGTTGGGCGCAGGACCGAACGACTTGCTGAACGATTTGGATACGATGGGGTTGATGTTTGAAACCCTTGCCGTGCGCGACCTTCGGGTGTATGCCGATGCCATTGACGGGCAGGTGTATCACTACCGCGACAAAAAAGGCTTGGAGTGCGACGCCGTTGTCCATTTGAGGAACGGCTCTTACGGTCTTATCGAAATAAAACTTGGGGGTGACAATTTGATTGACGAAGGTGCGGCGTCGCTCACCGCCTTGGCCGCCGATATTGACACCACCCGCATGAAATCGCCGTCGTTCATGATGGTTTTGACTGGAATCGGCGATTTCCCGTATCAGCGCGACGACGGCGTGTATGTGGTGCCTGTAGGGTGCTTGAGGGGATAAGGAGAAAAGCTCTGTATGATTACTTTTCCTCATTGATAAACCGGCAAAACTCCACCAAACTTTGTTGGATGACACTTCCCACTTGCAATTGTTCTTTATATAAAGCCACCATTGTGGGCGACATGCTGCGATTCAATGCGAAACGAACCACTTCCATATCTGCCTCCTTGCAAAGAAGGATTCCAATGCTCGGATTCTCATTGGACCGACGTTCTTCCTGATCTAATGCTTCCAAGTAGAATTCCAACTGTCCAAGGTCTTTGGGATGAAATTCCGTGGTCTTAAGTTCTATAGCAACCATACACTGTAACAATCGGTGATAAAACAGCAAATCCACTTTAAAAATCTTGCCACCTACCGTTAAACGGTGTTCCTCATCAATAAAAAGAAAGTCTTTCCCCAACTCCAAAATGAAATCCTTCATGTGAGAAACAATGGATTTCCGCAGTTTTGTTTCTTTATAGCGTTCCGGAAGACCTAACATGTCAAGATATACCCGATCCTTGAACAGAAAGGGTGACGAAGGATAATTTTTGCTCATTGCCTTTGTCATAGCATTCTTACTTCCCAAAATAGATGCCATGGCATTAGTGGAAATAGCACGTATCAGTTCTTTGTTTTGCAGTTTTTCTCTTCCTGCATACAGCATGTAAAACAATCTTTCTTCATTACTTCTACATCTGTTCATAATGATTTGATGGTTAGTCCACCCTGTACTAAACAACACACTGGGAATTTGTGCCATTTCGAATGGCACAATTTCAGAAGACTGATTTTGTGCCGTTTCAAATGGCACAATTGAAAAATCTTTATTTTGTTCATTACCGGTTAATTGATCAGACAAATAATGTTGCATACCATAGTGATTGACCATTTCAATAAATGCAGATGAGGCATACGACTCGTATAGTTGCACCATTTTGTACATTGTGCGATAACTCCAGCCTTTTGCTTTCGGGTTGCGGGTATGAATATAATCCGCCAGCATCCGCACTACGCTATCACCCCAAGCCGATGATTTCAATTTGTAAGAAATGAAACCGCCCACTTTCCATACCATCATCAGCGATTCGTTATTGATGCCTGAGACCACCCTATTGCGGTGAGTCGCAATAATGTCACATACAGCCTCAAAATCGTCCCTGTAGTTTAACGGGGAAATTTCTTCGTTGTTTGTTTTATTTATCTTTTTCATTTGATAACGTTTCAACATAATCGTATGCTGCCTTTTTCAATTTATAAACTGGTTTTCCATGTTTATCATATCTATCCACACCAATAAAATCAACTTTTTGTAATCTTTCGATAAAATCCCCCCACTCTGCTTCTTCTTTCCCTGAGGATACATCATACGAGAGTCCACCAAACACGTACCTTTTTCCGCCCAAAAAGCCTAATCTAAAAAAGCTCGAATCTTCGTCTTTTGCCCATTTTGACAAAATCTGCTCTTCCACTTCGGTGAATTCAATATTCTTCAATTGTGGTGCGTGATTCTCAATGTCAATGCACTTCCAATTGTCATTGATAAAAAGCTGTAATTTGTCCGATAGCTTCTGCTTAAAGTCGGTCGCGTCGGAAAAATCACACCACAAAACATCATTTTTAATGTTTTCCCTGAATTCTCGAATTTTTTGTAATTGAAGAGGGTCTATTGATGCAATGTTATCGCTGGACAACTTAAAAAACACCATCACTTTTTTCCCTGCTTTTCTGTGTTCTTTGATTTCCTCCACAGAGCCGCTGATTTCCGTATCGGTAGGAGATCCTAACCTTGTGCCAAAAACACAAACCAGCAAATCGCTTTTTCCCACCAACTGCTCATCCAACGATTTTTGCGGATGTTTCCCTATGCTTGGATAAGAGCTAAATGACCAATGCAAAGGCAACAGTACAATTTTGGATTGTTCTGAGTGAAGATTATTCCAATGTTCCAATACATTGATTGCAACCTGGACTTCCTCTTTGATGTCAGAGGGAGAACCAATCATGATTCTATATATGTTGGCTTGAAACATGAGAAGTTGTTTATTGTTTGTTGTTTGCATCTATTAAATCCCATAATCCCATAACAGAATCGTATATGAGCCATAAAAAGTAGAAGAAAGAAAACACAGTTACTGAATTGGATATTATTGTAAAATAGTCCAAAATCTCTACTGTTACAAATGAAGAAGCTGCACCACGAATCAGATAACATATAAATGCACCACAAACTATACAAATTTCAACAGTAGTATCTCTCCTCAAACTTTTTATCACATTAGAAACATCTTTTTTTGTTTTTTCCTTGTATGAAATAAGTTCTTTTATGATCAGCCCAACAATCGTCATATAAAAAGCTATAATGGTAATTAATAAGGGAATTAGATTGCTGCTTACCTTAAGTACAAAATCGTTTTCATCTCCGCTTTTATGTGAAAGCCAACCTAGTAGCAAAGACACAGTGATGTACCCTAAATATTTAAAAAATGTGCTTATTTTATCCATCTCATTCGGCATGATTAAGTTTTTCAATTATTTTATCTATTTTCGAGAGAAATAAATCGCCATTATTATCATCACAAATCGCTTCAAAATCATCAATCTCAATGCTCTTTGTTGTTCTTCCTGTTTTGATAAACTTCCTAATTCCTCTTGCCTTGATTATTATTTCATGTCCGCTATTTGCAGATGCATCAACTAATCCAGATAATTGTTCGTTACTCTCCTTCAACTCCAATTGTTCTGATTCACTTGTGCGATACTCGAAAGTAGTTCTTTTGCTATTAACGGTAGCACTTTCATCGCTTATTAATTCACTAATGCTTTTATGTACTCTAGGAAGATTTGGATATGAGAAAGTAAACCGCACCATCGAGACTCCTTTTACTTGTGCACCAACCAAAGTCCAAAACTCATTTTGATCATACTCTTTCTTGATTTCGATGGTCAACCCATATTGCTTTAAGTAAAGTTTTAAACTGTATTCAATGATATTCCTAACCACATCGGTGTCTGAGAATGAAGATGGATCTTCTTCGATTGCGATACGTTGACAATCTTTCCTGTTGTCTATAATGACGAAACAACTAGGCGAATAGTGATGTTTTTCTATCTTAAAGTCTTCCTCAAGATCTAATTGTTTACTATTTGCAACCTTTAACACCATGATACCTTGATCATCTATATACATTTTATGGTTAAAGTTTCCTTCGCTTTTCCGTTTAAACTTGAAGTTCTGATTAGTAATAATTTCGTGAATATAATCTAACTTCTTTTCCATACGTTCTTGGGGAGAAGGACGTTCTTCAAATAGCGAAAAGTTCGCACTCTTAATTGGTGAACATTGAAATGTGTAAAGGATAAATCTTGCCATAATCTATTATTTATGCTGTTATTAAAAACCATTAACTATAACCATTCCTTATTCAGCTCATTCATCACCCAAAACTTCTAAAAGATAAAATATCATCTAATTATCATTCCTTCAACCTCTCTCTTAGCCTGCTCCAATATCGCCTTCCCTTCTTCTTGCAATGCTTTTGCTTGCTGACGAATGGCCATTATATGATCAATTATTTCTTGCTGCTTTTCCTCGGGAGGCAAAACTACTTTTATTCTGGAAACTTCTTCTAAATTGATATTTGCCCTCGCAACAGGACGTTTCAGTCGATTAAGAGAAAGCTGCCCTATACTCGACTTTATTAATTCCTTTATAAATTGAACATTATACCCTTCTTTTAGTCTCACAAGTGCAATCGCTTGATTTATGTTGGCCTCACCCTCCGAAAGATAAATACCCACTTGACCAATCGTTGCACCCACAATCGCTATCAATATATCGTCTTTTTTCAGTTTTGAGGAGCCCATCACATTTTCGTGAATTTCTGGTTTCAAATATAACAAGTCGTCATAATTGAGTTCGCCATCAATCGAGATATTGCCGCTTCTGACAAATGGAACTCCGATGCTTTTGTCCTCGGTATATGCTTCACCACCTGACTTTGGCGTAATTCCACTTGTTATGAGTTTTGATATTTCTTTGAGATTCACTACTGGATATTTGCAAGATTCTAATGCCTCAAAAGCACTTCTAAAATACTCTTGTGAATAATATGGGTCGAGTCGATCTTCTATGACGCTTTTATTCACTATAAAAATTCTGTCTTGCAATGTTTGTTTCTCCTTTTCGGGTAGTTTTAAGCCTAATTCTCCGAGTAAATAATCATCAATACTACATAAAAGGGCTTCGGCCTGGATCTCTTTTTGTTTTTTTGTTTTTTGAGCAATTCGAACAAATTCACAAAAACGGTTTTGTTCATTAATATCTGGAAGAGGTACATTAAACGTTTTTAGAAACAAAGGTGAAACTCTTTGCTGGCCAGCGGAACCTCCAAAATAATTCATGGCTGATTTTAACACTTTTTCATCTCGCAACAAAAACAATAGATACTCCTGTGATACAACTTTTTCATCTTTAGCTCTAATCACAAAAAATTCTGTTGACCCACAACCATAACCATTTAAAAGTTTCTTTGCAATCGCAGACTTTGCATTCTGCATACATGGTGTTATTTTAGCCCAGAGAAGATCCCCCTCTTTAAATCTAGTAAATCCTTTTGTCTCTTCAACCGTTTTCACTCCTTTATAGGCTATAGTTCCATTAACGGAATCAATTGCATCCATAGGGACAAAAGACACTTCTTTTGTTTTTCCAAAATTACAAGTTGGATCAATCCAAGCTATTTCTGACAATTTTACATTTTTATATTTGTTTGAGATGAACTTAAATTGGGGTCTGTAAATCGAAGGATCTAATCTTCCTTCAATCTCAGAACGATTGACAAGGAAAATCTTGTTTAAGTCAATATTATGAGGTATTTGATACGACATAGCTTTACTTTTTAATCAACCCATAATTCTTTTCCAACACTTCTACTATATTTTCTCTAATAACACGAGCTAAATCTGTAGAACGAGCAGAATCATCATACTCGTGATATGTGTCATTCTTATAGTCAGATTTAGGTTCAACAGATCCTTTTCTCTTAACAATAATCACGTCCTTTTTCAATGCACGTGCCCAGCCCATTTCATATGATACATTAGGATTATTGTCTGTAATATCAGCAAAGCAGATTTTACACTCCTTTATTTTATTGATAATATCTTGTATTTGATCTTGAGTAGCTCCTTTGTTGTTCATTATTGGATAAAGAGAAATATTGATGGAATAGTTTTTCGCTATTTTCTTAATAGTATCGCTATATATGTGATTATAGTCTTCTATGACCTTTTCTTCAAAGAACGGCATCGCAACAAAAACCTTCATCTCAGATGCAATAATATTGTCAAAGATATTAATAATGCTTTTTGCCGATACTTCTTTTGCATTAAATATTTGATTGTTAAGAATCCAATTCTTGAACATATCAAATTTTGCACTTTCGTCTTTTACATGATAATAAAGGAAAGCTGTTAATATACCCAAGCTATCATTTGCTTTTAATTGAGGTTCAGATCCATAAAGAGTATTAACTGCTTGCAAAGAATTAACAACCTTGTCAATTATTTTGTTTTCATCCTCACCATCTTCTAGTAAATGCCAAAAAGTATTATTGAGATATGTCCGATACTGATCTTTTATTATATGCTGAATATTTCCAAATATCTCAGGTTTTGCTTTGTTAACCAATTCTCTTGTTTTAATGGGATGTTTCCCTCCAAATATTTCCACCAATTCATCATTGGTGAAATTCTTTTCATCATCTATCAAAACCTTAAGATTCTCTTCCGATGTAAGTGGAATGGTTTTTGTGTTGATATTATGGAAAAATACTTTTGTTGCTTTATCAAAATCCATTGTGTTTTCTCCTAACAGTAAGCAATATGGAGCAACCATATTTTCAACTTTTGGATTAATTGATTTTTCTGCAGCTAACAATCTGTGATTTCCATCTATGCGGCTAAATGGCTGTGGATTTATTGTTTCATCAATCTCTATGGTTACATACTTTTCCGTTTCTCCACTTATCTTTTTTACTGTGAAACTCCCTTCTTCCGACTTTGCCTTTTTACCTTCTTGAATTAGTTTGATTGCAGATTCCGAACCTTTTGATTTGACTTTATATCCCAATATAACTTCAGGAAAAAACAAATATGCTTGTGTTTCTAAAAAATCAGATATGTCACTTCTGTCAATGGGGTTTCGTTGATATGTATAATCCGCCTTTGAGACTCGAGCCAAATCTTTAATTTTTGCAAAGCCCCTCAAACAGAGCTGACCATTTAATGAATTCCCCAATATTCCTGTAAGTCTCATAATTTTATATGTTTGCTATAAACTTTTTCAATTCTTCACCAATCATCTCCAATTCATTTGTCGGTATCTCTTTTCCTGTAGCATCATATCCGATCTGGTCAGCTATTGCCATGAATATAGGATAATCAACAATCTCCTTTTTAAGCATTGTGGTGTAATCCTCAATTAACTGTTCTTTAAAATCATCAAGCTTTTGCTTATATTGTTCTGTTATTTGCTTCTTCCATTCAATGAAATCATCTGTCTTTTCAATTAACTTCTTGTCGGTATAGCCAGTTTTGTTATCAAATCCTGTATGTTTTTTTATTGTATCCTTTTTCTTTTCTTCAAGTTTTTCTACAATTGTGTAATAATTTGCTTCTTTTTTGATGCGCTCCTGTAGGTTAAATTTAGTATCTTTGATTCTCTGGCTTTGTTTTTTTGTCCATTTTTTCAGGAACAAAACTGAGCTTTTTACGCCCGCTCCATTTGCTTTGAAAGCATCTTGAGGCATACTTACAACCGCTATTATACGGAACCATTCTTCAATACTGTCACGGACATATTGCAAACTGCTATTTGTTAGAATCCCATCAGGAATAACGATAGCAAGATATCCGCCTTCCTTTAAAAAGTTTTTATCTTGCTCAATAAATAGTACTTCGGTGCTCTGACTGTCTCGTTCTTTTACCGTCGTATTCTTCATGTCAAGCCAATCAACATCTTTATTTCCAAATGAATACTGACGCAAATAAGTTTTTTCTGATTGTTTTACCGTGCTGCCAAAAGGTGGATTGGTGATTATCACATCAAAAGAACCATATTCAAATCCTTTATTTGCAGTTTTTTCCATTAACACATCGTCACGCAAAAGTCCATCGCTTGAAATAACATTTGTGTGTCCATCATCGTGAATAATCATGTTCATTTTAGCAGTACGTGCGATCTGTTCATTTATCTCAATGCCATACAAATTCTTCGAAGCAAAATCATGCCAGTGATTATAATGGTCTACTGTTCCTGCATCAAAATAATCTCCAGCTTGTTCACGAACCTTATCCAAAGCATAAAGTAAAAATCCACCACTTCCGCAAGAAGTATCAAGAACTTTCGAATCATTTTTAATAGGGAGCACATCTACAATAAACTTTACAATGTTACGAGGTGTGAAATACTGTCCAAAGTCGCCACGGAAATAGGAGCCCATAAATGTTTCAAAAGCTTTGCCTTTACTATCAAGGTCGGTCTTTGACAAATTCGCTTCTTGCAAATAACTAACAACCGTACGGATACGCTGAGGTGTTAACCTTATATTATCTTTGAACACTTCTTTGTCTCTATTACGTCCTTCCTCATATAATGCGAAAATTCGTTTCGCCAAATCCATAGTAATTTGCTGTTCTATAGCATCAATGTCTTTTTGTGTGGCATTCTTTGGTTTTTCTATGTCGAATATCTGAAAATCATAAGGTTCGCCTTTTTTACGTGGCTTACGCTCATCCCAAATCTTGCAGAAAATAAGTTTGTCCAATTCGTCAAAAGCATCAGAAGGATTAAGTTCACCTCCTGCCCAAAGAGATTGATGTGCTTTTTTAAAACGATTTGTCAATTCACTTTCAGATACTTGTTCAAGATCAAAAAATTGCTGTTTGATAGCATCATTCCCTGGATCTTCATTTCGTAATCGACCACCTTTTACGAAATTGTATTTTTGAACAGCTTTGCCAAATATTGGTATGTTTGGAATTTGTATTCTGGTTTGACGCTCTTTATCTATTTGCAGATATGAATTTTTAATACCAGACGTTGTCCAAATATACTTAACAGTTCCAGATAGAGCGTATGCATAACTTGCAGCCTGTTCTATGGCTTGAAGAAATTCTGCTTCTGACACTTCTTGCTTTTTACATTCTACAATGATAGATGGATTAAAGCACAGATCATCCTCGAAAACAATAATATCGGCTTCTTTTTTACTTGAGCCCATCGTTACTTTTTCAAACAACTTGATTCTATGCACAGGATAATTATAAACAAGAACCAGTTTCAAAAAAGATTCAGCCTCTATTTGCTCTTCTGGATCTAAATAGCTGCATGTCTTATTGACATGTGTATATGTAATTCGACTATAGTCTTCATTAAATGAGATAAGCCCTTTTTCTATTCCTAATTGTATATAATCCTTCATATCAAATGATTGTTTTTTCAAGCTACAAAAGTAGTAAAATTTCTCGAAACAAATTTGCTGTTAAAAACCATTCCAAAAATAATTCCTACTTTTGCAATCTAATAATCCAAATCCCTATGCCTCCCCTCCTCTCCATCCGCCCCGCACGTTTGCCGCAAGACGCTGAAAGAATCCTTGAGGTTTTCGCAGCCGCCAAAGGCATCATGGTGGCCGACGGCAATACGAAGCAGTGGGTCAACGGCTACCCATCGTTGGAGGTGGTGCAGGAAGATGTAAAGAGAGACGGCGCCTTCGTGGTGGAAGACAACGGTCGCATCGTGGCCTACTTCGCCTTCCTGCCCGCACCCGAACCCACCTACGCCACCATCTACCACGGCCAGTGGCTCGACGACACCCTGCCCTACCACGTCATCCACCGCATCGCCAGCTTCCCGGAAACACACGGCATCTTCCATACTATCATGGAGTTCGCCTTCACCCGCGACCGCAACATCCGTATCGACACCCACCGCGACAACTGCATCATGCAGCACAACATCCTCCAACACGGCTTCGCCTACTGCGGCATCATTCTCCTCGCCAACGGCGACGAACGACTGGCCTACCAGAAAATAGTATGACATAACGGGTTGTAAATCAGCAACTCAAGCACAACAAAAAGCAAAGGGCGGTGCTGATGCGCTTCTTCAAGACGGGGCCGGGACAGTACGGCGAGGGCGATGTGGGAATCGAAATAATCCGTATATTTGCAGCTTCAAGAATAATGAAAAAACAGGAGAAAACTATTAACTATTAACCTTCACCCATTCCTATGTTTCTCGGTGAGCTGATATCTCTTTTCGTTGCCCTTTCGTGGACTGCCACCGCGCTCTTTGCTGAGGTGGGCTCGAAGCGAATGGGCTCCTTGCCGTTCAACACGATACGGATGACGATGTCGTTGTGCTTCCTCGTCCTCACCCTCTGGCTGGTGATGGGCGTCCCCTACCCTCGCTTTGCCGACGGCGGCACCTGGGGCTGGCTGCTGCTCTCGGGGGTGGTCGGCTATGTCATCGGCGACTACTGCCTGATGCAGGGCTACATTCACATCGGCTCGCGCTTCGGACAGCTTTTCATGACCCTCTCGGCACCTACAGCCGCGCTTACGGGACGACTTTTTCTCGGTGAGCAGATGCATCCCGTCGCCATCCTCGGCATGGTCGTCACCCTGAGCGGTATCGCTTTGTCGATTCTTTCGAAAAGCGATGCCACAGAACATCGTGGCTTGCGATTCAAACTTCCTGCGAAAGGGATTTTCTATGCGGCAATGGCAGGTATCTGCCAAGGGTTTGGGTTGGTGCTCAGCAAGGTAGGCCTCCAACACTACGACGCGGCTCTCGCGGCTCTCAACATCTCCCAAAACGCGGTTTTCGATGGGGCTGTGATACCATTGCCCGTCAGCATCTGCGTACCCTTCGCCGCCACCACCATCCGCGGTTACATCGGACTGGCGGGTTTCTTCCTGTCGCTGATGCTCTTCAGCAAGAAGGGCTTGGCGAAGCTGCACAGTGCCATCCGCGACCGCAAGGCGATGTGGTGTGTTTTCGGCTCCACCATCTTCGGCCCCTTCATAGGGGTCAGCGCTTCGTTGTTGGCCACAATGTACACCTCCGCAGGCATTGCGCAGACCATCTTCGCCCTCACGCCGATCCTCATCATCGCCCCTGCGGCCATCCTATTCCATCAGAAAGTGACGGTGCGCGAAGTGATCGGTGCAGTGATCAGTGTGGTTGGAGTGTGCCTGTTTTTTGTGTAGGAATTTATTATGCCTCACCATCGAACAGATGGATGAAGAGGAACGGAAGATGTGGATGGACAAGGTGTTGTAAGCTACGGCTAACTACTTCAATATCTGCGCTGTGTGGTTCTTGGTGTCCACCTTGCCGATGGCCTCCACAATCACACCGTTTTCATCGATGACGTAGGTGGTGCGCAGCGTGCCCTCCGTAACCTTGCCGTACATTTTCTTCTCGCCCCACGCCTCGTATGCCTTCAGGATGGTGAGGTCGGTGTCGGCGATGAGGTGGAACGGCAGTTCGTACTTGGCGATGAACTTCTGGTGGGAGGCGGCGCTGTCGCGGCTCACCCCTAACACGCTGTAACCCAGCGCCAGAAAACGATTGTAATTGTCGCGCAGGTCGCAGGCTTCGGCAGTACAGCCGGGTGTGCTGTCCTTGGGATAGAAATATAACACCAACTTTTTCCCAGCGAAGTCGGTCAGTTTGACGGGATTTCCGTTTTCGTCAACTCCCTCAAAATAAGGGGCTTTGGTTCCTTTTTGCAGCATAGCGGTTTGTTTGATTTGGAGATGCAAAGATAGTCACAATTTCGGATATTTTGCTCACAAAACTTCCATTTGGGTGCAGAACGAGCGCGGCGGTGGCGCGCTTCTTATCGTTATGTCTATTTTCTTTGCTCGCGCCCAAAGAAAATAGACGAAAAGAAATGCGCTTTGCCGCTGTGCAAATTCCGGCTAAAATCGGGTGGTTCTCGCTAAACGGCGAAAAACTTGATGAGCTTCATTTCATTGCGCTCATCTTCGGACAGTTCGCCGTTCTTCACGCTCGCTTCACCCGATTTCTTCACGCCGGAATTTACAAGGCGGCCTGTTCATCGTACCCTCCTTGTCCTATTGTCGTGGCCTGCTGGCGGTGGCTCATCATGGACGCGCTCCCGGAGGGAGCGAATTTCAATAACCCCACATGCAATGTGGGGAGGGGCTGCGCCCTACCGCCAACCGCAGCACGCTGGTTGGAAGATAGAACCTGACGGCAGGTGTGCCGCGGAAGAACGGGCAGTGTGTTTCTTGTAGGCTCCACCCCCGTGGCCGAATGGATTATGCCGACACCGCCTCGAGGCTCAGTCGCGGCAGGGATAGGAGCGAGCACGAGCGAAGCGAAGTAGAGCGGATAGCCCGACGGCGACCGCAGGGAGCCGGGCCGCCCTAATAATCAGTCTCTACCTCATACCACAACCGGACATATATTTCACATCCGGCAACATCATTGATGGCTTCTTTGACCTTTTTGATTTTAGCGGTTAGTTTGGCATATTTGGATTTCTCGAAAACGGGTTCCGCGGGAACGGGTTTCTCAACAACTGCGGAATCCATATTGCTTGCCTCAATTTTATCATTCTCACCATAAAGTTCTTTCCAACCATAGTACGATTGTACACGCAGTTGCCCATGAGGAATACGTGCGTTATCGCGCATTTTCCTTTGTTTGGCAGATAGTTTGGCAGATAGCATGGTTCTTTGGTACTCAAGTTGATTTTTCTTTTTCAATAATTTTTGGATTTTCTGGCTCTGCTGTTTTGACAAGTATAGGGTAGTAGGTGACGTTGATTCTTCTTTCTCTGATACTAGTTCAATGGTGGCAATACTATAATCATAATCATAGTGATTCACTTTCACATATTTTTGGAAATCTTTGTAGAAATCTTTCGCAAAATGATTGTATAGGGGACTTCCTTCCTTTAAGTATTCGAGTATAATATCCTTATTCTCTTCGCCAATAATAAGAAATTTATGATAAGAATCCACTTCATCATCTACATATACCCCTAAATGAGGGGGGTATTCGGGTAAAAATCTACAATGGATGGTGTCTTTCAAAGAAGCCTTGTAATAATCCGCCAAACTTTTTTTCTCATAGCCATTGGAGGAGAGAATAACGATAATGTCATCGTCACAATCTAAACCATGTTCCGCAATATAACAATCCTTCACATCGTAGTCTTTGTAATAGTCATAGTTTATTTCGCAGTCTTTATAATACCCAATATTATTGAATGATACTATTGTTCTATTATCCAATAAGGTATATGTTCGCACTGAATATTCGGATGGAAGATCATAGTCATATGGAAATAATTCATCAATGACAGAGCGGCCTCTTGATTCATCAGCAATCAATTTCAAGAGGGAATTTTGAGGTACGAGATAGACATTAGGGGCGTGCTTTATCACATGGTTGGCTAATTTCACCACCGACAATGATGGACTTGGGGTAGGAGAAATGGCATTATGGTACTCACTTTCCAAACGAGTGATTGTAGAATTAAGTTCGCGTTGCCACGGGAAATTGAGAGTTGTATCGTTGAAATCATAAAGGATTCTGATACGTTCAGTAATCAAACTGTCAAGGATATAATGCACATCGGCATCCAACCTTTGTTGGACGTATTGCTCAAAAATGGTTCGGCTTGGCGTTGTGGCCGAAAATTGGGCAGCGTAGGGGAATACCACTTCCCTTACCCTTTGAAAATATTGGAGTTCCTTTCCTTCAACGGGCAACCGCTGACCATAGAAAAACAATTGGGAGAGAGGCGACGGCATAAAGCGGAAGTTCGCGCCTTTGGGAATTGCATAAATATAGTAGCGTTGTGTGTAATAGGCGTGTCTCAGGCCAGCCATGTCGAAAACAGAATCTTCTCCAACAATAGTACCTGGTTCGATAAAAATGTCCCAATGTTGGAGATCTGCATAATACTCCTTTGATAGATTTAGCGAATCTTCAACTGTGTAAGTAGAATTGTATTCATCACTCCAATCTCCATATTGGCTGTGTGCGGTGAATGGGAACGACAATGCCGCCAAGAGGCAGAGAAAAAACAGTTTGTTTTTCATAAAAACAGTCTCCATACGCTGGATGTTGCGCACTCTTTGAGCTCTGAAGAATGATAAAATGGCAAAAAAAGCGTGAGCCCCGACTTTAATGCCCTTTGAGGTTTTCCACGACCTTGCACAACAGTAAAGTAAAGCCCACGTATCACGTGAGCGTTACAACTTTACGACTTGCTGTGCTTTGGTTTGTGGAAATTTCAAAGGACAAGGAAAGTTATACGCTTCGATGGTTAAAA
>JAEEGL014064273.1_pt1 | contig 14943 bp, 12 predicted proteins | sample 9134231 | NCBI WGS metagenome assembly JAEEGL01 (sample SAMN16246548, study PRJNA631951) | gut metagenome | biome: gut microbiome; feature: rumen; material: fiber-attached | host: Bos | place: Iran: Karaj | collected 2018-10
CGCTGAGGAGTGCCACGTCGAAGTCACAACGCTCATAGTTCCGGGAGAGAACGACTCGGAAGGCGAGATGCGCGAGCTGAGCGGATGGCTGGCGGAGCTCGGCGAAGGACTGGGCCGGGATATACCGCTCCACGTTTCGCGTTTCTTCCCGCGGTTCCGCATGACCGACAGAGACGCGACTGACGTCGCGCTGGTCTACAGGCTCGCGGAGACTGCGCGGGAGCGCCTCAGATATGTTTATACGGGGAATTGCTGAAGATGATGAACAGGCTTTTTGTTATCGGCGCGGTAATAATCGTGATCATTATCGCGATGACGGCGGCGCGCTATATCGCGTTTAACGTTCTTTCCGGGAAGACTCCCGACGCTCAGGGGCAGCTCGGGTACCGCCAGGTATCGCCGCAGGAAGCGAAAGCGCTGATGGACTCGGAGACGGATTTCGTCATTCTGGACGTGCGCACGCCGCTCTCATATGATAAACTACATATACCGGGCGCGGAAAACCTGACGCTGAACGATGATTTCGGGAAGAACGCGGCCGAAATGCTGCCGGACAGGGGACAGCTGATACTCGTCTACTGCAACAGGGGCAACTGGAGCAAGACGGCTTCGAGAAAGCTCGCGGAGATGGGGTATACGAACGTTGTCGAATTCGGCGGCATTCTCGACTGGCCGTACGAGACCGTCGGAAGCGAAAAGGTCTGAACGCGCACTGCGCGAAGATATACCGGCCGGCACCGGAGCCGGCGGGATTAAGCAAGGTTATTATAAGATTATTATTGCGAGGAGGTAATTGAAAATGGCAGCGAATAAATACGCGGGCACGCAGACGGAAAAGAATCTGGAGGCGGCGTTCGCCGGCGAATCGCAGGCGCGCAACAAGTATACTTACTACGCTTCGAAGGCCAAGAAGGAAGGCTACGAGCAGATCGCGGCTCTGTTCCTGAAGACGGCCGAAAACGAGAAGGAACACGCCAAGCTGTGGTTCAAGGAGCTGAACGGGATCGGCGATACGGCTGAAAACCTGAAGGCTGCCGCCGACGGCGAGAACTACGAGTGGACGGATATGTACGAGGGATTCGCGAAAACGGCTGAAGAAGAGGGCTTCCCGGAGCTCGCGGCGAGATTCAGACTGGTCGCGGCTATCGAGAAGCACCACGAGGAGCGCTACCGCGCGCTGCTGAAGAACGTCGAGACAGCGGCCGTTTTCGAGAAGAGCGAAGTCAAGGTATGGGAGTGCCGCAACTGCGGTCACATCGTAGTGGGCACGAAGGCTCCGGAAGTATGTCCGACCTGCAACCATCCTCAGGCTTACTTCGAAGTGAACTGCGAGAACTATTGATTGTGACAACCGAAAAAAACGGGCGGGCGCCATGCGGCGTCCGCCCGTTCTGTTTCTATTAAGGCTTGTAGTGTTTCTTTACGGCTTCAAACGTTTCGTCGCTTATATCGTGCTCGATCTTGCACGCGTCGGCCACAGCCGTCTCTTCGCTGACTCCGAGGCTCATCAGAAGCGCCGAAAGCACGCGGTGGCGCTCGTAGATCTTTTCGGCGATCCCGAGTCCCTTGTCGGTCAGTATTATCGATCCGTCCTGATCCATTCTGATGCATCCGTCTTCTCTGAGCCGCGACATGGCCCTGCTCACGGAAGCCTTCGAATATCCGAGATGATCCGCGACGTCGATCGAGCGGACTGTAGGCTTTTCATTCCCTACGACCAGTATGGTCTCGAGGTACATTTCGCCTGATTCTTTCATGAGGATTTCTCCTTTCAATCATAACTGATTATATTTTACCACATATTGCGGTTTCAAAAAACCCGAATTGTAGTAAAATATACTGGACTGCGGGTCCGGAGGCCCGCGTAATGCGGTTATCGCCCCGCGCGGAGATCACGATGAAAGAGCAGAACAGCCTTACGGCACGCGAAATAGCCATACTGGGAATGCTCGGCGCCATTATGTACGTCACGAAGATGCTTCTGATGTTTCTTCCGAACGTGCATCTGCTGGCGCTTTTTATCGTTGCGGAAACGGTCGTGTTCAGAAGGCGCGCGCTCTACGCGATTTACACATACGTAATGCTCGAAGGCATATTCGCCGGATTCGCGATGTGGTGGATCCCTTATCTGTACATCTGGACGATACTGTGGGGCGCCGTGATGCTGCTTCCGCGCGACATACCGAAGGAGAGGCAGCGCATCGTCTACGCGGTAACGGCCTCCGCACACGGTTTTCTTTTCGGGACGCTTTACGCGCCGCTTCAGGCGCTGATGTTCGGCCTCGATTTCAGGGGAATGATAGCCTGGATAATAGCGGGGATACCGTTTGACTGCATACACGGAGTGAGCAATTTCTGCCTCGGACTTCTCTGCGTTCCGCTCATAAGGATACTCAGGGGAGGAAAAGCCGGCAGTTTCGACGCCTGATGACCCGAAGTCATTGAAAAATACGAGAATTTGACGCAAGAAACGAATGAAAACCGTTTGCCATTTCATTTCTTGTGTGCTACTATTGATTGGCGAGTGTTGTCGGCCTTTATACGGAGGGCAATTGTGAACAGCATCAATCATTTTCGCACCATAACGAAACACAGACATCTCGTTATGAAATACTGCTTCAGGCTCGGTCTTTACAGACAGGGATTGCTGCACGATCTCTCGAAGTACGGACCTACCGAATTCAGGCTCGGATGCCGATATTACCAGGGATACCGGAGCCCGAACGATGGTGAGCGGGCCGATAAGGGTTACAGCGAAGCGTGGATGCACCACAAGGGACGCAACAAGCATCATCCGGAGTACTGGACCGATTTCAGCAGAAAGCACGGCGAGAAAATCTTCGCCGCGCCTATGCCGCTGAACTACGTCGCGGAGATGTTCTGCGACAGGATAGCGGCCTGCAGAAATTACAACGGCGACAAGTATACGGACAGCGATCCGTACGACTACTACATGAGATCGCTTCCGGGAGTGCTCATCCATCCGGAGACCGACGAACTGATACGCGAGATGCTCCTTACGCTCAAGGAAAAGGGCGAGGAAGAGGCGTTCGCATTCGTGCGCCGGAAGCTTGCGGAAGCGGCCGGAAAGCGCTGAAGGCAGACTCGCAGAAGGATATTTGTTTACAGACAGAAGGAATTAACAAGAGGATGAATCACCACCCGTACAAGACCAGAGAAGGCGGCGCTACGGTCACGATCTTCGTGCCGTATGACTGCAACAACCACTGCCCTTTCTGCATCAACAAGCCTGAATACGCGGACATGTCGGATTTCAGTCTGGAGAAGATCTGCGACAGCATCCGCGTTCTGGATGAGATAACACCGTACTGCGATTTCGTGTTCACCGGCGGCGAGCCGTTCGCGAACCTCGAATCGCTTCAGAAGATGCTGGATCTCATTCCGAAGACTCACAGGGTATTCATAAATACCACTTTCCCGGTTCAGCCGTGCTGTCCGGCGGAGGAGATGCTCGCGTTCACCGAGCGCAATAAAGACAAGATCTCCTGCATCAACATCTCAAGACATCTGGTAAAATACGTGGAAGAATCCGACGATGAGGTTATCGCGAAGATCGCGTGTCCTACGCGCGTGAACTGCGTGCTTTATCTCGATTACCCGGCTGAGAGACTGCCGGCGTTCGTGGACAGATTCGGAAAATACAACATCCCGATCCAGTTCCGCTACGACTATACGACTACGACTCCGGAGAATCTTTACAAGGAAGAGGGCGACCGCATCCTTCAGGATCTCAAGAGCATGTTCGAATACAAGGGCCTCAACGGCTGCCGCATGAGAAACGGATACCACTTCGCGTACCACGGACAGCACATGACCTACCACAAGACGCTGCCGTATTCGACGATAGTCGAGACCGGAGAGGACGGCGTTACATACGACATCCTGTACGACCTGATCATAAAGCAGAACGGCGACATCCATTCCGACTGGACGGGCGTAATGCTCGACGTCGAAGGCTACAGAAACGTCGTGTTCGAACCGTACGACCTCAGGGTCATCGAAGGCACCATCGATTTCTGATGGACCCGGCCGCGCGGGCGCGGAAAAGCGGCGCGCATCGAAAAAGTTAACTATTTAAGGCACCGCCCGGAAGGGCGGTGTGTATGTTGTCTATATGGAGGTATAACGACAATGGAAACATTCGGTATCGAAAAGCTGGGCATCCTGGCACCTAAGGCTGTTTACAGAAACCTTACACCGGCTCAGCTGACGGAAGCGGCTCTCAGACGCGGTGAAGGAACTCTCAGCGAGACCGGCGCACTCGTGGTTTACACGGGCAAGTACACCGGCCGTTCGCCTGAAGATAAGTTCATCGTAGACACTGAAGGCGTTCACGACGAGATCGCGTGGGGCAAGGTTAACCGCCCGATCAGCCGCGAAAAGTTCAATGCGATCAAGGCGAAGCTCACGGCTTACCTGCAGGGCCGCGAAGTATTCATCTTCGACGGTTTCGCGGGAGCTGACAAGAAGTACACTCAGAAGTTCCGCATCATCAACGAGCTCGCGAGCCAGAACATGTTCATCCACCAGCTCCTCATCCGTCCGACGGCTGAAGAACTGGAGAACTTCGGCGAGCCTGACTACACTCTGATCTGCGCTCCTGGATTCAAGTGCATCCCTGAAGAGGACGGCGTACACTCCGAAGCTGCCATCATGATCGACTACGAGGCTCACATGATCGTTATCGCGGGCTCCGGCTACGCAGGCGAGATCAAGAAGAGCGTATTCTCGACCATGAACTACGTTATGACGAAGAAGAACGTTCTTCCGATGCACTGCTCGGCAAACATGGATCCTGAAACAGAAGAGACCGCCGTATTCTTCGGCCTCTCCGGAACAGGCAAGACCACTCTTTCGGCTGACCCTGCGAGAAAGCTCATCGGCGACGACGAGCACGGCTGGTCGCCTGACGGCGTATTCAACTTCGAGGGCGGCTGCTACGCAAAGTGCATCAACCTCTCGGCCGAGAATGAGCCTGACATCTACAACGCTATCAGATTCGGCGCTCTCGTAGAGAACGTTACGATGGATCCTGAAACCAGAAAGCTCGACTTCAACGACGGAAGCCTCACCGAGAACACGAGAGTGGGCTATCCTGTTGAATACATCAACAATTCGCAGATCCCGGGCAACGGCGGAATCCCTAAGGTAGTTATCTTCCTGACGGCTGACGCTTACGGAGTACTTCCTCCGATCTCGAGACTCGACAAGAACGCCGCTATGTACCACTTCGTAACCGGCTTCACCTCGAAGCTGGCAGGAACCGAGAGAGGCGTTACAGAGCCGCAGCCTACGTTCTCGACTCTGTTCGGCGAGCCGTTCATGCCGATGGATCCTTCCGTATACGCCAAGATGCTGGGCGATAAGCTCGACAAGTACGGCACAAAGGTTTACATGGTAAACACCGGCTGGGCAGGCGGAAGCGCAGCTGACGGAGCAAGCCGCATGAAGCTGAGCTACACCAGAGCTATGGTAACCGCTGCTCTGAACGGATCGTTCGACAACATCGAATTCAAGCACCACGACGTATTCAACGTAGACTATCCTGTAAGCTGCCCGAACGTTCCGGACGAAAAGCTGGACGCTCGCGGAATGTGGGCTGACAAGGAAGCGTACGACAAGCAGGCCAACAAGCTGGCTCAGATGTTCTCCGACAACTTCGCGAAGAAGTATCCGAACATGCCCGCGGAGATCGTAAACGCGGGCCCTAAGGCAAAATAAGTCGTTAAGACTGAATAAGACGCGATAAACGGCGCGGTCCCGCGGGACCGCGCCGTTTTTTGTATGAAGCCGCGCGGATTTATGGTACAATCAAATCAGGACTGTACGAGGCTCTGATTGAAAGGATGAGTTGGATATGGAAATGATGAAAACGACTAAAACCGGGGCGGGGGCAGGCGTAAGACGTATGATCTGCGCGCTGCTGATCGCGCTGATGGTATTGTGCTCTCTTCCGGCGGACGTGTTCGCCGCGGAGGGACTCGGGAACTTCAAGGCGACCGTTTCGTACACGGAGGGCCAGTTCTCGGACGTAAAGAGCACCGACTGGTACGCGAACAACGTGGCTACCGCTTACAGGATGGGCCTCCTGAAGGGCCAGAGCGACAGGTATTTCAACGTAAAGGGATACGTTACTCTCGCGGAATCCATCGCGATGGCGGCGCGCCTTCACAGCATCTACTACACCGGCAGCGCCGATTTCGAGCAGGGGAAGCCGTGGTATCAGGTGTACGTCGACTACGCGCTTGACAACGGCATAATCGCCGAGGAGTACGCCGACTACAACAGGAACGCTACGCGCGCGGAATACGCGGTGATACTCTCGAGAGCGGTCCCGGAGAGCGCGCTGGCTCAGATAAACGACATAAAGGACGGCGCGATCCCGGACGTTTCGTCATCCGTTTCGTACGCTCCGGCAGTGTATGAACTGTACAGGGCGGGCGTGCTGACGGGCTACACGGACGGATCGTATAAGCCGAACAGCGTTATACAGCGCAGCGAGATCGCCGCGATCGTGACAAGGATCGCGGACAAGAGCCTCCGCAAGGAGTTCACCATAGCTCCGGCGAAGACCGTGCTGACCGCGGAGGAGATCGCCGCCAAGTGCGAAAACGCCGTATTCTACATAGAACTCTATGATGAGGAGGGCTACGCGATACAGTCGGGCAGCGGATTCTTTATCGATCCTTCCGGCATCGCGGTCACCAATTATCACGTAATAGAAGGAGCCGATTCCGCGACTATCTGGCTTCCTGACGGCAAGGACTACGAAGTCGAGGGCGTGTACGACTACGATATCGAGAACGACGTGGCGCTGATCAAGGTCAGGGGAAGCGGTTTCAGCACTCTCGATATAGGCGGCACCGACTCGCTGAAGTCCGGCATGACGATCTATACGCTGGGCAGCCCGCTCGGATTCGACAACACGTTCTCGCAGGGCATGATATCGAATCCTAAGCGTCTGATCGAAGGGATTACGTTTATCCAGATAACGGCACCTATTTCGCACGGAAGCAGCGGCGGAGCTCTTCTCGATACGGCCGGCAGGGTTATCGGCGTTACGAGCGCCGGATACGACGAGGGGCAGAACCTGAATCTGGCCGTGCCGATCGAACGCGCGACGGAACTCAAGCGCGGCAAAGTATCGCCGCTTTCAGACGTGCTTACGAGAGTGGCGGCGGCATATCCCGACGTGACGCTGACAGCTTCCAACGGCAGCGTTACGGTAGCCGGCGGCTCGTCCGCGACGATCGACGTTACGACGAATCTCGACGCCGAGCTGAGCTTCTACTACGTGATCGACGACGAATCCGTGGCGAGCGCGGCGTGGGAAGACTGGAAGTCGTCGTTCACCTGCCCGCTGACCATCTACGGTCTCTCCGCGGGCTCGACGGACATCCGCATATATCTGTTCGACAGCTACGACAACAAGATAACCTCGACTACGGTAAAGGTTACCGTCACTTCGGGATCCGTGCCTGTTACGGGAACGCATCTCTACCCGGCTAAGGACAGCGTAAGCATCGGCGCGGGAGCTTCCTGCGACGTGCGGCTGACGACCGACAACGCTGACACCCAGTACGTTACTTACGCGATAGGCGACAGCGCCGTAGTATCGGCTGAATGGTACCGCTGGGAGGACGACTACAACATCTCGCTGAAGCTGACGGGGCTTAAATCCGGAAGCACGCGCGTAATGATATACGCATACGACGCGTCCGACACGCTTCTCGCGTCGACGTATATCGACGTGAGCGTAACCGACTCGTATTACAGCGGATTCAGCGGAGTGCCTGATTTCGGAAAGTATTTCGGAATAGCTCTTACGTCGAAGACCTCGGATACGTTCTTCTACTCGGTAAAGGCGATATCGGCCTCCGGAAAGGACAGCAACACGCTTCTGACAGACTGGTTCAACCTGCTCACGAGAAACGGATTCACGTATTACACGAGCTTCAAGGACGACAGCGGATACACCGTAAAGTGCTACAGAAACACGGATCTCGGATACGTAGTAATGACGGGAGTCACAAGAGTGAACGGCGTATCGGGCATAATGATCCGCGTGTACAAGGAATAAGGCACGGGCGCGCGGAAGCGCGCGGGCGCCGCTCCGGACAAAGAGCAAACAGATCACGGCATAAAGAATAAACCGGACATAACATGGCAAATAAAAACGGCAGATCCGATCGGATCTGCCGTTTTATATTTGAGTTAGAAGCTTCTGCCGCCGCCTCCGTGCGATCTGCCGCTCGAGGAGGAGTGGTAACTGTGGCCTCCGCCTCCGCCGCCCGAAGAGCTGCTCGACTTAGGTATCTCAGTACGTACGACGTTAGCGAAGAGGAAATCGTCGGACTGCTGAGTCAGATCGAACGATTCGGTGTAGTTGCGCGCGTCTGTCGCCGTGCGGACGGTCTTCATCTTCTTTACGAGGCTGCTCGTATGACCCTTGCCGATCAGGTTCGAGATCAGGAAGCTGAAGATACCGCAGCCGCCGACAGTGGCCGCCGTCTCGCCGGCGGTAAGCGGTTCCTTAGGAGGAGCCGGCTCGTCGTAACCGCGCACGTTGTTGTCGATGTAGTATCCCGCGTCGTAGATAGCCGAAGAAGCTGCTCCGGCGTAATCACCGTCCACGAGATAATCGTAGGCGTTATCCAGAATGCGGTCGACCGTGGCGTCGTTGTACCAGAAGATCGTGTCTCCGCAGGTCGAGAGGTAGTAGCCTCTGTGGTCCGGATTCATGCAGATCAGGAAGAGCAGGCCGTCGTAATTGTCGCCCAGCCCGTATCCGTTGTAGTCGAAGTAGTCGTCGGCGAAATCCATGTGCGATTTGCCGTCGGTGTCGTTTACCGTAACGACTACGAAGTCCGCGTTATGCTCCGTCTGGAAGCCGGATATCATATTGTTCAGCGCGACTTCCTCGTCCGGGGTGAACAGATCCGCGTCGTCGACAACTCTCGGCGCGTCCGCGTCGTGGAATCCCTCAAAGTCCGGATCCGTGACCGCGTGGCCGATGCTGCCGGTAGGGTCGATGACCAGATACATCTCGCGGAAGAACGTCTCGCAGGCTTTTTCGTCTTCACCCGCGTTCATAGGCTCGAGAACCGCCGTGAGCACGTCGTCGAGCTGCTGGGACGAGTACAGAGTCTGAGCCTGACCGAATGTGTATATGCCGACCTTGCCGGTATCCCAGTCGTACGCGAATATCGCGCCGCTGTTATCGTCGCCGACGCCGTACTGATTGTCGGTGTAGTAATCCTTTGCGTAATCTGCCAGAGTCTTGTCGCCTGTGTTCTCAACCGTCAGATATACGAAATCGAGATCGTATTTCTCGATCGCCTCCGCGATGAGGTCCTCTTCGGCGTATTCCCAGTCGTCGGAGAGCACTCCGGCGTAGTCCATAATGCGGTATGCTTCATTGTGCAGCTCGGCGGCCGCGGCGAAGCCGACGGATCCGAGCAGAGTGAGCAGTACGAGTAAAATCGATATAATCTTCTTCATGACGCTCACCTCGCTACAAACAACATCAGGAGTGAGAGCACGGCCGTAAGGATAGGGGTCCAGATCCCCACGTACTTCCAGTGCTCTTTGCGTTTCTTTACCTTCGAGACAGGCACTTCGCCGATGATCTTTCCGGTCTGGCCGTTGATCGCGTACTGGTACTGCTTGCCCTCGAACGTCGTCCGGATCAGGTATACCGGCAGGAGCACGTAGGTGACCTCCGGCTCTGAAACGGTCGTGTGGTCGGAGTTTACCGTCACGGAAGAGTAGCCCCCGCTTACGGTGCTCCTGAACGCGTCCTTGATGCTTGTCTGGACGCGTGCGCTCGCGCGCGGCAGGCAGTTCTCTACGGTGTCGTCGAAGCGGTCGGCGACGAAGCCCGAGAGATATGCGCTGTCGTACGGCTTCATCTCCGAGAAATCAAACGGTTCCAGCGAATCCATGAGGTCGTTGTCCATCTTTACGCTTGCGTCGACCGGGATGTTCGCGAACGTCATATCTCCCGCTCTTGTGAGCAGGAAGTGCGACGTTTCGGTGTAGTTGTATTTGCTGTCCGACCATACGCGGAGCTTGGTGGCGTCAAAGCTCATGGCGCCGTGCGCCTCGCAGTCGAAGAGCCAGAACGGAACGTAGATGCCCATCGTCTCCTGGAGCTTCGAATCCGGTATGAAGTTGTCCGGAACGAGCTTCATGCCTTCGGTAAGCTTGGAGAGCGTCGACCGAAGATCGGAGTTCTTGATCCTGAACGGTATTATGCCGTTAGGCTTGAGTACGCCCGAAACCTTGTCCTGAAGAACCACGACGTTGTCGCAGTACGGGCATTTTGTGGCCGAGGTGGTTTCGTCGACCAGTATCTCGGCGCCGCACTGCTCGCAGAGATACCTGTTGAGGCTCTCTATAGTGCCGTCGCCGACCTTGTCCTTGTACGTGCTCCAGTCAAATCCCTGTTTGTCTTCCGTATGGGCGCCCATCGCAGCGTAGTCCTCGAGGACTTTGATGTCGAATGAGTTGCCGCAGGAAGCGCAGCCGAGCTTTTCTGTGCCCGGCGTGTAAGCGAGCGGAGCGCCGCAGCTGGGACACGTATAGTGTTTTACATCGCTCATTTTTGCCTCCCCGTATCATGTACGATACTTCGTACCCGCACCGTGCGGGTCTCATATATAACAGAATACCATATGAGAGGCGCGGATGCCACAAAAACCGACCGAAAACACATCATCAGTCAGTGGAAAAAACGGCGGCGATAATGTATAATTTTTACAAAGAGAGGGGGAACGACATGAAACAGTATTACGCGGCAAAACTCGGAGAAGTCAACGATGTCATCGATTTCTTTATGGCGAAGAACTCTTCGGTCAAAACGGGATCGAACAATAAAAAATACCTGGATATAACTCTCGCGGACTGCACGGGCGAAGTATCGGCCAAAAAGTGGGATGTGAACGACGCCGACGAGAAGGCGTTCGCGCTGATAAAAGAAGGGGACATAGTAAAGGTCCAGGCGAACGTCACCACGTGGAACGGTATGATCCAGCTCAGGATACTGCGCCTCAGGAAGGCAGCCGAAGAGGACGGCGTGGATATGCGCGATTTCGTGCGCACGGCTCCGGAGGATGGCGCGGAGATGTACGAATTCATACTCGGAAAGGCGAAGGAGCTCGCGGACGACGACCTAAAGCGCCTGTGCGTGAAGCTGCTGACCGACAACAAAGAGCGGCTGCTGTATTATCCGGCGGCGCAGAGAAACCACCACGCGATAATGGGCGGGCTTTTGTACCACACAAAGCGCATGCTGATGACGGGCGAGCGCGTGTGCGAGGTTTACACTAACCTGAAGAAGGACCTCGTGGTCGCGGGCGTCATCATCCATGATATAGAAAAGCTGAACGAAATCGAAGCGAACGAGTACGGCATTTCTTCGGGGTATTCCTTTGAGGGACAGCTGCTCGGACACATAGTTCAGGGCGTAAAGGTTATCGACCGCGTCGCGGAGGAACTCGGCGTGCCGGCGGAAAAGAAGATCCTGCTCGAGCACATGATACTGTCGCATCACTACGAGCCGGAGTTCGGCAGCCCTAAGAAGCCGCTGTTCCCGGAAGCGGAGATACTGCATTATCTCGACATGATCGACGCCAAGATGTACGACATGGAATTCGCGCTTGAAAACGTTGAGCCGGGCGGTTTTTCGGACCGCGTCAGGACGCTCGACGGCAGAAAGCTGTACAAATACGGGGAATAATCGCGGATGCCTGAAAGCGTTAATGAGACAAAACGCGGCGTAGTCGCCGAGGTCATATTTCATAACGACGAGAACGGGTACACGGTGGCGGTCTTCGACAACGAGGCGGAGGACGAGGAGTTCATCGCGGTCGGCTGTCTGCCTGACTGCGGAGCCGGGCGGACGTACGAGCTGAAAGGCGCGTGGAAGGTCCATCCGTCGTACGGGGAGCAGTTCGCGTTCACCGAGGCGTCCGAGGTGATGCCGGAGACTGCCGAAGGGATCGAGGAATTCCTCGCGTCGGGAGTTCTGAAAGGCATCGGCATAAAGACGGCCGCGCTCATAGTTTCGCGGTTCGGGAAGGACACGCTGAACGTTATCGCGGACGAGCCGGAGAGGCTTACTGAGATAAGCGGCATCGGGCCGAAAAAGGCGGCCCTTGTGAGCGAGGCGTTCCGCGCGCACAGGGAATTCGCCGATATCGCCATGTTTTTCCGCGGGCTCGGCATATCGGTTCGGTACGCGATGAAGCTCTACAAGGTGTACGGCCCTGACACGATAGAGATGGTCCGTCAGAATCCGTACAGGCTGGTGGACGACGTGTTCGGCATCGGCTTCCGGAAGGCGGACGCGATCGCGCTGAAGATGGGGATCGCGCGCGATGACGAAAACAGGATAATGGCGGGCGTGAAGTACGTTCTGACGTATTACGCCGGCGAGGGGAATACGTACGTTCCGCAGCGGGAACTCAGAGAAAAGGTCGCGGAGCTGCTGGAAACCGACGCGGAGAGCGTCGACGACGCGGTGATATCGCTCACGTTCAGGGGCGAGGTCCAGATCGAGAAGCTCGAGGACAGGACCGTGGTGTTCCTGATGCCGTACTACATGGCCGAAAAGAACGTCTGCAGGAACCTGGTGGCGCTCAACACGGCCGATCTTCTGCCGCTCGACGCGGATATCGACTCGCTTATAAGATTCACCGAGGCGACAGCGGAGATCGTTCTTTCGGAGAACCAGAAATACGCGGTTCGCACGTGCCTCGGAAACGGAGTGTCGGTTATAACGGGCGGCCCGGGTACCGGGAAAACGACGATAATCAACGCGGTAATGAACGTGCTCGCGCAGAGCGGATGCAGGACGGCGATCGCCGCGCCTACGGGGCGCGCCGCGAAGAGAATAACCGAGACGAGCGGTTTCGAGGCGTCCACGATCCACAGGCTGCTGGAGTACACGTACGCCGAGGACGGCGACGACACGACGCTCAGGTTCGGGCGAAACGCCGAAAACCCTCTCGAATACGAGGCGGTCATAGTCGACGAGGCGTCCATGATAGATATACTGCTGATGAACGCGCTGACCAACGCGCTGAAGCCGGGCACCAGGCTGGTGCTCGTGGGCGACGCGGACCAGCTTCCGCCTGTGGGCGCGGGCAACGTGCTCAGGGACATTATCGACAGCGAATACGTGTACTGCGTAAAGCTTACCGAGATCTTCAGGCAGGCGGCCGAGAGCATGATCGTCGTGAACGCGCACAGGATAAACCGCGGCGAATATCCGGATCTGAACGTCAAGGACAAGGACTTCTTCATGCTCAGGAGAAAGGGCGAGAAGGAGATACTGGAGCTCATAAAGGATCTCTGCGTAAGGCGTCTGCCGGCCTTCTATGAGGGCTGCGACGCGGTGCGCGACATACAGGTGCTGACGCCGGTGCGCAAGGGGACGCTAGGCTGCGTGAACCTGAACATCGTGCTTCAGGAAGCCGTGAATCCTCCGGCGCCGGGGCTCGCCGAGCTGAAGCACGGCGACCGCGTCTTCCGCGAGAACGACAAGGTTATGCAGATAAAGAACAACTACGATACCGAGTGGCGCCGGGCGTCGGATCTCTCCGAAGGGGCGGGGGTGTTCAACGGCGACGTCGGGTTCGTGCTGTCGGTCGACAGGGACACGAACAGGCTGACCGTAGTGTTCGACGAGGATAAATACGTCACGTACGAGTATTCGCAGCTCGAGGAGCTCGAGCACGCGTACGCGGTGACGGTGCACAAGAGCCAGGGAAGCGAATTTCCGATAGTCGTGATGCCGGTGTCGTGGTTTCCGCCGATGCTCGCGACGAGGAATCTGCTCTACACGGCGGTTACAAGGGGAAAGACCGCTGTTGTGCTCGCCGGGGACGAGCAGAAGCTGTACGCGATGGTCGACAACGACAGGATCTCGGAACGCTACAGCGGGCTCTCGGCAAGGCTCAGGGCGTTTCTGGAAACGGACGGCGGAGACTTTCCGATAAGCTGAAAAACAGGGGGAAACGGGGGATGAGATTAACTAAAGAAAGGGCGGGGTATATCGCCGGGCTCGCGCTCGAGGCGGTGTTCCCCTCAAATATTTATTGCGTCTGCTGCGGCAACCTCATCGACAACACGCGGCCGTACGCGCTCTGCGACAAATGCGTGCGCGAATTCGACTGGGTAGGCGCCAGGACGTGCGAAAAGTGCGGCAAGCGGCTTGCGGACGACTATCCGTTTGAGATCTGCTGGGACTGCCGCGAGCACGGACACGTCTTTGAAAAGGGATGGACCTGCACCGAATACGGTCCGCTCGAGAAGATGTGCATGATGAAGCTGAAGTATTCGGGACAGGCGTATATCGCCGGGAAGCTCGGGGACGCGATGTACGACAGGATGTGTTCCGAGGAGTTCTCGGCGGACCTGATAGTTCCGGTGCCGATGAACAGGGCGAAGGAACGCAGGCGCGGATACAACCAGGCGGCTCTGATGGCGAAGCGGTTCGCGGCGCGCACAGGCATACCGTACGACGCCGCGCTTCTGGTGAGAAAGGAAAACACGACGGCCATGAGCCGCGTGTCGGGGATAGAAAGGGCGATAAACGTAGCGACGGCCTTCGGCCTCGCCGCGGGCGGCGAGGCCCGCGCTGCCGGCCGCCGCATCATGCTCATAGACGACATATTCACGACCGGCAGCACCGCGGACGCCTGCGCTTCCGTGCTGCTGGGCGCAGGCGCGAAGGCCGTCACGCTGCTGACGTTTTCCGCCTCCGCGAACCACCTGAACGTGCCGATCGATCGCGGGCAGGCGGAAAACATCCGCGCTTCCTCAGGCTCTGCCGGCGCGGAAAACATCCGCGCTTCCTCAGGCTCTGCCGGCGCGGAAAACATCCGCGCTTCCTCAGGCTCTGCCGGCGCGGAAAAC
>JAEEGL015297096.1_pt1 | contig 14943 bp, 17 predicted proteins | sample 9134231 | NCBI WGS metagenome assembly JAEEGL01 (sample SAMN16246548, study PRJNA631951) | gut metagenome | biome: gut microbiome; feature: rumen; material: fiber-attached | host: Bos | place: Iran: Karaj | collected 2018-10
AACTTGGATTTCATTGCCTCTCTAAGAGATGTATCTCTTACATTGATATCTGAGTATGGGGAGAAAGGACAAGGCTCTGCTCCACCATGAGAATTGATGTGGAAAAATCCTCTTCCGGCAGCAATACAGCCTCCTGATGACTTCTCATCTCCCGGGAATGAAACAAATACCATCTCTTCGTGTTCTTTACGAAGTCTCATGATCTCGCCCTTGAGATATTCTCTATCCTCATCACCGGGGGCAAGATGTTCAGAACCTTCATCTACAGGAACAAATTCAACAAATATTACAGCCTTGCAGCCTTTTTCAGATAACATACTAATGAAGCTCTCTGATGATACTTCCTTAATATTCTCTGTAGTAACTGTTACTGAAGCACCAAATATGATACCTCTTTTCTTAAGCTCATCCATATTTGAAATAAGCTTGTCATAAACGCCTTCTCCACGTCTGTGATCAGTCGCCTCTTTCTCACCCTCAATACTCATGATCGGTACAAGATTACGGTTCTTATCAAAGTCCTCAAAGTACTTCTCTGTCATATAAGTACCGTTTGTAAATATTGGGAAAAGAATTGACGGCTTTTTAGCTGCTGCCTCAATAACACCTTTTCTGAGAAGTGGTTCACCGCCTGCAAGAAGAATAAAACTTACGCCAAGATCATCAGCCTCATCAAAAATATTCTTCCATTCATCATCGGTAAGCTGATTCACCGGCTCAGAATCTTCTGTAGCGCTATTACATCTGGAATAACAGCCTGCACAGTGAAGATTACAGGCACTTGTAATGCTGGCAATCAGAAATGGAGGAACATGCTCACCATTTTCTTCTTTGGCAGCTCTTTTCTTGGATGCAGCTTTGCTGGCCACAGCAAATTTTGCCATAAAAGCGCTCTCCTTGGGATTCTTAAGTGTTGCCCTGATCGCATCTGCGACAACACGCTCAACTCCCTTTGTCATATATTCCTGAATATTAAAATCCTGCGTCATGTTATTTCCTCGAATCACTCAATGTTTTTCGTAATTGCAGAGTCATTATAACACCGCTTTATATTTATTGCAATTAAATTGTTGTCAATTTATCATTTTTTTATTTTTATCTTTTTATAACGCGCTTTACTTCCAGATTTATCTTATCAAGAAGCACAATATGCCCTCTTTTACCATTTTCAAGAGACCCATACTCATTATCAATCCCTATGCATTTCGCAGGAGTGATAGTTGCAGCAGCCACCGCAATTTCTAGTGGAATGCCCATCTGAAGAACTGCAGCCTGAAGGCATCCCATAAGATCAGTCCCTGAGCCCGCTATCGTACCATCTGTAGCAAGTCTTATTTCTCTACCCTTCTTAACTGTAGCAAGTCCTCCAAGTTCATATTCTCCATCCGGCATCCCTGTAGCTCTTAAGCTATCGCTTATCATTATCAGCCTGTCCGTTCCGAGTAATTCAAAAGAAGTCCTGACAACCGCAGGATGAATGTGTATTCCATCACAGATTAGCTCTGCTGTTACATCCCTTTTGTCAAATACAGCGCCAACAACTCCGGGCTGTCTATGACTCATCCCCGTCATTGCATTATACAAATGAACCGCGTGACAAGCCCCTGCTTCAAAGGCTTTCATAGCTGTATCATAATCCGCATTTGTGTGAGCAAGTGACACCTTTACATTATCCCTTACAGCCTTTATATAATCTTCGAATCCGGCGTTTTCCTCAGGCGCCAGACCTATTATCTTTACAAGACCTTTTGATGCCTCTACAAATTCCAAGACAGTACCTGCATCGCACTTTCTTATGTATTCTTCGTTCTGGGCTCCTTTTTTAATATGGCTGATAAACGGCCCTTCCATATTAAAACCGACAAGATCAGCCATAGTCTCTTTTCTTTTTCCATAATCTCTGAATGCAAACTCTGCGCCAACCGCAAGAATCTCTTTAAGCTTACTTACAGGAAGCGTTAGAGTTGCCGGGCAGATAGCAGTAATTCCCCTGCCGGCCTCATACTCAGCAATTTTTTCAAAGGCTTCCATAGTTCCATCGCAAACATCATAGCCCATGGCCCCATGAAAGTGTATATCTATAAGTCCCGGAATAGCATAACATCCAGAAGCATCTATTATTTCTTCATCAGATATCGCTACATCTGTAATAAGGCCATCCTTTATAGACAAGTCTTTTTTATGAAACTTATGGTCACTTCCGTAAACTTCTGCGCCCGTAATCCTCATATCAGTCCTCTTCTTTCCCAAACCATCATTCGAAGTTACCTCCTTCTATTATGATTTAGGTTCCCGGATAAATAAAGAGCCATCCACTTACGCAAGATTTTTTTACAACTCCTGTGTGAGCGGACAGCTCTTATTATTTTTCATAGACCTTGTATTTTCTGGCATATCCAATCGGATTATAACTTTCCTTGGCCTGCCTAAGTCCTTCGATACCCATATCGTCTTCTCTGTTAACAACAGTGGCATCCTCATATGAATTTAAGAGAAACTGCTGATTTATTACCTGGTATATTCCGGGGATTTCTGAATTGCCTTTTTCTATACTGACGACAACCATTTTCTCCCTGCTGTTGTATGAACCTATTGTAAAAGCTTCAAGTTCCTCATCCACAAATATACCGCCAACCCTGTAGGTTACCTTATCGCAGTTTCTGAGAATATCTATTATCCCATTTTTCTCTGCCACAAGTGTTTCTCTACTGTCAACGCCCTCAGATAATCTCTTTTCTATCCATTTATTCATGAATATTTCAAGGAAATACTCATCAACGCAGCACATTGTCTTGTACTGCCATCTTCCTTCATATTCCTTCATGAACTTATTTACCAGATTTCTCTTTTTCTGGAATTTCTTGCCCGGAAGATTTCTTAATTCCCCCGCATCATAAAGGTAATCCTTAAGATCTGTTTCTTCCTCAACGACAAAGTCCGGATCATCTATAAGTCCAAGAGCCCTTATGGCATCCTCATCAGCAAGATTGATCCTAAGAGGACTCTTTAACTCTTCATTAAAATAATTCCTTAATATTCCAAAATACTTTGGAAGCTCTTCCTCTCTGCAATATGGAATTGCTGCGAAATAACCTTCCTGATCCTTCATCAGGATAAAGGCAGCTTCATCGCCAATGTAAACTTCCGCATTATACTGATCTTTCCATATATACGTATCTAGAACAGTACTATCGCAGGTTTTATTATTTCTAAGTGCATAAATAGCAGCAAGCTTAGAAGCCTCATCAAAAGAAGGCTTATGAAATACTATCTTTTTATCCATAAAAAACTACTCCAAATGTGACGGTGTCACCAGGCTTCACCATCTGTAGGTAGCAACATAATCAGTCTGATCCGGTGTAGCAATGCCTGGATCATTTATCTCAAACTCAGGCTTTCTTCCTTCTGCAAGAAGCTCCTGCTCGAAGTTATAAAAAGCTATACCAAGATCTATCAGCTGAAGATCATAATCCGGTGTGATATAGCCCTTATCATGTTTGACATAGAAATGTGCTGTCTTATTTTTAGAATCTACTACAACGCGCCAAGGCTGCTTGTTAACTGCAGACGGAGCAAGTCTGATACTCTCAAGAGCATCAAAAAGTCCGGATTCCATAGCGCTTCCTTTTGTTAACGGTGTCTTGAAATCATTTGCGAAGAAAAGAGTCTCAAAATCCAAGCGGGTATCAGCCTTGACTCCCTTTCTCATCAGAGTTTCTTTTACACCCATCTTACTGGCTGTCTTACCGAGAGGACTTACGCATGGCATGATTTCATTAGCTGCAAGTCCTGATGCCTTCTCAAATTTTTCTCTTGGCATTGTTCCGCCAATCCAAACTGTTCCAAGTCCCATCTCATGAGCATGCATGAGAAGAGCCTGAAATGAATAGCCATAAGCTTCCGCTGCATGTTCTCCCCTTCCGGTCATAGCACTGACATACAACTTCTCTCCGGCAAGTACCGGGCTGGAAAGCTTAAACTCTTCTGCATCAAGGAAAGCAAATCTTACAGGAATACCATATGGGTTAGTGATATTCTCAGAAAATGATTTGAGTTCATCTATAACTTCTCTGTCAAGCTTGTTATCATCAAATGTTCTGACACTTCTTCTGGTCTTAACCAGATCAAAAAATTTGCTCATTGCTTACCTCCAAAAATCGAAACCTATGATTCATGATTATACCACTTTTATATCTAAATGCAATTAAATTGTTATCAATCTTTTATATTATTATCTTTTCAGAATAAAAAAAGAACTGTAAACCGCATAGGCTCAGTTCTTTTTTCATAGGGTGTCAGTGTTTATTCTGACATATAAATCATTTCATTTAACAAAAGATCACTCTACCATTGTGAACTCGATAGCAGGTTTAGTATCTCTTTCCTGCAAAAGCTTTTCAAAGTCTTCCTGTGTTCCTGTAAAGTCAACTGTCTCATCATCAAAGCTGTTGTTTTCTCTGGTGAAGCCTGTAAGCTCATTAGTTCCTGTGCTGACTCCATCGCTGATATAATCTTTCATCATAAGAGATACATACTCTTTTGAAAGGAAATATGTCTCATAGGAATGATTGTCTCCGGCATAAATGATTCCATCCTCAAGTCTTACCGGATAAGCTGATCCATTGCCTGAAACATTGCCAACCTGGCTTACCTTGCCATTAGGCTTAGCGTAAACAGAAATTTCATACGCAGAGTGGTCGGCCTCGAACACTAAATCTGTAACTGCAAGAACCTCTTCGTCACTTCCGGTGAGCTTAATGTATGCATAGCCCTGTCCAGGCTGCAAGGCTGCAATTACATCGTCATATGTTGCAAAAGATACAATTCCTGACTGCTCCTGAAGGAAGTCAGCAGGCATATCTGCATAAGGCTCATTCTCTCCATTGTACATCTGCTCAGCTACTGCCTGAATATCAAATCCATCAAGATCAGCTGCTGCCACTGATAATGAATAAGAAATACCAATCTCAACATCATACCATGTGATCATATCCAAATATCCTGTATCTCCAATTGAGCGATAAAACTTTCCTGCCATATTTCCCTCGCCCCAGTTTGCGAGAGTTGTATCTTCAGGACCAACAGTCCATTCAACATAGTTGCCTGCAATATCTGCATCCTCTGAAGCGCCCTGCTGAGCTCTTGCTGTGAAAGGCATATCATCAAGTGTAAAATCAAGCTGAACAAGAGGTCCGATTCCCTGCTCAGGATTTCCCAAATCCTTGCATATACGCCATGTTACATTTGTTGCACCCTCTGGGGCCTTGAAGAGTCTTGCGCAAGCCTCATTTGCTTCTTCCTCAGAAATCTCCACCCACGGATTAGCCATCTGCACTGTTGCCTCTTCTGCAGCAGCTGAAGCCTCAACTGTAGCTGCCTCTGTAACTTCCGTATTGTCAGTGGTTTCCTGTGTCTGCGTGCTGCCACATCCGGAAGCGCAAACTGATGCCATTGTAAGCACTGCAATAATAGAAATAAGTTTCTTTTTCATAATAATTTTCCTCCTCATGTTTACACTATCTATTTATGGTACTCCTTTTTATGTACCAAAAATAATGAAAAAATTATAAATTATTTATGCGGCCTCATTGTCTTCAAGTTCCGGTTCCTGATACTGCTCATCTGATCTTATCACTGTGTCCGGATAAATTTTCAAAAAGTCATTCTTCATTGAAACCGGAATATAGCCTTGTTCTGCGTATGCTGCAGATTTCTCATCCCAGTTCTGAGTGCCCCATTCTCTTACATTGTCATCTGCAACGATCATGTAAGCCTGTGCAGGATACGGATTTCTCTTATCAAGAACATAATTCATCATACTTGTATCACTTCCACTGTTTCCAAATGCCAGAACCGGCTGCTGCCCGATTTCTCTCTCTATCCAGATTGTCTTGTTGGCATTTAAGTTCTTCTGTATAAATCCGCCGGTAAATACAAGCTCATCACCGTCAACATACTTAAAGTCCATATTTGAGGATACATCCTCATTTCCCTTTACCTTCACTTCAAACTCAGTTCCAATTACATGAGCAGGTGAAACATAATCTTTAATAGGCGAATTGTCTATGATGGCTCTTGTAGTAGTGCGCTCAGTACCGCTTACAACATAAATAGTAAAATCATTATCATAGAGATATTTAACAACCTCTACCATTGGGAGATAGAATCCGTCTATGTAACGCATATTGTGGAAGCTGTCTGTTTCTTTCTGTCCAAACTCTACAGCATAGTCATAAAGCTCTTTGACAGTCATACCCTTGTAGGCCTTGGCAAAGTTCCTTGCAAGCTCTTCACCTGCGGTATATCCGGGCTTTATCTCTCTGGCTGCTGCCTTTAATTCCTCGGATACTCTCTCCGGATGATCCTCAAGACAATAATTTATGAACATCATAGTGTCGTAATAAGTATAGAATGTCTCGCATGTAAGCGTTCCATCCATGTCAAATACTGCAATTCTATCCTTTACCGGAATGAAGTTCTCTTTGTCATTTTTGTTGGTAACTTTTTCCACATAATTTCTGAGGCTTTCAGAAACAGCAGAATCTGCTGCCCAATAATTTGTCAGTGCCTTGTTATTAAGCGCCCCACATCCTGTAAGTCCAATGCTACTGATGAGCATCACAATACTCATTACCATAGTTAAAATACTTGCTGCTCTCTTTTTCATTTTTAATCCCTCACCCTTCATAATAAAATTTGCCAAGCAAACGATATAGCACATTAAATTATATCATCTTTCCGTACCTGTTTATTCTTCAGATAATTGATACATCCTCTTATACGAATGACATTCTGTTGCTGGCAAAAAATCTAACAAAAGATTTTAATGAATGAAATAAGGCTTGATGCGCCAAGCAGTGCATCAAGCCTTATTTCATACAATTATAATAGCAATTTATCTTGCAACATTGGTAAGATCGTTGATTATCTCGCCTGCAATTATCAGCCCCACGACAGATGGTACAAAAGCAGTTGATCCGGGAGTGCTTCTCTTACCTTTGCCTTTTCTGCTTGTATCCGGAGTCTCTTCTTTGTTCTCCTCACCGTTTTCCGCCGCATTGCCCATAGGTTTTAATGGTTCTTCCTTGGAATACACAACCTTGAGCGACTTGATTCCTCTTTTCCTGCACTCGTGTCTCATTACCTTGGCAAGAGGACATATTGATGTGTCATAAATATCTGCAACTTCAAAAAGCGAAGGCTTAACCTTATTTCCGGCTCCCATAGATGAAATTACAGGCGTTCCCTCCTTATTGGCCTTCTCAATGATAGCCAGCTTACCTGTAACAGTATCTATAGCATCTACCACGTAATCATAGTCACCAAAGTTGAACTGATCCTGAGTTTCAGGAAGGAAAAAAGTCTTATAGGCTCTGACACTGCAATTCGGGTTAATGTCATGTATCCTCTCCATGGCCACATCAACCTTGTACTGACCAACCGTCTTTGTAGTAGCAATTATCTGACGGTTGATATTTGAATAGGCAACCTTATCGTCATCGATAATATCAAGTGCTCCGACTCCGCTCCTTGCAAGAGCCTCTACTACATATCCACCTACTCCGCCTACTCCAAAGACAGCAACTCTGCAACCAGCAAGTTTCTTCATTGCGTCTTCTCCATATAATAATTGTGTTCTTGAAAACTGATCTTCCATAAAAAACTTCTCCTGATTATCTCATCTTAAAATTTCATCAATAGTAGAAACTGTACTGAAACTTCCTGAATGTGTTGAAATAATTTCTTTCATTATAGGAAGTTCAAAATAGCTGATATAGCATATAAGCGTATTGTTCTCTCCGGCAATGGCTCCTCTTGAATCCATGATCGTGCAGGTCTTATTCAGTTTATCCTTGATATCCCTTATGATCCCATCAGGATCCTGCGTAATAATAGTCACCTGCTTAATTGCTTCAAAGTGATCGGTATAGTGGTCTATCACAGCTGTTGCCACCACATAGACAAGAAGGCTTAAAAGAGCTGCCGTCACATCTATAACAACAAAAACTGTCATATAGACTATCGCATTAAATGCCAAAAGAACAGGCGTCATACTATAGTTTCGTCCTGTTTTATCAGATAACTTTTTGACTATAATATTGGCAAGAATCTCAGAACCATCTATACAGCCGCCGCTCCTGAGTATCAGTGACAGCCCTGCCCCAAGAATAGCTCCGCCAAATGCCACCGCCAGAAAATGCTCTGTACTGAGCTCAAATGGAATATTTTCAAAGAACTCAAGTCCCAGCGTATAGACCAGAGAGCCAAGCGTAGCCTTTATGGTGAAGCTTCTTCCCAAAAAAACGTATCCCGCCACAATAAAGGGTATGAATACGGCAAGAACGCATACCGACAGCTGAATTCCAGACAACTTACTGATAATAATAGCCACACCTGCAGTGCCATAGTCAATAGCATCATTTGGAAGCAGAATAAGTGCAACAGAAAAGCTTGCCATTATGGCTCCAATTATTATGAATATATATGAAAAGAGCTCTTTCTTTTTCTTCATGATAATTCCCCCTGCAATTACTATAGGATTCCGATTTTCTTCAGAAATACGGTATACATATCAATTTTGCCATAGTTATTGTAGCAATTTCAATTATAACGAAAAAACTCCTAAGTCGGATCAATCACCAACTTAGGAGCAATTATCATTTTTCTTTATCCTCTTGCAACCAGATAATACTTAATATTAAAGTTTTCACTTGTAAGCTGCTCATCTTCTATGATCCCGGGAACCTGCTCAGTAACGTAAGTGTTGCCTGAAATCGCGTCCACATAATACCTGTTTATAGAGCCGGTGTATGATCTGTATGTCACAACTATCTCTCCATTTTCACCTCTTGAGACATCCCAGTAATCATCCATATCCTGGTTGTTATCATAATCCGGATTAATACTCTTGTAATAGTTTCTTACAGCATTAAAGGCCTGATCTTCAGAAAATGCTCCGGTAGTATCATCAGCAACTATGTTATATACCCCAAGCTGACTGCTCTGCTGACCATTATTATCATAGTCCGATTCCAGAACAATCTCTACCGGGATATTATCAGAAGCCATGCCAAATGCTTCCTCTCCCCCACATGCAGATACCAATGCGCCAAGGCACAGCACTATCGGTACAATTTTCCCTCTTTTATTCATTTCCCCCTCCTCATAAAAAAGACATCTATTTCATGTTACCCTCCTTGCTGTACCAAGCCTATTAAAATTGTATTAAGTTTTCTATAAAATTTCGTGAAGTCACTTATTGGCTGATGAAATTATTGCCTTTTTAGCATTATCAAGCGCATCAATCACCTTGTCACAAAATGCATCAAATTCCGGATCTTCTTCATACTCCTCAGGATGAGATAATATATAGTCAAGAGCTAGGCGAACACCCTTATGGAATGGAATATTTGTTGTCATCTGTGGAGCAAGCCTCTTCACCTTGCTGTTATCAAAAACTACAGAAACTGCCTTATCTCCCAGCAGCTCTCCTTCAAAGTCATAACCATATTCCTTGCCCACTTCACTCAGTAAATCTGATGAAACATGGTAGGGCTTTAGTTCTACTGACAATGCATCTGCAACTGTCTTGTATATCTGATCCCAGCTAAGGATCTCATCTCCTGTGATCTGGAATGATTCGCCAATTGCATGTCTGTTTCCCATAAGTCCAATGAATCCAACGGCAAAGTCACTGTTAAAGGTAACAGCCCAGAGAGAAGATCCATCGCCCTGAATGATAACAGGTTTTCCCTCCTGCATTCTCTTTATAACCTGATAAAAGCCTTTTTTACCATGCACTCCAAGCGGAATATGTCTCTCATCATATGTGTGACTTGGTCTTACAATCGTAACAGGGAAGCCGTTCTCACGATATTTTGACAAAAGAAACTCCTCACATGCAATCTTATTTCTGGAGTACTCCCAGTGCGGATTAGCAAGTGTTGTTCCTTCAGTTATCACATAGGAAGCTGCAGGCTTATTATAGGCAGACGCAGAACTGATAAAAATATACTGCCTTGTTTTTCCTTCAAAAAGACGATAGTCCCTCTCCACAGCACTGACATCAAATGCAATAAAATCACTTACTACATCAAAAGTCATACCTTCAAGTTTCTTTTTGACATCTTCTTCATTGCCAATGTCTGCAGTAATCTGCTTCACAGATGCAGGAACTTCATTTTTCCTGTTGCCTCTGTTGAGAAGATATACTTCCCACGCAGGATCCTCAGCAAGTCTCTTTACTATTCCCATGCTGATAGTTCCTGTTCCGCCAATAAATAGTGCCTTCATACCGTACCCTCCTTAATGCTTTTGATTTAAGTGTGAAATATCCAAATACTTTGGAATTCCATTTTCATAATAATGCTCAGTCTCCCCAACAATAAGCGGCCTGAGATATTCTATAAATTCCTCTGTTATGTCGTTTTCTTCCCTGTTTATCCACTCTACAGGAACAGACTTGGCTTCATTTGCAATATCTTTGATTTGTGCATAGCTATACTCTACCTGATAAGGCGCATTGCTAATTCTCTTTAGCACAACCATGCAGCCTGTCTTTCCTTCTTCAGAAAGAGCCACAGCTTTTTTACCCTGGGCAAAAGACTCATCGAGATCGGTTTTACTTGCCAAATGAGCCGCACATCTCTGAAGTACATTGATCTCTACGGAACGAACTTTGACATCAATGTTCTCTTTTACAAGAAATTCCAAAGCCTTTCCTGCACCTGACAACTGCTGGTGTCCAAAGGTATCTGCCATAGCCTTGCTGGATGTGATGTAGTTGCCGTCCTTATCCCTAATTCCCTCGGACACAGCAATTATTACGTTATTTCGTTTTGAAAGTTCATGGCGAACATCTGAGATAAATTTTTCCTTATCAAAAGAAACTTCAGGAAGATAAATAAGATGCGGCGCTGTAGAATAGCCGTTTCTGGCAAGAGCTGACGCTGCTGTGAGCCAGCCGGCATCACGCCCCATTATTTCGACAATAGTAACCGATTTAACTGCATAGATAAATGTATCATGGGCAATTTCAAGCAGAGAGCTTGCAATATATTTGGCTGCAGAACCAAAGCCCGGTGTGTGATCCGTGTTGCACAAGTCATTATCAATAGTCTTGGGAACACCGATTATCTTAACGTCTGAGCCGATTTCTCTGGCATAATTCGATAACTTGAGAACAGTATCCATACTGTCATTGCCGCCAATATAGAAAAAGGCCCCAATATTAAGCTTTCTAAACTGTGAAAAAATAAAAGAGTAAGAAGAATCATCATCCCTGTACTCCGGAAGTTTAAAACGGCAACTTCCCAAATACATAGCAGGAGTTTGATTTAGAAGTTTAATGAAATCCGAATCCCCTTTTGCCTTATCGGTAAGATCAAGGTAATTTTCTGATAACACCCCCAAAACACCATTAATAGCCCCATAGCATCGATCATAATTATCCGAGTCGATCGTAGCCTTCAGCACTCCCGCAAGACTCGCATTGATCGCGGAAGTTGGTCCCCCTGACTGTGCAACAAGAACGTTTTTCTTATTCATTTACAAATCCTTTCGTAAAGTTTTTTCTGAAGATACAATACTTTACTGTCACGGCTCTGTCAAATAATCTCTTGCATTAAAGGTTTCACCGGTCTTCTGCTCCTCATCAATTATTCCGGGAACAAATTCAGTAATATAGGTCTCACCAGAAGTTGGATTTACATAGTAACGGATCTGAGCAGCCGTGTAGGAACGATACAATACAACTATCTGCCCATCTTCATTAGTAGAAACATCCCAGTATTCTGTATATCCTTCAGTATTAATTCCGGCGTCAAATTCAGGATCAATTGCCTTATTATAGTTAATTACCGCATTATAAGCCTCATCTTCTGTTATGGTCTTAGAAACCTCTTCTTTAGAAAATGCCTGCGAAGCACTATTATCTTTTGCAGTTCCACACGCAGAAAATAAAACCACTGCAGACAAAATAAGTGGCATAAAAAACTTTTTCATAATAGTCCTCTCATCATAACTCTTTTGTTCTTCTTTTAAAAACAGTACAATATGCTGAGTTTAGTACCGCACTCACACAATTGAATACTGCATAAACTCGTATTTGAGCTGTGTCCCTTCTGCTATATTTTCCGGCAAAAGAGCTCTTGCAACCAGTTTAAGATCATCTGATTCAATATCAGTTCTTCTCAGATTGGCATAGTCGCCATCAATACTCTCTACTATGTAATACCAGGTTTCCATTTTCATTCTCCTTAATAATCCCGCCAGCAATAATCTAAACCTGCCGCTTTTCGATATCTTACATTTTCTCCATAAATAACATAGGATGCGCTGTGCAGAACGGAGTCTGTGTCATATACATCCCAAGAGTATCGTCATTGTCATCCATGAGTACTACAGACTCAGGTGAAATGTCCGGAAACAGCTCTTTTACCTTGTTCATAACAATCTGTGGCTTCTCTCTGGCCTCCAGAGTATAAAAACAGTGAGATGCCGGAATACCATATAGTCTCTCAACCATCTCAGATTTCCATTCCTCGTGTCCATGCGGTTCTCTTGATATGCAAAAAAGTCTGTTAACATCATGGCCACTAATATAATCATACAGCGGTTTAAGTCTCTTGCAATCCGCATAAATATTTACATCTCTAAATTCAGGTTTTCCATCAAGTTCATGATGAGCGTGATGTTTGCCATAGTTGTAGCTTGTCAGTGTGCCGTCAATATCAAAAAACACAACCGTGTCAGGTCTGTGCAGTATTTCCCAAATTTCACTCATTTTATCTTATTTCCTTATTCTTTCGTCAATAAACCAATCTCTTTCATATCTATGATACACCCTATAGATTTTCTTCGCCCCACTTTTTCAGTTGCAAAAGAATGGGGATCAGGCTCTTTGCTTTTTCTGTGAGTGTATACTCAACCCTCACAGGCATTTCATCGTACTGAGTCCTGCATACCAGTCCATCAGTCTCCAAATCCTTGAGAGATTGCGCGAGCATGGTGTTGGTAATGCCATAAACAGAGCGCCTTAAATCACCATATCTGGCAACTTCATTATTATCTATAACGCATAGGATCATAATCTTCCATTTACCGCCAATGATATTCAATACTTTTTTTAATCCGCAGCCTTCTCCTGCGATTTCTTCACATAAAGGTTCTTTTCTCATAGTCATTTTTTCCTTACCAGGTTAATTAATTTTGCGTACTTGATATATTTTTCTTACCACCTATAATAAGCATGTCTCACATATAAATGTCAAGTGTAAAGGAAATAATTATGGCAAAAAAGAAAGCAAGTGTTAATACAGACATCTGCGTAGCCTGCGGTGTATGTAGACTTCAATGTCCCAGAGAGGCTATCTCGATTTACAGAGGCTGCTATGCAAATGTAAATGAAGAATTATGTGTTGGCTGTGGGCTGTGCCAAAAGGCCTGCCCCGCAGAAGCAATTGATCTGATAGAAAGGAACTGATAAATGGCTAACAAGAAGAAAACCCATTGGTACAATTATTTATGGATCTGGAGCATAGTTTATTTTGCTCTTGGTTTTTTCAATATTCTCTTTGCATGGCTTGGAATGATTGATTTTGTGCTTCCGCTGATATTTGCTGCAGTCTTCGGTAATAAGTGGTTTTGCAACAATATGTGCGGACGAGGCCAGCTATTTTGGGTGCTTGGAAGAAAAGCCAAACTCTCGAGAAGAAAGCCTGCACCTAAGTGGCTGTCTTCAAAATGGTTCAGGTACGGTTTTATGGTATTCTTCCTGACCATGTTCGGAACCATGATATTCCAGACATATCTGGTATTTTCAGGAGCTGACAGCTTGCACAAGGCTATTAAACTATTCTGGACATTCAAAGTGCCTTGGAAACAGGCATATTCCGGAAGTATTCTTCCGGACTGGGTAGCTCAGTTTGGCTTTGGCTTTTACAGCCTGATGCTGACATCCACTTTGATAGGGCTGATCGTCATGGTACTATATAAAGAAAGAACCTGGTGTACCTTCTGTCCAATGGGCACTATGACACAGGGAATATGCAAATTAAAGGCTAAGTGACTAAAACAGATTATTAGAAAATGGAGATGAAATTTATGACACTACAGGAAAGAGCTGATTTAGCAGCAAATTTAAAGGCAACCGGACAATGTAACTGTACCCAGTCAGTACTAAAAGTTTTCGAAGATGTTATCGATATTCCCCCGGAGGAACTATCCAAACTTGCTTCAGGCTTTGCAGCAGGCATGGGCTGCATGGAGAGCACCTGCGGTGCTTTGATTGGTGCAGTAATGACCGCCGGAATGATAACCGGTGGCGCAGGAACCCCCAGGTATTCCAAGGAGATCGTTGCACAGTTTAATGACAAATGCGGCGCTACGATATGCAAAGACTTAAAGGGGATAAACACAGGCAAAGTTCTATGCGAATGCCCGGACTGCGTAAGAAATGCTGTTCTCTCACTTGGAGAAATCTTAAATCTCAAATAATAAAACGCCATTCCTCTATCGCTTACGTTTTATCAAACAGGGGAATGGCGTTTATTTATATTATTTACCAAATTTCAAATTGTCACCAAGAACAGGGACTTTACTTGCAAAAAATGAAAACTCACCACTATCGAGTAGATTTCCTTCATCGTCTGTAACTCTTATGTCAAATACGAGGATGTGCTTACCTGTCTTGAGTTTCATGCATTCGCAGTATATGTATTCAGTGTTTACTGCGGGCAATAGGAAGTTAAGATTAGCAGATACTGTTGTTGCGTAATATCCACTCATGCTGGCTGTTGCTCCTGCCATAGCATCTACAAATGAGAGCAGTGCCCCACCATGAATACTTCCGTAGGTGTTGTGTAATCTTGAATCAGCTTTAATTCTGGCTTTGCTGTATGTGGAGCTCAGCTCCATGATCTCAAAACCTATAAAACTATTATA
>JAEEGL010162179.1_pt1 | contig 14942 bp, 16 predicted proteins | sample 9134231 | NCBI WGS metagenome assembly JAEEGL01 (sample SAMN16246548, study PRJNA631951) | gut metagenome | biome: gut microbiome; feature: rumen; material: fiber-attached | host: Bos | place: Iran: Karaj | collected 2018-10
AAAGGAATATGTGGCCGCCTTTCGGGAGAGCCTGCGCGCCCAGCTGGACAACACCTATATCGAGACCCCCGACGGCCGACGCACGAAGCTAAAGCCGAAGAGGAAGTAATGTATCTTTTGCCGCTTTTTCTTTTCGGGTGAGCTATGCTGTAGAGGGTGGTTTTCAAAGACCACTACTACAGAATAGCTGCGACGGGACGTGGGTGGTAATAATGTTACATTGCGGCTATCGGAAAGGAGTTAAATCCGGCAGGTAGCCGCAAATCATTTTATCACGGGAGGAAAAAGAAATGAAGTCCTATTTTGAAGAGCATGGCGGAACGTATACGCAGGTCGGCGATTATTTGATTCCTGATTTGGTCATGGACCCACAGCCGGAGGGAGAGATCGGTATTTGGGGGCAACGGCGGAAGCAGTATCTGAAGGCGCATCGGAAGGGCACATACAATGCCATGCTGCTGCAAGGCACCCTGACCCAGCACCTGATCGACACCAACGAAGCAGCCCAGGACCTTATGGATTCCCTCGTCAAGCAAATGGCGAAAGCGGAGGGCGTCACGGAGGAGTTGAAGCGCCGGAATCAGCTTGGCTGGGTGGGCCACATGAACAGCATTCGTAACAGGGCTGAGGAGATCGTCCGAAACGAACTGATCTATGTGTGACCGGGGGCGGGGATATGCGTATCGTATTCAAGATACTGCTGGCTCCGGTATGGCTGATCCTGGTTCTGCTGAAATGGGCCAGCCTGATCGCTACGGGTATCGCATCCATCGTGCTTCGGCTGGGCGGGATGTTGCTGCTCCTGATCGGCGTCGCCTATCTGCTGCTGCACTTTGAGCCGATCCTGACGATCCGGATGTTTGCGGTGGGGATCGGGGCGCTTATCGTTCCCTATATAACATCGGCAATAACAGGTGTGCTGGAAGCAGGTCAAACCCTGATCGGGGAGCTTATAACCGAATGAGAATGAAGGAGACAGAGCGTGTACCACGACGGTGCGCGCTCTATTGCGTTTATTCGGTCTGTTCCGCGGGATGCTTCTTTGTGTAATAACGGCGGCAGTGCTCGCTGCAATACTGTTGATTGGAGCGAGAGGCGAAGAAGGCTTTTTCACAGTTCTTGCACAGCCGGATCGGGGATTTGGGATCAGTGATCGTAAAGAAAACGGCCATTTGCAACCCTGTGAGCAGGGAGTGATAGTCCCACATCACCACCGGCTTGTCCAGCAGCTCAATATGGCAGGTCGGCGCAGCGCCATCGAAGATCTGCATGGAATAGCGGCACGAGGCCTTCTCCTCCTCGGACATGGGGATGGTGTAGTAAAAATGGGTGGTCAGGAAATTGAAGGCGAAGGAGCGAAACACGTTCCTCACCCACTCCATATCCTCCGCATACTCCCGCAGGAAGGTCATCTGTGTGGCTATGGGCGTGTCAAAATGGGAGAAGGTCAGCATCAGCGCCTGGATCGGCACATCGTCCACCACGTCCCATTGCACACTGTCCCCCTCCTTCCGATAGATCGGCTTCTTGAAGGGAAAGAACAGATCGGTATAATCCCGCGTTTCCATGGATTCCTCCCGGATAAAGTCATTCTTGGGGAGGTAGACATAGAGATAGTCCATGAATTTTGCGGTGGTCGGCAGCGCGGTCATAAGGCCCAGCATGCCGTATTGGCGGGCGAAGCGAAGGATCGCCTGATCGACCAGGGGCCCGATCCGTTTGCCCATCACCATGATCCCTATATTGATCGCATCCAGGGCCATCTGCTGAGCTCCCCCCAAGGGGTCAATGATCTCCGGCAGGGCGCCTTCGGCAACGGTCAGATACCGCTTGCCGTTAGCTGCCTTACGGATGACGTATTTATCATATCGCACCCAGCTGGTGGTGCTGTTCTTGAACAACTGGATCATACTTCTGTCCTCCACAGATGGTCACGCATACAAGATTTTCACTGTTTTCTTCCTCCGGCAGCTGCCAGACTCCCCGGCTGTCCACATGGGCGTGGATCGGCGTCTTCTGTCGGCGCACGATCTTGAATCGATTGATAGGCGGCCGCTTCTTGTCCCGTTTCAGGGTGCGGCTGATCCCGCCCTTGAACCCAGGCTTTTTCCTGGCTTCGGCGTATTCCGTCAGAAACAGCCTCTCGATCTTGGACAGGTTGGGGCGCTCTGCCCGTTTGAGCAGGTACTGATACACCGGCTCCTGCAAGTTTGCCTCCAGCGCCGATTTGATCTTCCGTATGGCCCGGGGCGAGGAATCCTTCAGGGCGGCGATCCGCGCCGTCTTCCATTGACGCAGGAAATAGAAGTAGGCGACAAACTTCTGATCCACCGTCAGGGCGTCGAATTGGAGGGCATAGAAGCCGTTGGTGACCAGCTCCCGCAGCTCATACGGGCAGTCGAACATGGCGTCTATGAAATTGCCCCTTTGCAGCTGCTTCTCCAGGGGCATATTCATCCACGCCGGGAAGACTACCGGAAGGGAGGAGACCTCCTGTTCCCATGGGAGCTCCCCCCGGGGGAGCTCGGTCAGCTCTATGCCCCGCTGTTTGTTGGCCTCTATGCGGTCATACTCCGCCACCAGCCGCTGGAAATCCCTCTCGGTCCGCGCGCCGCTTTCCATCCGGCGCAGCGCCTCCGCCTTCATGTGCCGCAGGGTCCAGGGCTCCTTCGCCTCCTCCGGCTCGATCAGGGGCGAGGCGTTCCATGCCGCTAACGCCGCCCTGCTCTCCTGCCGGGCATACGCCGCTGCAGCGTCCTCCACCAGCTCGTCTGCCGCTTCCGCCCGGTCGTTCCAGCCGGTATAATCCTGACGCTTGTTCAGATACTCCCTTTCATCCAGCATATCCATCACTTCCTGTTCTTCCTCGCTCATCTTCTGTCCTTGTGTCTATATACATGCTAACAAAAAACCCTGTCCCAAAGTCCTCCCTCGATCCGACAAATCAGCATCCAAAATATTTTCAAACTATTTTTCAAAATTGGTACCGATTTTGGCCGCCTGGTTTCCTATATATAGAGGGAGGATAATCGAAAAAACGACTTTTCCTGACCCCCCGAAAGGCCTCTCCTCACTTTTCAACACTCTATTTATACCAAACTAATTGTCCCATATTCAGGACTTTCGCCCATGCCTCCAAAAGTTCACAATCTTATTTTTGAAAAATGGTACCGATTTTGTGCGTTTAGTTTCCTAATATATGGAGAGCGAGTGAGCGGGGACCTGCCGGGAAGAATACCTGCCGAAAGGGTGAATGCCACGGACCCAGCGAACGAGCTCTCCGTATCCAAGGGTGTACTGGAAGGAAAAAGCGTCCGCTCCGTGCAGACAGGTTTTCCCAAAAGCGTTTCCATTCAACCGGATGGGATGCTAAGCGTTGATTCACCCTTACCTCTTTCTTCCAGTAGACCGAAGCTTGGATGGCCTCACCCGATGTTCATTCATCGGTAGGTATAGATCGCACCGCCGCAGCGGGAATGGCACAGCAAGAAAAACAAATCAGACGGCATTCTTCGGCCAGCCTTCGGGCTGGCTTTTCCTTTGCCGTTCGGAAAGGAGGCAGAAAACGGCGCTTCGCCCGGTGCCCCGTCGGGACACCAAACGTATCGCACCGGCTGCGGCCGGGAAGGGGACTCAAAGATAAATCTTGATCGGAGGATATATCCAAATGACACACAGCACAGAACAAATCAGACGGCATGGCACAGTAAACGACCAGGAAAGGAGGAATGTGAATGCAGTTTACGAAACGCATGGGGCGCACGGTCTACCGCGTTCATGTGCACGCCAGCGAGAACGAAAGCGGCTCATCGTTTGAAGACGCTCTGGTGCGGCTGATCGTCAACGATCCGCTTGCATTTTCCGATAGATCTGCTATACTCAAGTCACCACCCATGTCCCGTTGTCAGCCTGAAAGGATCGATCCATGAAGAACAGGCAAACGGAACAGCAGCCCATCACCGCCCTATATGAGCGTCTCTCCCGGGACGACGAAGCCGCCGGGGACAGCGTCTCCATCCAGACACAGAAAACAGTCCTCCGCGACTATGCCCAGCAGCATGGCTTTTCTAACTGCGTTGATTACCCCGACGACGGGTATTCCGGCGGAAACTTTGACCGGCCCGCCTGGAAGCAGTTGATCGCGGATATCGAAGCAGGGATGGTATCGGCGGTCATTGTGAAGGACATGTCCCGCGTCGGCAGGAACTATCTGCAAACGGGGTATTATACCGAAGTTTATTTCCCCCAGAACAACGTCCGGTTCATCGCTATAGCCAACAACGTGGACAGCAACGATCAATCCACCGCCGAGTTCGCGCCATTCCTCAACATCATGAACGAATGGTATCTGCGGGATGCGTCCCGGAAGCAGAAACAGGCGTACCGGGCCCGGGTTAAATCCGGCGTTCCCGCCACCAACCAGGTGATCTACGGGTACCGGAAAGACCCGGAGCGGAAGCACCACTGGATCGTGGACGAGGAAGCGGCGGAGGTGGTACGCAAGATCTTCCGCCTGGCCGCCTCGGGACTGGGGGTACAGCATATCGCCGAGACGCTGCACAAGGAGCACATCGAACGGCCCGCGGCGTATATGCAGCGAAAGGGGTACGCGGATCACGAGTTCAGGCCGTCATTGAACCGACCCTATGACTGGAACGCCTCCACGGTCTCCGCCATGCTGAAGCGGCCGGAGTACCTGGGCCACTCGGTGAGCTTTAGGCACTCCAACATCTCCTACAAGACCAAGAAGCAGAAGGAGAACGACCCCAGCGACTGGGTCGTCCTGGAGAACACCCATGAGGCCATCGTGGACCAGGAGCTGTTCGACCTGGCCCAGCGGAACCGCCGGACGGTCCGCCGGGTCGACAAGACCGGCAAGCCCAACATCCTGACCGGCCTGGTCTTCTGCGCCGACTGCGGGAAGAAGATGTACAACCGTCGGAAGGGCAAAAGCTTCGACCCGGCCACCGGGGTCTATAAGGAAGACTACTACGGCTGCTCCACCTATAATCTGACCCGGTATTTCACCGGCCGGAGCTGTACCTCTCACGCCATCCAGACCAGGATGCTCCGCGGGCTGATCCTGGAGACGATCCGCAAGGTCACGGCCTTCGCGCTGAAGGACAAAGCCCGCTTTATAGAGAAGATCCGGGAACAGTCGAAGCTGAAGCGCGCTTCCGAAGCCAAGGACCTGCAGAAGAAGGTCACGAAGGCGAAGCGTCGGGTGGAGGAGCTGGATCGGCTGCTCATGAAACTGTACGAGGACTACGCCCTGGAGCGGATCCCCTATGACCGCTATTCGGAGTACGCCGAACGGTATGAAAGAGAGCTGAAAGCCCTGAAAACGGAGTTGGCCGCCGATCAACAGAGCCTCGACCTATACACGGAGGATACTGAGAGCATCGAGCGCTTCTACGCGCTGGCGAACCGGTACACCGATCTTTCGATCCTGACCGACGAGATCGTCCTGGCCTTTGTGGACAGGATCCTGGTGCATGAGCCCCGGATGATCGACGGGGAGCGGACCTTGGACGTGGAAATCTTCCTCAAGCACATCGGGAAGGTGGAGATCGAGAGCATCCAGGAGACACCGCTGACTGCGGAGGAGCAGGCCGCGGAAGCGGAGAAGAAACGAAAGCGGGCGTACCACAGGCAGTATTACCGAGAAAAGGTCAAGCCGAAGAAGGAGGCTCAGAAGGCTGTGGCCAGCTGAGGGCTCCACCGCAACAACCAAATCAAACCCAGCATCCACGCCCCGCAGGGTCACCCCTGCGGGGTGTTCGTATGCCGGCGCTACCCGACCAGAAGACCGGGTGCTCCACTGGATCACCAGCCTTCCATTGCATCGCACCGCTGACTTCGTCCCAACTTGGGATGAAGTTGCGGGAAGGACACTTTTTCGTCGCTTCTTCCGAAAGGAAAATCTATAAGCAAGAATGAGGTGATTGACAACATGAAGCGACACAACGACACCATTATCATTGGGATCGACCATGGCTACGGCAACATGAAGACCGCCAACTGCTGCTTTCCCACGGGGATCCTTGCCTACGATTCCGAACCGCTGTTTACCAAGAATCTCCTGGTCTTTGAGAACAAGTATTATTTGATCGGCGAGGGGCACAAGGAGTTTCTCGGCAACAAGGTCCTGGATCAAGACTATTACATCCTGACCCTTGCCGCCATCGCCGAGGAGCTGTCCACGGAGCACATCACGGACGCGGACGTATTCATCGCCGCCGGGCTGCCGTTGACGTGGACGGTTGGCGGCAAGGAGGCGTTCACCGCCTACCTGACCAGGAATCCAGAGGTAGAGTTTACCTATAAGGATCGACACTATCATATCCGGATCGTCGGCGCTTCGGTATATCCGCAGGGGCTCTCCGCAGTCGCGCCCGCGCTGTCCAAGATGAACGGGATCAACCTCCTCTGTGACATCGGCAACGGCACCATGAACCTGCTGTATATCGTGAACTGCGAGCCGCAGGCGGGCAGGATGTTCACCGAGAAGTACGGCACCTATCAGTGCACGCTGATGGTGCGGGAGCGTTTCCTGCAGAAGACGCAGCGAGAGATCCCCGACGCGATCATCGAGCAGGTGATCCGTACCGGTGACGCGGATATCCTTGCATCCGATTTGAAACTGATCCAGTCGATCATCCGAGAGTACACGGACGGCATCTTCCGTCGCCTCCGCGAACACGGGTACGACGAGAACACCATGCGGCTGATCGTCACCGGCGGAGGCGGCTGCCTGATCGAACGTTTTGCGATGCTCACCAAGGGGATGAAGCAGCCAGGGAAGATCGTGCGACAGACGGACATCTGCGCGGCGGCCAAGGGCTTTGAGCTGATGGCGGAAACGGCGAGATAATATGAAAGAATACCGTATCAACGTCCGCTTCAATCTGGAGAACGAGACGGATCGCATGATCGTAGCGTATTTGAACCGGTTGCGCGAGGCAGAGCATGTCTCGCGCAATCAGTTTGTGATCAACGCGATCTACGCACAGATCACAGACGAAACGCGGAACACCGCCTTGATCGAACGATTCCGGACCATCCTGAGAGAGGAGCTGTCTGCAATCAGTATTGCTCCGGCACAGGAGAAGACGCCTGAACCGGCGACGGGCTTCTCACTCGAGGTAAACGACGCGGAGATGGAGCAGAGCAAGGAATATCTGCGCGCGGGACTGGAACTGTTCGCCTGATGCCAAATCAGGCGCTTTTCGGTGCCACTCACAAAAACCGCTTCCGTACGCGATGCCAAAGCGGTGCCTTGTGAAATGTACGCAAAAGAATCCGATGCAACGTCTCAAAACTTGCTTATAGGGTACTGTCCGGCAGAGAAAACAGTGTGCGGCGATGGGCTGAAAGGGGCCCCATTGTCGCACACTCTTTTTTGTGTCGCAGAGGATAGCAAGCAGGACATTTGTGTGCCACAGAATGTCGGGAGCCGATATGCCCTGCATGTTGGCTCCCCTGCTTTAGGGGGCACATCCCCCTAACCCCTAGGCGGCGCGCTGCACCGTCCTGTACTATTTGAAAGGAGTGATTCAAACCAACAACAAGACCCAAGAGACCCGTCTCGCCTTTCGCGTGACGAAGAAGCAAAAACAGCAGATCGACGATGCCGCCTGCAAGTGCGGGCTGCGTCAGAGCGAATACCTGCGCCAGAGGGCGTTGGGTTATGCACCGAAAGCGATGCTGCCCGATGCCTTCTTTGTTTGCTGCGAACGGCTGGACAGGATGACCCGCAAGCCGTTTTCCAGGGAAGTGAACGAGGCGGCCCTGGCCGTGCTCAGAGAGATGAACATGATCCTGTTGAAAGGAGGTGAGGTCGATACATGGCCACCACCGGATTCTGGCCCGTGAGAGGGTATCTGAAGAAGGTCCTGGAGTATGCCGACAACCCGGACAAGACCACAGAGAAGAAGTATCTGGACGATGACCTGTACGCCGCCCTGCGGTATACCGAGAATGACGACAAGACCGACGAGCGCAAGTACGTCTCCGGGATCAACTGCTCGGCAGCCTTTGCCTACCAGGAGATGACGGCGGTGAAGCGCAAGTACGGCGAGCGTGGCAAGGTGATCGCCTACCATGGGTATCAGTCGTTCAGGACCGGTGAGGTCACGCCGGAGCAGGCCCATGAGATCGGTCTCGAGACCGCCCGGCGCATGTGGGGCAAGGATTTCCAGGTCCTGGTCACCACCCACCTGAATACGGATAACCTGCACAACCATTTTGTCGTGAACTCCGTCTCCTTCCGTGATAGGCACAAGTACAGGAACAGCATAGAGCAGCACCATGACCTAAGAGAGATCTCAGACGCCATCTGCAAGGAGCACGGATTATCTGTGTTGGAGAATGCGGGGTTCTATGGTGGACAAAGCAGAAAAGCATACTGGAAGAGCCAGCGCGACGGCAAGCCAACGCACCGGGAGCAGCTGAGACAGGATATCGAATACTGTATCCGATACAGCATAGACTGGGATACCTTTATCCGGCAGTTGGAAGCCAAGGGCTACTCCATCGACCCCATCCGCATGTCCGTGAGGGCCGACGGCTGGCAGAGAGCGGTGCGGCTGGATCGGCTCGGGTATTCAGAAGATACTCTGTATGAGCAGTGGGACCGGAACGAAGCTGATCCGGAGTTCCGCTACCTATTCCAGGAACATAACCCCCATATCAGCAATAGCGGCGTGCTCCTGCAGGTCGTGATGGAGATGCAACACACCCGTATCGTCCGTATGCCGCTACCCCAGGCATATGAGTACCGATCCCGGCAGCAGCACCAGGCGAAGGATGATATCCAATCTCCCGTGGAGAAGGTCATGGACGAGCTGGTCTATGAAGCCAATCACACCCGCGACACGGCGGTACTCCTGGCCGATGCCATCCTGGCGATCCTGCTGGCCCTGATCGAGCTGGCAACTCATTACACCAAAGAGGTCATCCTGACGGCAGAGCTGCGCCACGAGCTCCAGAACGTGGCGCAGTTCCATGCCGACTACCGGTTCCTCAAGGACAACGGGCTCCACTCCATCGACGACATAGGCAAGGAGATCCAGCGCACCGAAGCCCAGATCACCGCCCTGGACCAGCAGCGCAACAAAGTCCGCAACCGCATCCGACACAAGGCCGATCCCCAGGTCCTGGCCGAGAACCGCCAGGACCGGGCCGAGATCACCCGCCAGATCCAGCCCCTGCGCCAGCGGATCAAGCGCCTCCAACGCATCCAGCGAGACACACCCCGCCTGTTAAACCTTCTCAAAGCGGAGCTCCGGGCAGAGTATGCGCTCAAGCACCCAGTCAAGGAACAGCAAAAACAACGATCTCGCACCTATGATCTGGAACGATGAAAAATGTGGCCAAGTTGGCTACGCTTTTGAAGGGTTGCTCTACATCATGGGGAAAAAGAGGCAGGCTAAAGCTTTGCGTCAATGGCGTTGGAGGGTGCTTTTGTCCGAAAAACATCGTACAAGCGATGTTGACCGAAAAGCAAAAAAGCTCTATGATGCTTTTTCCCTGGGAAAGATATCCGAATACCCGATCCGATTTGGTTACAAAGAAAGCTCCTACCAGTGGAGCGTGGTAGAACGATTCATGGATTGCTCTGAACAGGCAAAAGCAACATTGAACTGATAATAGAGACAGCAGGAAAGCGTAAACGGGATCACCGTTCCGGCTCGTCGTGTCTTCTGCGGACAAGATGATTCGTATTGTCTCTTTCCTGCCGACGCGCCTACTTTGCTATCCTCTTGTGTGGTCCGTGAACGCATAGTGCCGCGTCTCCGTGCCTATGTATAGTAGTTATATCGGACCAGCCGCTCGGAACCTATTGCCGTAGTCAGCGCGTATTTGATTTTCTTTATAGCCTATTACGAATTGTGATAGGGTAAATCATTCATTATTACTGCTTTTATCGTATTCTTGACAACTCCTCTCATATTCAATAATAAAAACTTATGACGCTCTTCAGAATCCTGATTTGCATTATCAGGGGCTGCCCATTACAATATGTGCAACATCTCAAAACAAATAGATCTTCACGGAGGCAAGGCACGAAATGCGAAACGAAAAAGAACTTTTTGAAACCTGTAGCGTGACAAAAGCCATCTTTCGTCTGGCCTTCCCTACCGTCATTGGGCAGATTATCCTTGTCATATATAATATGGCAGATACTTTTTTTGTTGGTCTTACCGGCAATGATGCTATGATGACTGCTGTAACGGTATGTATGCCATCTTTCATGTTCCTTTCGGCAATCTCAAATTTGTTCGGCGTCGGCGGCGCAAGCGTTATAGCCAGAGCACTCGGCGCGGAAAACCGTACTCAAGCACATATGGCATCGGCGTTCGCCCTGTGGGGCTGTATTGGTATGACACTGTTCTACTCTGCCTTTGCTTGGATCAGCATCGATTGGTTTGTCGATCTTCTCGGCGGAACCAATCCTGCGGTACACAATAACGCTGTCGCTTATATGCTGTGTACGGTTGTTGCCGGCGGGATCGTAACGGCAACCGGCGTGTTGCTGTCCCACTTGATTCGTTCCGAAGGGCGGTCCGTTCATGCCGCTGTTGGAATTGCGCTCGGCGGTGTGTTGAATATTGTTTTTGATCCGCTGTTTATGTTCGTTCTTCTGCCAGCGGGGAATGAGGCACTCGGCGCCGCGATCGCTACGACGCTTGCAAACATGATATCGTTGCTATATTTCATAATTATATTGATCTGCATCCGAAAGCATACAGTTCTCAGATTTGTTCCAACAAAGGCAATGCTGTCCAACAGAATCCCCGTAAGGATCCTGACGGCTGGATTACCGGCATTCATCATGACGTTGTTTGAAAACATTTCCTATGCGATCCTTGACAAGTTAATGTCCTTGTCTGGGCTCTCGGCACAAACAGGCATCGGTGTCGCTAAAAAGGTCAATATGCTAGCGCACTGCATTGTGCGCGGTATTGCCCAGGGTTCTCTGCCTCTGATCGGCTATAACTATGCCTCCAAGAATATTAACCGAATGCGAGATTGTGTGCGCACCTCACATTTCATAGCGGTTGTAACCGCCTTGCTATGCATGATCGTCAGTTTACTGTTTGCAAGACCTTTGATTGGGATTTTTATTCATTCGGAGTCTGTATCACTTGAATTCGGCATCATATTTCTGCGAATTCTTTGCATCGGCGGCCCATTCTCTGCCAGCGCATATGTGTTGATTTCGTTCTTCCAAGCGACAGGCGACGGAGGAAAATCTTTCCTGCTTGCAATTCTTCGAAAGGGCATTGTTGATATTCCGCTGATGTTTATTATCAGCCTTATGCTACCTGTCTACGGTATCGTTATGGCTACGCCAATTGCCGACTTAATATGCTGCGTCGTCGCCAATGTAATGTATACAGCATTTATTCGCAAACGCCTTGCCGCCGCCTATGCTCAAGTTTCCCTATCATATATCTAAAGGAGCTTACCCATGCTTAAATCCCTTGCTCTCCCAATTTGCTGTTTAGCTGTGTCCATATGTCTCTTAATTGTACTTGCTTTGTTATACCGTCGAATCGACCGCCGTTCAGCCAAAATGCGTTATCTGTATTACCGATGCAATTGTTCCGATTGCCATCTAACCGATAAATCCTTTTTTTCATTACTTTCGCGCTATACTCGTCGCTATCGACTTCTATACGGAAGTGACTATAACGGTATGTCTGTTCGCCGTTTTTTGATCGAATTGAATTCAGATGAGATTCCACTGGAACTGAAAGCCGGTTTGACAGAGTATGGTTGTGTAGATATCTGCTTTTCTCGTTTATCAGATTCTGATTTTGACCTTATAGATCCCGATTGATCCGCGGCGACACCGCGAAGTCAAAAAGCAGATAAGAGTATTTGTATACAGCAGTTCGTTGCATTATAAATGAAAAAGGGATATAATAGTATTACAGAGGAAGAAATAATGATAGATGTTCGTATTATTACTCTCTTGAAGGTTGTCGAAATGGGCAGCTATACCAAAGCAGCTGCTGTTCTTTCATTGTCACAACCGGCAGTCAGCCAGCACATTCGGCAGATCGAAAGCTCACTCGGCGTGCAGATTTTTGATCATTCACATAATCGCCTTCAACTCACACACGAGGGCGAGATCGTTGTTCATTTTGCAAGAAGCATGGTCGCCCTTCAACGCAATCTTGAACAAACGCTAAAGAGCGAGCGTGAACAGATTCATTCATTGACGGTCGGTATTACACATACCGCTGAGAGCAGCGCTATTATAAACGCACTTGCTTCGTATGTGAACCGATTTGATAAGTTAAGTCTGAAAATCATCACGAACACATCAAGTAATCTATATGCAATGCTGCGTAATTTCGAGTTGGATTTCGCATTCGTTGAAGGTAGGGTTAACGATCCTGCGCTGGGTTGCATGATGTTGGACACCGATTGTCTTGTGTTGGCGGTTCCACCAGATCACACGCTTGCCGGGCAGGGAACTGTCACAATCGACCAGTTGAAAAAAGAAAAGCTGATCCTGCGTCTGCCAAATTCGAACACCCGCAATTTGCTCGTGGCATCGCTTGAAAGTCAAAATCTCAGCATCAATGATTTCAATATTGTCATGGAAATTGACAGCATTGCAACGATCAAGGATCTGATCCGTGGCGGTTTCGGTGTTTCGGTGCTGGCAAAGAGCGCGTGTATGAGCGAGCTTCGCCGCGGGCGCCTGTCGCTGCTGACAATCGAAAATTTCAGCATGATGAGAGAAATCAATATCGTTTATCTCAAGAATTACGAACACCTTGATTTGCTGCGCGGTATCGTTGAAACCTATCGTGACCGGCAAAAATAATAATATTAAGACCTGATAAAAGGGAGGCAAGATTGCCGAGACATTTTTCATTCTGCCGAATGTGAACGTAGGGAGGGGATGCCTAAACGCATCGTTGACCGGAGTGAGCCAAAGGCAGGGCGAAATCTTCTTTTAGTCAGGTATTAGTATTAACGAGCGGAAAACAGAAGAAGTGTAGGTTCCGAAGCAGTAAAAATGGATCGTGGATGGGAGAGATACCCAAACTCTCATCCACGATCCTTGTCCTTATGTGTTTGCTTCTTCAAAACGCTTTCTATTACTGTGCCAGCAGATCCAGTTCTCTTTTTTTCATCAGGATCCTTTCGAGGATCGCTTCATGATTTGCGTCGGCCCGGGAGCGGAGCAGCTCCGTGATCTCCATAACCGGCTCCAGGATCGGCGTCAAGGAAAGATTACCTATAACGCCTTTCAGGGCATGAGCCGCTTCAAACGCGGCAGCCTTGGCCCCCACATGGATCGCCGCCTCGAGTTTTCCATAATTGGCATCTGACATAGCCTTACTCACCATGCGCAGATAAAACGCCTCGTTATTGACGCAGCGCGCGACGCCCTCCGCCGTATTCGCGCCAAAGGCTTTCAGCTTTTCTACAGTAAGCACGTTTTTTAAATGTTTGTTAACCGCGCCTGCCCCAGCCGCCCATGCCGCCTCGACCGCCGCCCATCATCTGGTTGGGGATATAGTTGATCTGCTGGCCGTTGACGATGATGGTGCCGCCGTTATACTCTGCTGAACCGTCGTAGTCGAAGCTGCTGCTACCGGTCACGTTGATGGTGCCGCCGTTGATAATGAGGTCGCCGTTGGAGTCGATAGCGTCCGTATCACCGGAGGCCATGACCACGGTGATGTCGCCGCCGTTGATCTCCGCCTTCGCCCGGTACGCGCTGGACTTCTGGGCGGCGTTGATGCCGTCATCTTTGCTGTTGATGGAGTTGGTGCCGCCGTTGAGCTGGATATAGGTGGCTTCGATCCCTTCAGTTGCATTGATGTTGATCTTTCCGTCGTTTACCTGAATCACAGAGGTAGCATGGACGGCATCATCCCCGGCCTGGATGGTGAGAGTGCCATCGGCGATGTAGATATAGCCCAGGGAATCATCGTCATCATTCTCCGCATGGAGATCGTCAGATCCGGCGATAAGGTTAAGCGTACCGTCGGCGATGCGGATGGAGTCATTAGCGTCGACTGCCTTTGCCTTGGCGGTAATATTGTATATGTCGCTGGTGATCTTCAAATCGTCCTTGCCGACAACGCCGTTTTCGGTAGAGGAGACAGTCAATGCTGCATCACCATTCATAACGAGATCGCTTTTAGAATAAATGACGCCGTCTGCTTTGTTTCTGCTGTCGAAGGTGTCCGTCACCGAGAGGATGCTGTCGTCGCTGACGGTGACGAACACCTTATCGGCGGTCTTAACATAGATTGCAGGTGCATCGCTGTTGGTGATGCTCAAACCGTCCAGCACCAGCTGAACCTTGTCGTCCTTGCCCGCTTCCACATATATGGTCGCATCCTTTGTCGAGCCTGACAGCACATAAACGCCCGCGCTGGTGATATGGATGTCCTGTCCATCATCAACGGAATACTCGACGGAGTTGGTTAAGTCGGCTGTTTGTTTCAAATCCCGTTTTGTGAACATATCATCATACTGGTAGACATAGGAGCTTGTCTCTGCGACGGCATAGGTTGCGCCGATTACAAAGATCATGCAAACGGAAAGCACCGCTGCCATCATGGGCAAGAGATATTTGCGCATCTTTTAGGTCCGCCTTTCTTTTGATGCGTTCATCATAAAGCCCGAACCTTAAGGGAAGCGTAAAGAAAACAAAAAAGTGTTTCAAGCTTATTTAAGCTGCTAATGAACTGATATATCTGTCAAATATAAAAGCATGGACTTAACATGCTTTTAAAAACGCCCCTTGACAAATCCTCTCTGGTGAAAAGAAAAAGCGGCGCAAAAAGAAAAGCCAAAAAGAGAAAAGAGAAGGTGCACATTGCATCTTCTCTTTCTTACAGTTATTTGGTTGCACCTTTTATATAAAAAAGGTGCGAGCTTTTATTCTATTCCTTTAAAAA
>JAEEGL012631758.1_pt1 | contig 14942 bp, 11 predicted proteins | sample 9134231 | NCBI WGS metagenome assembly JAEEGL01 (sample SAMN16246548, study PRJNA631951) | gut metagenome | biome: gut microbiome; feature: rumen; material: fiber-attached | host: Bos | place: Iran: Karaj | collected 2018-10
CATATTCTCTTCTCCCAACCAAAGCAGACGGTGCGCCGTGCCTGAATTATGTCCGGCTGATTTCCTGATTCAGTTCTTTCCCTACAGATACTTCATTTTCCGCGATGCGCCGCGTAATAATCTCTCAGAACCTCGAGGCTCTCTTCCCTGCAGATGCCCGCTGATACTTCAGGCCGCCAGAAAGAATGGTCAAATACGATCCTGCTGCAGTTGCAGCTTTCCTTCCCGAGGATACGCCAGCAGTCAATGTTGCTCGTCGCATAAACCAGACGTCCGAGTCTGGCCTTGACAATTGCCCCGCTGCACATAAAGCAAGGTTCGCAGCTGGAATACATCGTATACCCTCTCAGATCCGTGATCCCCGTTTCCGTGCAGAACCGATGGATCAGCCCCGTTTCCGCATGAAAAGTCGGGTCATGCTTGGTACAGATCTGATTTTCATTTGAGAAAACAATCTCCCCGTCCTTGACCAGTATTGCCCCGTATGGTTCGTTGCCATGCTCCGCTGCCATTTTGCTGAGGCGGATTGCTTCCATCATGTAATATTCATCATTCATTGTTTCCCTCCAAACGCCTGATCTGTCATGGCTCCATTTTTCTGCAGTCTAAATCTGGCGACTTAAGCAAACAGTCTAGAAACAGAGTCTGGTTCACGGTTTAATTGCGGCTTCCGTTCCGTTTCCATCAGTTTTCCCGGGCTATCTCATGAACAGTGTTTCATGCAGAGATACCAGTTTATCTGCAATACAGACGATCCATGCCTCCCTTGAGCGGGGAACCCGTCCCGGATTCAGCGGCCACATATGGCAGTAAATAACATGGTTTGTCTTCTCGTCTGTATTAAAGTGTTCCTTCGCATTCATGCATGCCTTTTCCGCATGTCTGAAGCCATGCATACGGTGTTCCCCGTTGTCCTCGGCATGCCAGTCATAAAGATAATAATCGTGCAGCATTGCCCCAGTCAGAAGCACTTCCAGATCGGAGTGCAGAGAAAAAAAACTGTCTATTCTATAACTCAGCTTTGCAACATTTTCGCAATGTTCATACGTTGAAATCCTGCCATGCTGGACATAATCCTTCATTTTCCGGACACGGTCGTCCGACTGCAGCTTAGAGAGGACTTTCTGCATCTCCTCACGGGAATCCATTCCTGCCCCCTTCTGTCATTTGGAGTCCGGTTCCGGCCTATTCTACCTTCAGGCTGTATTTTTCCATCATCCCATGCGCACCGAACAGTTTCCATTCGCCTGCGCCGAGTCTTTGCTTGATCGCAGCCCGTTCTGCAGCGCACAGTGCCGGGTCTGTGTCTACAGAAGTCATCAGAACAGGCGCATACCTGTTGTATTCAGCCTGTTCATGTGTCATTCCGTGGACATTGACATAAACATCGCCTGTAAACGCAACTTGATTCTGGTAATCGATGAACACCGCTTCCCCGGGCAAATGACCTCCTTTTCCTTGATATACTTCAAAATGCAGTTCGCCAAAGTCAAAGAATCCGGCCTGCTCCAGGGGTTCCTTCTGTTCCCCATGGGTATCCCAGAGCGCTGAAACCTTCTCCGGCTCAGGCGGCCGGTAAAACGTCAGCGTCTTGCAGATGCTGATATAAGGCCTGTGCAGCGGGTTCTGCTCACGGAACCCGTTTTCTCCCCTGTATTCGAGTCCCAGGCATTCCTTTGACTTCCGCGTGGTAAGAATCTCATCAAACAGGGGCAAAAGCCCGCAATGATCCACATCCGCATGCGTAACCAGGATTCGTTTCCTGATCCGGTCAAATCCGGGAACCAGGCTCCGGAACAGCCGGAGCATCTCTTCCCGGTACAATGCGTATCCGCAATCGATGAAGAGAACTTCCCCGCGGCTCTGAACAATTGCCGTATTGCTTCCACACGGGGGTTCAATCAGGATGATCTTTGTACTGTCCGTGATTCTGTGTTCGGTAATACGGGGCGAGAAGGCATCCCCGCGGTTCTTTGACAGGAGTTCCGCAAACCGGCTGATGCTCTCAAATGTTTTGAAAGGGGAAAGGCCCTTCTCGTCCAGCATCTGCATAATGACATTGGAATTCACGAGCAGTGCCTCACGGCTTTCTTCCGGTAAGCTGGCCAGTTTCATCAGTCCTGAAACAAAAGACTGATAGAAAATGCTGTTGTCAAATACCCTTTCGGCGCGGTTGTAGTCCAGCACCCGTACCGGGCAGATTTCCTGGGCCTCTTCCAGAAAATCCTTCAGTTTCTTCTCATTATCTACAAACAATCCCATCTTGAAAGCCTGATGGGAAGAGCCGTTTTCCTGGGAACTGATATAGGAAATGTTCAGCTTGTACCTGTGAATCAGGCGGAGCGCTTCTGTTACGCTTCCGGGAACATCCCGCAGCATGAATTCCAGCAGCACAACGCCGTATTCATTTCCTCCGGTCTTCAGATACCCGATCTTCTCCAGTTCCCGATCCGCTTTTTCAAGCTGCGCTTCCTCCCCTTCCGCGTCAATAAAGAGAGTGTGCGAGTCAACCGCTTTGTTGTAGCTGACGCGCGTGATATTAATTCCAAGCGATGCAAAGCACTCGCTGGCTTTCAGAAAAGCGCCGATATGATCCGGCATAACTGTGATATATGTTTTTTTCATATGACAGGCTCCTTGGAATTAAGGATATTTGCTGCAGGTCCTTGATGTTCAGAAAACGCCGGTTTTCCCTGAGCGACATGAAACGGCTTCGGGCAAAAAGGGTCGATGAACGCTCTGTCCTTTTCTGTGTTCGAAAAAGGCACGGGCAATCCCCGTTTACATATGGCAGAAGCGTTCTTCAAAAGCACCGGATTTATAACAAACACTTCGTTAATGAGGTGCTTAACGAAGTGTCCTTCTGATCTTGGGTCATGACTGCAGGGTTCCCATAAAGCAATCCCGCATCCGTGCATTTCAAATTCAACTGATTATAATCAGTTTCCCGGCTTTTCGGCAAGTTCTCTCGCTATGTTTGACGTTAAGCGGAGCATCCCATTGCCAATCATCGCAGAACCGCTTTATCAACAGATTCCCGGCAATGATCGGCAGTCTCAGGCAAATGCACCGTGAAAAGCCGCCCTGCCGCATTCCGAATATTGCAAATTCAATCTCTGCCATGAAAATCAGATTTTCATCTTTCCGGCATCTCAAACCCCAGATGATCCACAAACAGATCCGTAAACTCCGGATCCGCCGCAAGGTTCACATTATTCATCCGGAATGCAGAAAACGCACCGGTGCTGCACAGATTCTGGTCTGCAAGCATCATCAGAGACCCTTTCAGCGCCCCGTTGCCAATGATGCTGACCCTGTCAAGAAGTTCCCCTGGAATCAGCCCTATGGCAGCAGCGCTGGCAAGGTTCAGATGGTTCCCGAACCCGCCTGCAATATATAGCCGCTCCACCCGGTCCCAGCCGATTCCCGCATGGAGGCACAGTGCTTCCATTCCCGCAGAAACAGCCGCTTTCGCCATCTGGATCTGGCGAATGTCCTTCTTCGTAAGCTGCACACCTCCTGCGACAGGAAGCGTTTCCTCCCGGATTGCCCCGCTCGCATCAATCCTGCCCAGTTCCAGAAAAGCGGCAACCGCATCAATGATTCCCGAACCGCAGATGGATGACGCTTCGGTATCGCCCAGAACATGCACCTCATAGGATCCGTTCCTGACGCGCACCCGGTCGATCGCACCGCGGACATTCATGGAACCGCAGGAAATCTCCCCGCCTTCAAAGGCCGGTCCGGCCGCTGTTGACGTCCCGTACAGCATACCGTCGTGCATCAGGACAATCTCTCCATTCGTCCCGAGATCAATCATCATCGAGGTTTCCTGCGTCCCGAGCATCCCGGAAGCAAGCACAGAACAGGTGATGTCTGCTCCGACAAACGCGCTGAAGCAGGATGGATAGAATATTTCCTGCTCCGGAAAACCGAACAGGCAATCGGCAAGAAACGGCGCTCTGGAAAGCGTGTACGGATTCCTTCCCGTGAACAGATACAGCATGGTCGTATTGCCTGTCACTACGCGGGCATCGACCTCTTCCGGCCGGATCCCGGCAATCCGGCATGCCTCCAGCAGAAGCAGTTCCGCTGCAGAGCGAACCATCCGCTGCAGTTCATCGCCCTTCCCGGATAATGCGGCTCCGATCCTGCCGATGACGTCCGCCGCTATCTGTCTCTGCGGATTCAGGCAGGAGACCGTTGCCAGGATCTTTCCTGTTTCCAGAGAAAGCAACGCCATAGCAAGGGTTGTCGTCCCGATATCCAGTGCGATGCCGTAGCGTTTCCCCATCGGAGCCGTCAGCGGCACATATGGATCCGTGCCGGTTTCAATTGAAACCACATTCTGCTCCACAGAAGGGATCCGTACTGCAGCATCTTCCGCGAGGACCGTTTCACATGCAAGACAGAGATGTTCCGGTTCCCCGCCCCGGCTGATAAAAACCCGGCATTTTCCGCAGGTTCCGTGTCCGCCGCAGGGCATGTATAGAGAAACTCCTGCGTCCCGGAGAATGTCCGCAAGGACCATACCTTTCCTGAATTCTGCTTCGATTTCCGGGAAGCCCGGCTGAATGATGCGCAATACAGGCAATGCCTATTCCCTCCGATCCAGGATCATAAATAGTCTGCAACCGCATTGATGCCGCCGGAATAGTTCCATACCGATATACCTCGCAAATGCGTATCCCTAGATTCCAAGCCCTGTCTGCTCATCAGCATCCGGGTCAATGGCACCTCTGAGTAATTCCCGTTTTTCCTGCAAAGGAACAAACGCTTTCACGATTCCGCTTTGATATAGCAGGGGCCTGTTCCGTCCCCAAAGACAATTTCCTTAATCTCCGAATCCGGATCGTCCCGGATTATTTCAGAAAAGGAATCATCCAATGTATCAAAATGCAGCCAGTAAACTAAGCTTCCATCCAGGAGACGGTCCCGGTCATAATAGATATATCCGTCGACAGCGGCGGAACCGTCCGGATTGTTCATCAAAAAGTCCCCGTTTTCTTTGATCTCCAGCGTACCGGCACCAGGGTCTCCATTCAGATACCAGACTCCCTGGAGGCGTTCAATGTCCTGGTCAAACTCAGGAACAAAAGCAAACCGGAATCCATGGAGGTCAGGATTCTTTTCATCTTCCCAGACCAGGCATCCGTTATCAAGATAGATCCGTCCGGTTCCGTCCTCGCTAACAGTCTCTTCCGTGATCTCGCTTCCGTCTGATGTCAGGCGGATATATCTGGCATTTTCATAGGAAAGCGACATGTCCGAAGAATCGAACGCGGCCGTAAACTCCCACTGTTCCGCATTTTCAAGGGTACCCGCACGGAATATTACGCATTCCATTGTCTGCTGGTCGACAGGTTGCAGGGACAGGACGATCTTGCCGTCATCGATATCTTCCCAGGTTCCTTCCAGGTTTGCGATGCTGTCCGGGAAAACGAACTTTGCATCCAGTCCCGCAAGATCCACATAGTCAAACCACAGAATGGTATTGACCGGAGAAGTCGCAAACAGTTCGCCTGCCCCGTCAGTATAATGCACCGTTTCCGTTATATTCCCGGCATCATCGGTGGCAACAGTCTTCCGGACGCAGTCCGTATACTCAAGGAATCCCCCTCCAAATACGGATTCTCCGGGAACGCCCGTGAAAGACCAGATTTCCGTCTCGAACGCACTGCTCCCCCAGAAAATATCAACGTGATAGTTTCCGTCATCCAGAGGGACAATTTCCATCGTTGCGCGCTTGCTGGTCAAATCCTGCCGGGTTCCTTCCCATGTAACAGGATCATTGTCAAAAAACATGCCGTAGAGTTCGCCGTACCCTTCAGGATCCGTAAGGATATCCTTAGCCAGAGCAGAAAACTCCCCTCCTTTTTCCGCAATCGCTTCAAAATCCAGTCCGGTTGCTTCTTCAATCTGTGCAATCAAATCCGGTGCGGCTTCCTTGATCTTTTCCGGCAGCTCCTGTCCTTTTTCCTGCAGTCTGCCTAACGCCTCCTCACCGGCCTCAATCAGGCCGGGCAGCTTCTCTGCCGCGGCCGCAGCTGCATCGTCAATGGTGTCGCAGGCAGTGCAGAACAGCATCGCGGCAGCTGCGAAAGCCACCGCAGCGGCGCGAATGATGGAATGGTTCATACCTCTTCCTCCTTTATACTCCTTTGGGGGCATGCAGCATGGCTTACACCGTGCTTACGGTTGTATTATAGCTGATCCGCATTCCGGAGTTTTGGCAAAACCGGGAAGAGAATGAAAAAAAATCCTTGGATTTCCCTGTTCTGTTGCTCCGGCAATAAAAAACCGGCCAGAAGCGGAAAAACCCCGCCCGGCCGGGATATCAGATTCAAGTTCCCGTTATGCCGGTATCCCGCTCTTTTTCTCCTTTCCCTGCATGACCAGGGTAAAAAGAACCACGACAGCAAAAGCAGCAAAACCCACGATGTCGGATTTCCAGCCGGAATGGATCAGGAACAGAGCTCCTGCAAAGCAGGGGATCCTGAGCCACACAGGCATGGGTCTGAGCCAGTATCCTTCGATCGAGATCGCAAGCATGAATACACCCACAACAGCAGCAAAACAAACCCACAATGCTTCCCAGAATCCCACTTTAATCAGCAGCAGCTGGGGGCAATAAACGAACATGAACGGGATAAGGAAGCCCGTTAAGGCAAGCCGGACTGCAGTAAAGCCTGTTTTCATCGGATCTCCGCCGGAAAGGCCTGCTGCCGCGAACGCTGCCAGAGCAACCGGCGGCGTCAGGTTGGCGAACATGGCAAAGTAGAATACGAAGAAATGGGCTGCCAGTTCCGGAACGCCCAACTGCTGCAGGGCAGGAGCCGCAATGGAGGCTGTGATGAGATAGGCGGGGATGCTCGGCACGCCCATACCCAGAATAACGCAGGTAAACATGGTGAAAAACAGGGTCAGGAGCAGGCTTCGGGATCCGATTTTAATGATGGCAGCAGCCATATTGAGCCCCATGCCAGTCTTGCTGATGACACCGACCACGATTCCCACGCATGCGCACGCTACCGCAACGGAAACCGTGCTGCGGACGCCGTCCACCATGGCGTTAAAGAAATCGGAGCACATCTGCCTGAACCATTCCAGCAGGGATCCCTTTTCCTTCAGGGTCCGGATCAGGCAGGATATGAAATGGAGTCCCAACGTGGCCAGAATGGTGAAGAATGCGGAAAAGATGACTGTCTTTCCGGAGAAGAACAGCATGCAGATGAGCAGCAGGATGGGGAGCACCAGATATCCCCTTTCCTTGAGCAGTTTTCCCACGGCAGGCAGGTTGTCTCTGCTGATTCCCTTCAGGCCGAGCTTGCAGGCTTCCTGATGGACCTGAAGCATGATGCCCAGATAGTACAGCAGGGCAGGAATAGCGCCGGAAAGGGCGATGACGGAATACTTGGCACCGATCAGTTCGGCCATAATGAAGGCCGCCGCGCCCATGACCGGCGGCAGAATCTGCCCTCCTACGGATGCCGTTGCCTCCACGGCACCGGCAAACTCCTTCGTATAGCCTGTTTTCTTCATCAGCGGGATGGTAAAGGCGCCGGTCGTAACCACGTTCGCCACTGCAGATCCGTTGATGGAACCGAGCAGGCCGGACGCCACGACAGACACTTTGGCCGGACCGCCCTTGCTGGCTCCGGCCAGAGCAAGTGCAAGGTCATTGAAAAACTGGCCCATGCCGCATTTCGCCATCACCGACCCGAAAATAATAAACAGGATGATATAGCTGGATGCAACACTGACGGATGTCCCGTAGATGCCCTCCGTATTGGCGAAAAGATGGTTCACCAGGTCTTTCCACACGTAGCCCCTGTGCCGGAACATACCGGGAATGCTGCGGCCGAACAGGCCGTACAGCAGAAACAGGATTGCAAGCGTTGGAAGCACCCAGCCGGAAATGCGGCGGGAAGATTCCAGCACCAGCACAATGAGAATCGTGGCCATGACGGTATCCATCAGGTTTGCACTTCCTGCTCGCTGCACAACACCCATATAATTGGTCCAGATATAAATGGGAGCCGCAAACGCCAGTGCAATCAGAATCCAGTCATACCAGGGAATCTTGCTCATATCTTTGATCTTGCCGATGGGGTACATGGCAAAAGCCAGCGACAGCATCATGCCCACATGGAGCGACCGGTGCTTCAGGGTCAACGGCGGGCCAAAGGCTGCCGTGTACAAATGATACAGGGCAATGAGAAAGCAGGCCGTCAGAAAGACCTTCTGCAGAATTCCGGTGAACTTGCGGGTCTTGGACTCCCTGTCAACCTGTTCCAGAACTTCCTGCTGCTCTTCGGTCAGTTCATCCCCGCCTATGGAAATGATTCCTTCCGCAAGGTGGAGACCGTTGTCCTTATCTTCCATGGAATAGTTTCTTCCTTTCGATCGTCAGTGTCAGGATAGTATGGTCCGGCAGAATCTCTCCGCGGGCAATCAGATCGCCATTGAGGCGTATTTCCCGGGTAAAGGCGGAATTCAGCCACCGGAATGATGGGAAACTCTCTCCGATCCCTTCATAATAGATCGTTCCGTCCTTGATTCTGGGGGTTCCCTTGTCGCAGGGAATGCCTGGCCCGAACGCGGGAAAGCTGATCGTATCCAGGGTCAGGGTTCCGTCCGCTTCGACTGTATACCACTCATTCCACGGAATCTTTTCCTGGGAATGCGTCCACCCGACAAACAGTTCATCCCCGGTGCGCACAGGCGCTTCCCGAAGGATTTCCCCGGTTTCATCCACACGGATCCGCAGGACAGGCCGGCGGGCATCCGCAGCAAGCCAGGCAGCGAACAGAACCAAAAATACAAGGAAGGCAGAGAGGGCAAGCATCCGCCCTCTCTGCTTGAATAGACGCTTCAGGCGCATGGCCCGAATCCATTATTCGGCAGGCTCAGTCACGGTAAAGCCGCGATCCTCATAAAACGCCTTTGCGCCGGGATGGATCTTGATGGGTACTACGCGAAGGGCCTGCTCCAGGGAAATGTTGGCGGCAGCTGTCTTGTGGGAACCCTGGATGGTTGCAAGTTCCTGGTCAAAGATGCCGGTTAGCATATCGTAAACCACTTCATCGGGCAGATCCTTGCTTACCAGCATGATGTTCATAACGGCGGCAGTGGTGACGTCCACCCCGGTCCCGTAGGTATCGCCCGGAATGGTGCCTTCAAAGTAGCAGGGATACTTGGCGCAGAGGTTCGTCAGCGCTTCCCCGTCTACAGGCACGAAAACAATCTTCTTGGTCACGCCGAGTTCCGTGATGGTGGCATTGCCAAGGCCGGAGGTGACGAAGGCTACGTCACACTGGCCGTTCTTCATCTGCTCGATCGCCTCGCCGTAGGAAAGGTAGTCGACCTGGCAGTCGGAATAGCTCATGCCATAGGCTTCAAAAATCATGCGGGCGTTGAGTTCCACGCCGGAGTTCGGTGCACCGACGCCGACCTTGTGTCCCTTGATATCCTCAAACTTCTTGATGCCGGAGTCCTCGGTCGTTACGATCTGGACATAGTTGGGCCAGAGGCTCATCATAAACCGGAGATCTGCGGGTTCTTTTCCTTCATATGCGCCCCAGGCGCCGGTTGCCTGCAGCACGGAGTCGGACATCGCAATGGCCAGCTCACCCTGATTGGTCAGAATGGCATTGATGTTTTCAGCCGTGGCGCCGGTAGCAGTGGCAGAGGTGGTATAGCCGTAATTCTGCAGCGCAGTGGCAAAAGCTCCGCCGATCGGATAATAAATACCGGAAGTCGGGCCGGTAAGGACCGTAACGAACTGATCCTTCCGATTTACGGCTTCAGCCTTCTCCTTCAGGCCCTGTTCTGCGCCGGCTTCCGCAGCAGGCGCTTCTGCAGCTGCAGGTGCTGCCGCTTCCTTGCTGTCGCAGGCGGCAAGAGACAGAACCATGCAAAGAACCAGTAAAAGGGCAAACAGTTTCTTCATGATAGTCAGGTTCCTCCTTATTAATGATTGTTTTTATAAAGGTACCAGTACGGATATGCATAAATCCATAATATAAAATTGTAGGAAAATGCCCGGCGTAGTCAAGATGTATTTTTTATTATATCTGATTTTTAATGGAAAACCACGATGCCCCATGGTTTTTCTGCCCAGAAAAATCTGCGTACCGGGATAATAAAAATGAAAATGCATCGAAAAAACATGCATAGAAATCCATCGGGAGGTCTCACGCCAGGCCGCGGATGCGCTTCATCCGGTCCCCCGCTATTCCGTGTATGCTCCCGCGGATAGACTCCGGACGCTGGCTGAAACAGGCGCCTTCCGTATGCAGTAAATCCCGGTATCGCCGTTCCGCATGCGTTTTCCCCCAATCGCAGCAGTACGGAGCGCAAGCCGCTCTCCGGCAGGCAATCCGGAAGCATGCTCCGTTTCTTCTCCAGAAAACAAGTTTTTTCCCCTGTAAAGGAAAATTATTTTTATAAAAGTCAAATAATCCGCTTTGATTTGACACTTTTTTGACGCTTGCTGTACATGATAAGAGTATCCTTCCGGTGGTGTCGAATTCCGGATGGTTTTTCCGGCTGTCCGAGGCGCTCCCGGATGGGATATGATAAGATTGATTTCACTGTAAAAGAGAGGATTGACCAGAATGATTGACAACATTATCCGTCCAGCAGTCAAGAACTGCCGGGATTATATCCCCGGCAAACCCGTCGAGGAAGTTCAGCGCGAGCTCGGCATCGAGCACGTTGACAAGATGGCTTCCAATGAAAACCCGCTCGGCACCTCCCCCAAGGCGCTGGAGGCCATGCGGGCGGAACTGTTCAAGAGCAACCGCTATCCGGAGAGCGGATGCACGGAACTCGTGGCGAAGCTCGCCGCAAAGCACAACGTTCCCAAAGACTGGATTCTGGTCGGAAACGGTCTGGACGACGTCATTACCATGATCGGCATGACGGTCCTCGATCCCGGCGACGAATCGGTCTACGGCGACGCCACCTTCCCCGCCTACGGCAATATCACCCGCAAGATGGGTGGCAAGTGCGTAGAAGTCCGCATGACCGACAAGATGGAAAATGATCTTGACGGCCTTCTCGCCGCCATGACGGAGCGCACCAAGATGGTCGGTGTCTGCAATCCCAACAATCCGACCGGAACCATCGTTGACAAGGACGCTCTTCTCGCGTTCATTGAAAAGGTTCCCTCCCACGTCCTGATCGTCATGGATGAGGCCTACTATGATTTTGCCCATTCCGACCGCTACATGAGCATGCTGGATGAGGTGAAGAACCATGAGAATCTTGTCGTGCTGCGCACATTCTCCAAGGTTTACGGCCTTGCAGCAGAGCGGATCGGCTACATGATCGGGAATCCGGCCATCATCCGTGCGGTCTCCAAGGTCCGCCAGCCCTTCCCCGTCAACCGCATTGCACAGGCCGGTGCCCTGGCGGCTCTCGATGATCAGGAATTCTATGAGAACACCCTGAAGGTCAATCTTTCCGGACTGCATCAGTACCAGCAGGCATTCGATGAGATGGGCCTCAAGTATTATGACAGCCAGACGAACTTCATCTATGTGGAGATTCCGAAAGACGCTGCAGAAGTGTTCAACACCATGCTGCATGACGGCATCATCATCCGGCCGCAGAAGCTTCCCGGCTATCCGGACGCCCTGCGCATCAGCATCGGTACGGCAGATGAAAACGAGCGCACCATCCGCTCGCTGAAAAAGGCACTCGCATAAACAACACACAGGAGAGAGGTATTTATGAAGCAGCTCAAAATGGTCAGCGGCAATGAAGCCGTGGCTCTGGCAGCTCTCGCGGCCGGAGCGAAAGTGATCAGCGGATATCCGGGCACCCCGTCTTCGGAGTGCATCGGCTCCCTGATGAAGATGCCCGAACAGCCCGGTACCCACATTGAGTGGAGCACCAACGAGAAGGTCGCGCTGGAAGTTGCTGCAACCTGCTCCTGGGCCGGCAAGCGCGCAATGGCCACCATGAAGATGTCCGGCCTCAACGTCGCATATGACTCCATGATCGGCATCGCGCACTCCGGTGCCGTCGGCGGTCTCGTCATCTATGTCTGCGACGACCCCGGCACCAGTTCCGGCATGTGCGAGCAGGACACCCGCGGATTTGCACAGATGAGCGACATGGTCATGCTCGAGCCCGGCAGCGTCCAGGAATCCTACGACATGGTCAAGTACGCTTTCGATCTGTCGGAAAAAATCCAGGAGCCCGTATTCGTCCGTTCCGTCACTGCGGTGACCCAGTCCCATTCCGCCATCGAGATCGAGGACCGGCAGCTTCCGGATCCCTCTGTCCCGGTCGTGAAGAAGAACATCAACCAGTATGCAAAGGCCGGCGCGGTCATGTGCATGACCCAGCACCAGGACTGCATCAACAATCTGGCCAAGGGCGCCGAAATCATCCAGAAGGACGGCCTCCACAAGATCAAGTTCGGCAAGAAGGACGGCATCGGCATCGTTGCGGTCAGCTCCGTCCGCAACTATGTGCATGAGGGCATTGAAATCGCCGTTTCCATGGGCTGGGAAAAAGAAGATCTCAGCATTCTCGAAGCAGCGTGCACGATTCCCTATCCGGATCCGCAGATCGACGAGCTCATCCAGCACTGCAGCATCATCGTGATGGCGGAAGAGAACGAACCGTATCTGGAAAAGGAAGTCTATATCCGTTCCCAGATGGCCGGCAAGCAGGTCCGCATCATCGGCAAGCTGGACAAGACCCTCAGCCGCGTCGGAGCCTTTAACGCGCTGCATGTGGCAAAAGGCATCCTGACCGCCGCCGGCAAGAAGTTTGACGATTCCATCATGACGCTCGGCGCGGACGCCGCCGCCAAGGCGCTTCCCCGTCCGATCACGACCTGCGCGGGCTGCCCGCACCGCGGCACCTACCTTGCGATCAACAATGCCATCCGCAACAAGCACCTGAAGCAGGAAGACGTCATCGTCTGCGGTGACATCGGCTGCACGATCCTCGGCATGAACCCGCCGTTCAACACGGTCTGGATGGAGATCTCCATGGGTGCCTCCATTCCCTGCGCGCACGGCTTCTACTTTGCCGGCGTCGACAAGCCCATCTTTGCCACCATCGGCGACTCCACGTTCTTCCACAACGGCATGCAGGGACTGGCCAATGCGATCCAGCATGACATTGACGTGACCGTCATCATCATGGACAACGGCTGGACCGCCATGACCGGCATGCAGGTCAATCCCAACACCGCGCAGGAATTCCAGCGCGCAGGTGAGGTTTACATTGACCTCGTCAACGTGGTCAAGGGCATGGGCGTCAAGAACTTCTGGGTCACCGATCCGTACGATATCGCCGGCATGACCAAGGTTCTCGACGAATGTCTGAACATCAAGGGGCTCAAAGTCGTTGTCGCCCGCCGCGAGTGTGCCATCCAGGCCGGTCGCCGCAAGGTGAAGTACGCCAAGATGCATGTCGATCCCGACAAGTGCATCAACTGCAAAGTCTGCATTTCCAAGACCGGCTGCTCGGCTCTGATCCCGGGCGAAGAAAAGGTCTCGATCGATCCCGTCGCCTGCAACGGCTGCAGCATCTGCTCCCAGATCTGCCCGAAACAGGCTATCATCCGTGAGGAGGTTTGAACCATGAAACAGTTTGACGTATATATCGTAGGACTCGGCGGCCAGGGCGTCCTCACCATCGGCGACCTGCTCTCCAGAGCCGCAATGGACAAGGGCATGGATGTCAACTTCTATCCGAGCAAGGGCATGAGCCAGCGCGGCGGCTTTGTTCAGGGCCAGCTTCGTTTCGGACGTCCCGAGTGCGGTCCTTCCCTGACCCCCGGCAACGCTGACCTCGTTGTCTCCATGGAGCGCAGCGAATCCCTCAAGGGCGTGCGTTTTGCCAAGAAGGGCGGAGACTTCCTGCTCTACGATGATACCTGGTATACCACCAACGTCATCATGAAGAAGGATACCTATCCGGAGCTTTCCCTCGTGACCGACGAGATCAAGAAGACCGGCGTCACGCTTTACTGTCTCAACAGCGAGCACCTTCCGGTCGTCAACGGCGTGCCGGTCCGTCCAAACATGTACATTCTCGGCGCCCTGCTTTCCAACACGGGGCTGAAAGACCTCTTCACGCTCGACGAGGTGATTGAGACCCTGAAAAAGTCCTTCCCGAAGGGTGTGGAAGCCAATCTCGTCGCCCTCAAGGCCGGCTATGACGCCAAGCTTGTCAAGGAATAAGGAGGACGCATGGGATTTCAGCAGCTGTTCTATCCCAAAGCAGTAGCCGTATTCGGTTCCATGACTCCCGGAAAACTGGGCGGCATTCTGGCCGAGCAGATCAAGTCCTACGGATTTGACCGCGTCTATGCGGTCAATCCGAAGGGCAACGGCCGGGAGGATCTCGGCATCCGCGGCTTCCATTCTCTCGAGGAGATCGACGATACCCCGGAACTGGCCGTGATCGCGACTCCCGCGGCCACGGTTCCCGGCATCATGGAAAACTGCGGCCGGTACGGAATCAAGGCCGCCGTCATTATCAGTTCCGGATTCTCAGAAGCCGGGAACGCGGAAGGCGAAAAGCAGGTGAAAGCCATTGCTGACCAGTACGGCATGTGCTTCATCGGGCCGAACTGCGCGGGCCTGATCAATACCCATCATGCCCTCGCCCCGACCCTGCAGGCTTTCCCGCCGAAGGGGTCCACGGCCGTCATCTCACAGAGCGGCGCTGTCGGCGGCGCGATCATGGAATGGGCCGGGCTGCACAATCTCGGTATCTCCAAGTTTGCCAGCTACGGCAACGGGGCCGATCTCAATCAGGTCGAGTTCCTTCGCTACCTCAAGGATGACCCGGAAACCTCCGTCGTCGCGGTTTATATCGAAACCGTCAACAACGGCGAGGACTTCATGCAGGCCCTGCGCGAACTGACGGCCGTTAAGCCGGTCATCGCCCTCAAGTCTGGCCGTTCC
>JAEEGL013471581.1_pt1 | contig 14941 bp, 14 predicted proteins | sample 9134231 | NCBI WGS metagenome assembly JAEEGL01 (sample SAMN16246548, study PRJNA631951) | gut metagenome | biome: gut microbiome; feature: rumen; material: fiber-attached | host: Bos | place: Iran: Karaj | collected 2018-10
ATCGGTCGCGGCAAGCTGAAATCTGCGGTTTGCCTTGTTCACCGGACCGCACTTGTCGCCGAGCCCGAAGATGCGCTGATCCGGGAATCGGTCGGTGTAATGCGCGCTGCCGCTGCCGAGCTCGCCGTCGAAATTATACGCAAGCCCGCTGCGGTCGCGGTAGAGGATGCCCTTTTCGGTTTCCGCCGTGATGCGGAAGTTCCGTTTTTCGATCGTGAAATGCACGCCGGACAGCGCAAAGGAGACCGTTTCGTCCGTTTCCGAAACGGCGGGCGTCTCGTGCGCAAAGCCTTCGGTATCGAGCTTGTCGCGTCCCGTAAGCGGCATGACGCCGTCCGGGCATACGCTCCAGGTCGGCAGCAGACGGTCCGTTTTCAGGATCGCCACGCGCAGAATGTGATCGAAGAAATCGAGCCGCGCGGTCACGCCGTCCGCACGGTAGACGCGCATCGAAGGCTCGGCTTCGGTCAGAACGAACCGGTGATCGAATTTCATGCCTTCGGATCCCCCTTTGCGAGCATGTTCCTGAGCATCGTCCCGTAGTGCGCGTGCCCCATCTTTGTGCCGTTTTCCGCAATGTGCAGTACGTTTGTGCGCAAACCGCCGCCCGCCTTTTTCCACAGGGGCAGCCCTTCGCCGTTCGGATCGCCCTTCCTTGCGAAGTTTGCAATGTAATCGAGCATTTGATCCGACGCTTCGCGATCGCGTTTGCCGTACGGACGCCAGCTCTTTTCGAGCGTGCCGAGCGCGTATCTGAGATCCGAAGAATGGAACGCGCGGTTGTCGTCGCCGGGCGCGTTGAGGTCGAAATAATAGATGTACGCGCCGTTTTTGCGTCCGTAGCGGTTTCCGATCCATGCCATGACAGGCGCATACATGTCGTTGTTGGTGTAACCGATGAGATAATCGAGCGGCAGCGGCGTTTTGATCAGCTTGTCCACCGGACCTTTCAGAAGCACGCCGTCGATCACCGGCATGGTATAGTAGATCGCGTCCTTGCGGACCGTCTTCATCTTCTCGACCGTGTCGAACAGCTCGTCTGGCGAGGCGCTTTTCAGCGCATCGAAGTCCGGAAAGCCGCCGACCTCCATAAACTGCAGCCAGTAGCTTCGCGCGGTTTCCGCAGGCTTCGGCAGGGAAAACTTCGGGAAAAGCCCCGCGCCGCTCATCATGACCGCGCGCCGGAGCAGTCCCTTGAGATCGGGATTCAGGCACAGATACTGGATCGAGATCGCGCCAGCGCTCTGTCCCATCAGCGTGATGTTGTCCGGATCGCCGCCGAAATCCCTGATATGCGCGCTGACCCAGCGGATCGCCTGAAGCTGATCGTCAAGCCCGAAATTGCCTTCTCTGCCGTACCTTGCTTTCAGCTCTTCGTGGCAGAGATAGCCGAGGATCCCGACACGGTAGTTTGCAAAGACCGTGACGATCCCGCGCTCCGCAAGCGCCGAGCCGTCGAAGGTGTTTTCGCAGTTGATGCCGGAATCGAACCCGCCGCCGTAAAAGAACACGATCACCGGCGCGTTCTCCGCGTTTTTCGGCGTATAGATGTTGAGATTCAGGCAGTCCTCGTCATAGGTGAACGCCGTCCCCTCGCGAAACTCGCGGTAATAAAACAGCCGCGTCGGATGCTCGAAATGCTCGTGCCATGCGCGGTTCTGCGGACAGGCGGGACCCGGCTTTGTCGCGTCGAGCACACCGTCCCATCGGTCGACCGGCGCAGCGTACGCAAAGCGTTCCGCCTTTGCAAACGGTATGCCGAAAAAGCTCCGGCAGCGATCGTCTTCCCGCCCGCGGATCGTTCCCGGATCCGTATTCAGCAAAATCCCGGTTGTCGTATTCTGTTCCATTCCGTTCCTCCGTGACGCTCCGTCCGTTTTTTTCAGTATAACACACGCGCCGGCCCTTTTCCATGCTTTTTTCCGATTTTGCGCATACGGTCCGCTCCGGTTTTCAACCGCGCCGAAACAAAAAAGGCGGTGTGAAAACCGCCTTTCGGGATCGGATTGTCAGCCCTTCCGGGCGCTGAAAAGGATCTTGCGGGATCCGCCTTTATCGTCCGCCGCAACAAAGCCCGGTCCTGCAAATACGCATATGAATTCCCGCTCTTTTATTCGATCGTCAGAATATCCGAGAACCCGGTGACTTCGAAGATCTCCGAAATGATCTCGTTCGGATGCTGCACCTTCATGCTGCCCTGCCGGTTCATCGTCTTCTGCGCGGAAAGCAGCACGCGAAGTCCCGCCGAGGAGATATAATCGAGCTTTTCGAGATCGAACGTCAGTTCTTCGACGCCCCCGAGCGCCTCCTTGAGCTCCGCTTCCAGGTTCGGCGCCGTTATGGTGTCCAGTCTGCCGGAAAGCGCGATCGTCAGCGCGCTGCCGTTTCTTGTCTTTTCAATCGTCATAGTTCTGTCTCCCTTCCGAAATCAAAATGCTTTTTCAATGACCATTTCCACGGAGTTGCCGCGAATGAAGATCTTAACCTCGTCCGCGAGCTTCGCCGTGATCGACTTTTCCAGTTCATCCCACTTCTCCGGCTCGTCGTTCTGATGCTCCTCGATCGCGCTCCGGTATGCGGACATCGACCAGCCGTACAGAATTGCATTCGGCGACATATCCACCGAAGCGTCGTAACCGACGACGCCGACATAGCCGTAGCCGTATTCCGTGGCAAAAGCGCCGGCGTCGGTCGCTTCGCCGAATCGCAGAAAGATATCCTTGAGACGTCCCATAAAGCCCTTCGCCGCGGCGTTCCTGCCGGAGGTCGACGTCTTCAGAAGCGCTTCGCGCATTTCGGGATCCACCTGAATTCTGGTCATAAGATGCAGCGAAAAGTGCATTTCCTCCGATTCCACCCAGTAGCGATACTGCGTCTGCCCGGTGATGGTTCTCAGCATCCCGGTCATTTCCTCCGCAAGCAGCTGCAGCCTCAGCCGGTCCTTTGCGCAAAGACCGCGGAAATCCGCGGCTCTCTGCGTCTCCGCAAGCGCACGCTCAATACCAGCGCCGTTCGGTTCTATTTGAATGACGTCCGATTTCATTTGATTCCTTTCCCGTCCGCCGCAGCGCGGCAGACGCTCTGATTCCGTTTGCAGATTCTATTTTACATGGAACGGCTTCACATTTCAAGAAGTTCCTGCGATTTTTCCGAAAATAAACCATGCTTTTGGCAGAGATCTGTGTTATACTGTATTGTAATATGCCAGAGCATGCAACAAAGGAGATTGCTATGAACCTGTTTCCGTTAACCGGTCGGATCGATTCACAGAACGCAGCAAAGGTCGAAGCGCAGCTGATGGCGAAGCTGCCTCCCGAGGGGATGCCCGTTGTTCTCGACGCGGCGCATCTCGACTACATCTCCTCCGCAGGGCTTCGCGTGCTGCTGCGCATTCGCAAAACGCATCCGGACATGCGGATCATCAACGTCAATTCCGAGATCTATGAAATTCTTGATATGACCGGCTTCACCGAAATGATAACGGTGGAAAAGTCGTACCGCGTCGTTTCGATCGAGGGCTGCGAGGAAATCGGTCACGGCGCGAACGGCACGCTGTACCGCATCGACCGGGACAACGTGGTGAAGGTCTACCGCAACGCCGACGCGCTTCCGGACATTCAGCACGAGCGCGAGATGGCGAGGCTTGCGCTGATCCTCGGAATTCCCACCGCGATCTCCTACGACGTCGTGAAGGTGAACGGCAGCTACGGTTCGGTTTTCGAGCTGTTGAACGCGCGTTCGTTTGCCAAGATCCTGAGCAGTCAGCCGGAAAAGTTCGACTGGTGCGTCAAGGAATTCTCCGTTATGCTCCGGAAGATCCACGAGACCGAGGTCCCCGAAGGGAAGCTGCCGGACATGAAGCAGACGGTGCTTTCCTGGGCGCAGTTCCTGGCGGATTATCTGCCGCAGCATGCTTTGGAAAAGCTGCTCCGGCTGATCGAAGCGGTTCCCGAGGACCATCATATGATCCACGGCGACTACCACACCAAGAACCTGGAGCTGCAGAACGACGAAGTCCTTCTGATCGACATGGACACGCTTGCCATGGGTCATCCGATCTTCGAGCTCGGCAGCATGTACAACGCGTTTATCGGCTTCTCGGAAGTGGATCGCGAAGTAATCAGGCGGTTCCAGGGCTTTGACTTCGAAACGTCGAAGCGGTTCTGGCACGAGACGCTGTCCGCATATCTCGGAACAACCTCCGCGACCAAGATCCGCGAGGTCGAAAACAAAGCCCGCATCGTCGGCTATACGCGTCTCATCCGCCGCGGAATCCGCCGCGGAGAGGTGAAGACCGAACGCGGACAGGCGGAAAACCGTCTCTGGACGCAGGAGCTGATCGATCTGCTCGAAACCGTCGACACGCTGACCTTCTCCCGCAACGAACTCACGATCGAAGCCGTCGCGGAGAATCTCGACGAAGTGCAGACCTTCCTCGAGGAGCGCCTTTCCGAAACCGCCTGCCCGCCGAAAGCGCGGATGCAGATCGGACTTGCCGTCGAGGAAATCTTCATCAACATCGCAAGCTATGCCTACGCGCCCGGGAAGGGTCCCGCGACCGTGCGGATCGAGTTCATTCCGGACGGCGTTTCCGTCACGTTCACGGATCACGGCATCCCCTATGATCCGCTGAAAAAAGCCGATCCGGACGTCACGCTTTCCGCAGAGGAACGGAACATCGGCGGGCTCGGCGTGTTCCTCACGAAAAAGCTCACCGACGACGTGCGCTATGAATACCGCGACGGACAGAACATCCTGACGATGGCAAAGAGGTTCTGAAACCCGCTATGGAGTTCACGCATCCGATCATCGACCTGCATATGCATTCCGCGGTCTCCGACGGCACCGATACGCCCGAAGAGCTTCTTTCGCATGTTCGGAAAGCGGGAATCCGTGTGTTTTCGCTCACCGATCACGACGCGATCTCGGGCTGCAGACAGGTTCATGCGCTGCTTAAGCCGGGCGATCCGCACTTTCTGTTCGGCGTGGAATTCTCCTGCAAGGACGCATACGGAAAATACCACATTCTGGGTTACGGGTACGATCCCGATGCGGCTTCGATCTGCGGTGTGGTAAACGCGGGGCATATGAACCGGTTGAAAAAGCTCGATCTCCGGCTGGACCGGCTCAGGACCGAATTCGGGATTGCGTTTCCGCACGCCGACGCCGACATGCTGCATGCGCTTCCGAATCCGGGCAAACCGCATCTTGCGAAGCTGATGGTCCGATACGGGTATTCGGAGACGATCTCCGCGGCATTTCATACGGTGCTGAACCGTCTGCACGTTCCCGATCTCTATACGAGCCCGGTGGATGCGATCCGCGGAATCCGCGACGCGGGCGGCGTGCCCGTGCTTGCGCATCCCTGCTTCGGCGACGGCGACCAGCTGATTCTCGGCGACGCGCTCGAAAAGCGCATTCTGCGCCTCAAGGACGCCGGTCTTCTGGGGTTGGAAGGCTTTTATTCCGGTTTTACCGAAACGCTCCGCGCGCAGGTGCTTGCATTCGCGGAGGCTTTCGATCTCTATGTGACCGCCGGCAGCGACTTCCACGGCGGCAACAAGCTGATCCCGCTTGCGGACACGGGACTTTTGCCCGACACGCCGTTTCCCGACGGGCTGCAGCGCTTTTTACGCGATATGCATTGCTTATGACGATCCGAACCTGCAACAGAAAACGCGGACAGCCCGGCTGCCCGCGTTTTTTCGTCAGAGGTTCCCGTTCGATCGGATTGTCCTTTTCAAGCCTGTTCCGTGCGGATCGTCTCCGGTCAGAAGAATCCTCATTGTTGTTTCTCCCGGAAGCTGCCGCATCCTGCACGCAATCGGTTTATGCAGCCCTCACGCAGGCAGCACCCGATGCAGAAACGCGCGGACGATGCGTTCGTAGCGCGGACGGTCGACGAGGAAGCTCAGCCCGTGTCCGGCGTTCGGAAACGTGTGCAGCTCCACCGCGTCGGGATTTGTCTTTGCGATTTCCCGTCCCATTTCGCAGGGCACGAAGCGGTCGTCCTCGCCGTGGATCAGAAGGATCGGAACCGGCGTTTGCTTCACCGCCTTCACGGCGTCCGCTGCGTTCGGATCGAATCCGCCGAAGACCCGCGCGCCGAGCCAAAGAAACGGCCAGACGAAGCGCGGCGGCAGCTTTCGGTCCGCGAGCACCTTTGTGATGATCGCCTTCGGGCTCGTAAACGGCGCGTCCGCAATGATCCCGCAGACGTTCTCCGGCAGCGCAAGCCCGGACGCCATCAGAACCGTCGCCGCACCCATCGAGATCCCGCACAGCAGGATCGGAACGTCGCCGAAGCGGTCCCGCGCCCACTCGATCCAGGTCAGGCAGTCCTGCCTTTCCTTTACGCCGAACGTGATAACGTGTCCCTCGCTTGTGCAGTGTGCGCGCTCCTCGACCATCAGAAGCCGGAACCCTTCGCTGCGGTACATCTGCGCACCGCCGGAAAAATCGCGCGAGGGCGTGCCGCGGTATCCGTGAAACAGGATGGCAAGCGGCGCGCCGTCCTTTCCGGGGTAATACCGCCCGGAAAGATGCAGTCCGTCGAACGACGTTGCGCCGACGCGTTCAAAGGGGATCGCGTTGACCTCGCGGATCATCTCCGTAACCGTTTCTCTGAGCGGCGCCATCTGATCGGACTGCGGTATCGTGAAATCGTCGTTCTGCGTTTTGTCCGGCGAGCGGAACACGATCGAAAACGTGCCGTACGCAATACCGAGCATGACGGCGGCAAGGCACAGCAGCGCCGCTGCGCACCAGACAGCGATCATAACGATCCCTCCTCCTTTAAGCGTTCGACGATCAGAAGATCCGCGGGAAGCCAGTTTACCGTGAGCAGGTGTTCTCTGTCGAGCCAGCGCGCCGATTCGTGCTCGATAAGTGTCGGCTCGCCCGATGCGATCGAACAGAGAAAGCAGTCCATGGAGAGATGAAACGCGGGATAGTCGTATTCCACCGTCAGAAGATACCGCTCCGGCCCGACCGTCACGGCAAGCTCCTCTCCGATCTCGCGGACCAAAGCCGCTTCGGGCGTCTCTCCCGCCTCGATCTTTCCGCCGGGAAACTCCCAGAAATCCTTATATGCACCGTATCCGCGCTGTGTTGCGAGCACCGCGCCGTCCCGGTGTATGACCGCCGCGACCACTCTGACCGTTCTCATAAAATCCCCCCGGGATATGACTCTAAGCGTATTATAGCGGAACGCGGGTCCCGATTCAACCTCTTTCTGCAATCGGGCATTGCGGATGCGCGCGTATATGGTATAATAGAACAGACCAACGCAAAGGAACGCATATGAAACAGATCAGAATCTACGGAACGCTCGGTCCCGCGTCAGGGGATTACGAACTTCTGAAGCAGATGTTTTCGGAAGGCATGGACGGCATGCGGCTGAATCTCTCCCACACCTCCCTGGAGGAATCGGAGGACCTTCTGAATGCCTTTCACCGCGCGGCGGACGCGTGCGGCGTCCGTGCGGCGCTGCTCGTCGACATGCAGGGACCGGAACTCCGGATCGGAACGCTGCGCGCGCCGCTCGATCTGCGCGCCGGCGATCGGATCGCGGCAGACGCGATTCCGTTTCCGGACGCGGTGAAGAACGCGCTTCACGATGCAGAAGCGGATCGGGAGCTCCTTCTGGACGACGGAAAGATCCTGCTGAAAACGGACGGCTCCGGTCGGCTTTGCGTCGTCCGCGGCGGAACGCTTCCGGGCAGAAAGAGCGTCGCGCTGAACGGTCTGTCCGTCCGCACCCCCGCTCTGACAGAGGAGGACCGGCGGCATATCGGATTGTTCCGTTCCTATGGCGTGACGGGACTGATGCAGCCGTTTGTACGCGGCGCGGAGGATCTCGATGCGGTGCGGCAGGCACTCGCCGGGGCGGGAAATGCAGATATCCGGCTGTTTGCGAAGATCGAAAACGCGGAGGGCATGGCGCATCTCGATTCGCTGATCCCCTGCTGCGACGAGATCGTGATCGCACGCGGCGATCTCGGCAACGCAATGCCGCTGTGGAAGCTGCCCGCGGCACAGAAAACGATCGCCGCGCGCTGCAGCGCGGCAGGTCGGGATTTCATGGTGGTAACGCAGATGCTGGATTCCATGACGCACCGTCCGGTACCGACGCGCGCGGAGGTTTCCGACATTTTCAACGCGGTGCTCGACGGCGCTTCCTCCGTGATGGTGACCGGCGAAACGGCGTCCGGCGAATACCCTCTGGAAACGGTCCGTTACCTTGCAAAGACGGTGCGCGAGGCGGAAACGTATCTTTCGGTGCATTGATCGACGTTTTTACTTGCAAATTCTTCCGTATTCGGCGATAATGATCCCAACGGCAACACATCGGAGGATTCAGACATGGCAGAAAAGAACCCCGTTCCCGGAACGAACGGCAACCGGTACGTCCCCTTTTCCGAGCGCACCGGAGAACGTTCCGTCGTCTTCTTTACCCGCGATCTTTCCGAAGCAGGGCTTCTGAAGATCTATGACCGCGTATGCTCCGTTCTCACGGGAAAGGTTGCGATCAAGCTGCACACCGGTGAAGCGGAGGGACCGAATTTCATCCCCCGTCCGTGGGTCAGGGAGCTGATCGAAAAGCGCCTGCCCGGTGCGACGATCATCGAAACCAACACCTATTACGAGGGCAGCCGCTATACGACCGAAGCGCACCGGGAGACGCTCAAGATCAACGGCTGGACGTTCTGCCCGGTCGACATCACCGACGCGGACGGCGTTGCCGGGCTTCCGGTCAGGGGCGGCAAGTGGTTCGACGTCATGCACGTCGGCAAAAACATGCTGAACTACGATTCCCTGCTGGTTCTCACGCATTTCAAGGGGCACATCATGGGCGGCTTCGGCGGCTCGAACAAAAACATCGGCATCGGCTGCGCGGACGGCAGGATCGGCAAGAAGGAAATCCACACGGCGGCGGGATCCGGCAATATGTGGAGCATCGCCGAGGAAGAGCTGATGGAGCGCATGACCGAGAGCACCAAGGCGACGGTCGATCACTTTGCGCCGCATATCTGCTATATCAACACGATGCGGAACATGTCCGTTTCCTGCGACTGCGAGGGCGCGGAAGCGGAGCCGGTCGTGACCCCGGACGTCGGCATCGTCGCGTCTTTGGACATTCTTGCGGCAGACGCCGCGTGCGTCGATCTTATCTATGCGCTGCCGAACTTCGGCGGCGCGGCGATGACCGAACGCATCGAAACGCGGCACGGTCTCCGGCAGCTCAGCTATATGAAGGAGCTCAGGATGGGCAACGACCGTTATACCCTGATCGACATCGACAACGGCAACGCCGTCATCACCGCCGGGGAAGCGGTCAAAGACGTCGATCCCGTCTGGACGCCGGACCGCTACAACACGTTCGTCGGACGCAACAAACGCAGACTGTCCTGACGCCGCATACTGCATTCCGGCAAAGCCTGCTTTTCGGCGGGCTTTTTTTGAAAAAGCCGTCTTGTGGCAGGCTTATCGTTTGTCATCAGAAGGGAATGATCGGCGCTCCGCCTGCCGGATCAACCGGCATGCTTGCAAAATCCGTCAAAAACGGGTAAAATGCTACAGAATGAGGTACAGGGGGATTTCTTGATGAAAAAAACCGTCGGGACGGTCGTTTCCGCCGTCGTCGTTGCCGCGCTGCTTGTTCTTTCAGTCGTATTCGGCAGCATTGCCCTTTCCGAACTGCAGCGGAAAACGCTGAAGATTCTGCTGATCGTATGCGCCGCAAGCGTTGCGTACTGCTTTATCGTCGGCGAGCTCGCGCAGAACTTCTCGCAGATGGACAAGCTCTGGAGCATTCTGCCGATCGCGTACGTCTGGATCGTCGCCGCCCTGAGCGGCATGAAGCTGCGCCTCGTCGTCTATGCGCTGATCGTGACGGCGTGGGGCATCCGGCTGACGGTCAACTTTGCGCGGAAAGGCGCATACCGGCTGAAGTTCTGGACCGGCGAGGAGGATTACCGCTGGTCGATCGTACGGAGCAGACCGATCTTCCGGCACAAGCTCGCGTGGACGCTTTTCGATCTGTTCTTCATCAGCCTCTATCAGAACCTGCTGGTGCTCGGCATCACGCTGCCCTCGCTTGCCGCTATGGAATCGACCGCGGCGTTCGGCGCGTGGGATATTGCGGCGACGGTGCTCGCCGTGCTGTTCCTTGTGCTCGAAACGGTTGCGGACGAATACCAGTGGCGCTTCCACCAGACGAAGAAAAAGCTGCTTTCCGAAGGCAAAGCGCTGCCGAAACCGTACGATCTGGGCTTCAACACGACCGGTCCGTGGTCGCGGATGCGGCATCCGAACTACCTCGGCGAACAGGGAATCTGGCTGAGCCTGTATCTCTTTGCGATCGGCGCGGGCGCCGCAGGCTGCGGAGTCTTTCACTGGACGGCGGCGGGTCCGCTGCTGCTTGTCCTGCTGTTTATGGGCAGCTCGAAGCTCGGCGAGTCCATCTCGTCGAAAAAATACCCGCGCTACCGGGACTATATCGCGCAGGTGTATAAGTACCTTCCGATCCGGAAATTCGATCCGGATAAGCAATGATCCAGGAGGCTTATCATGCAGAATTTTGACTATCAGACCCCCACAAGACTGCTCTTCGGAAAGGGCGTGGTCGAACGTCTTCCGGAGGTTTTGGGCGCGCTCGGCAAGCGTGTGCTGCTTGCCTACGGCGGCGGAAGCATCAAAAAAACCGGGCTTTACGACAAGGTCCTTGCGCTTTTGGAGGGCTTCACGGTCGTGGAACTCGGCGGCATTCAGCCGAATCCGAAATACGATCCGAGCGTTCTGGACGGCGTGCGTCTCTGCAAGGAACATCACCTCGACGCGATCCTCGCCGTCGGCGGCGGCAGCGTGCTCGACTGCTCCAAGGCGATCGCGGCGGGCGCATTGTACGACGGAGATCCGTGGGATCTCATCACGTTCAAAGTCAAGGCGAAGGCGGCGCTGCCCATCGTTGACATCCTCACTCTTGCGGCGACCGGCAGCGAATACGACTGCTACGGTGTGATCTCCCGCACGGAAACCAACGACAAGATCGGCTATATGGACGAGTCGGTCTTCCCCGCCTGCTCCTTCCTTGATCCGACCTATACCTTTTCCGTATCGAAAAAGCAGACCGCGGCGGGCTGCGCGGACGCGATGAGCCACATCATGGAGCAGTATTTCTGCGCGGACAGCACGATCCTGAACGACGGCTTCTGCGAAGCGGGCATGAAGAGCCTGATGATCAACACAAAGCGCTGTCTCGAGAACCCCGCGGATTATACGGCGCGCGCCGAAATGATGTTCGCCTGCACGCTCGGCTGCAACGGCATCTATGCGCTCGGCAACAGCCCCTCCGGCTGGCCGCTGCACGGGATCGAGCACGCGCTGAGCGCGTATTACGACATCACGCACGGCGAGGGGCTGGCGATCGTCATCCCGCGCTGGATGAAGCACGTCCTTTCCGACCGCACGGTCGATCGCTTTGTTCAATACGGCGTCAACGTCTTCGGCGTCGATCCCGCGCTCCCGAAGTTCGAGATCGCGGAACAGGCGATCGAACGCACCTACGCGTTCTTTGAAGAGATCGGCATTCCGATGCGCCTTCGCGACGTCGGCATCGACGAATCGCGCATCGGCGAAATGGCGCGTCACGTCGCGGAAAACGAAGGTCTCGAAAACGCATGGGTCCCGCTTTTCGAAGCGGACATCGCCGGGATCCTGCGCGACTCACTGTAAAAGCATCAAAACAGGCTGCCGCAGATGCGGCAGCCTCAGGCTGTCGGGAAGGTGGGCAGAATCCACGTTTTCGCGAAGGAGCTATACTAGAGTATGCATGGTACGCGCGGGTAGCGCGCGATCTACCTTTGTAACGAAGTGGACCGAGCGAAAACGCGGATAGTATGCGGCGAAATAATGAAAAGAAAAGGCGTTTTGCGCCTTTTCATCCGACAGATATTCCTTTATTAACTCTCGTCGCAAACGGTCTGACCCCTTTTACGACAGTCTGATTTTTATGCTTTTCGATAGAAGGTGTAATGCTCCGTCTTGACAAAGCCTAGCTTTTCATAGAACGGCATATCCGAGATCACGTATGCTTTCTTTGCGCCGAGCGCTCTCGCGCGGTTCAGCGCTTCATAGAGCAGCGCCTTCGCGATCCCCTTTCCGCGGTGCTTCGGGATCGTGCACACCGGTTCGACGTACGCGTAATCCGTGCCGTCGTGCATCCAGAGGCAGACGAACGCGGCGTATTCCCCGTTCGGAGAAACCGCGCAGAGGTTCAGATCGCGGCGGAAATGCTTCCGCTTCTGCGGCGTCGGTTTTTCCTCCTGCTCAAACTGCGTGCGGTCCTCGCCGTGATTGAAGCCTTGCCAGACCGCCCACTGTACCGCGCGGAAATCCTCGTCCGGATCGGGTTCATAGAGCCGGAATTCGGGATCCAGCTCCGCCGAAAGCGGCGCGTCGAGGTCGATCGCCATGATCGTTTCGGTCTGTCCGATCGGCTGAAAGCCCGCGGCTTGCGCCGCCCCGATCTCCGCGGCGTTTCCGTCCGAAATCGCGATCGCAAGCCCGGTATCGTCCTTCAGCGCTTTATACGCATATTTGAGAACGTCCGGATACAGCGCAGCGTACGCGGGCAGCACGCCCGCAAACGCCTCGCCGAAATACATATCGTAGATCGCCGCGCCGACGACGCGCTCGCCGTCGAGCCACAGTCCGATCGCGTTCCGCAGATCTGCGGCGAACCACGGATGCTCATACATCCACTCGAACCGCGCCCAGTTCCAGTTGATATGCGACCGGTCCGACGCGTTCAGCGCGATCAGAGAATCACAGACCGCCTGATAATCCGCGTCGTCATACTGCCTGAATTCCATTTCTTACCTCTGCTCCTTCAAAAACCAGTCGTCCAGAAACCGCATCTGCTCCTCCGTATGGAACCAATGCTCGCCGTTCTCCATCACGGTAAGGCTTGCTCCGGTTGCGTCGGCAAACTCGCCGATCGTGTCCTGCGGGGTCAGGTTGTCGCATGCTCCGTACAGGATCGCGGTCGGCACGGTCCATTCGATCGGATGCTCGCGCACATAGCAAAGATACTCCCAGGACAGTGCGATTCCGCCCTCGAGCGGGATCGCCCCCGCCTCCTTAAGCCCGTCCTCCGTGATCTGCGCCTGCGCCATCAGCGCAAGGATGATCGACTCCATATCCACGACCGGCGAAATAAAATACGCCTTTTTCAGCAGCGCGTCGACATCCGCGTGCATAGCGAGATACGCGCCGATGCTGTAGCCGATGAGGCTGACTCTCCGGTATTCCCCGCAGAGCCCGAACACCGCGTCGCGGATCTCCTCGCCCGCAATCCATGGCTCGATCCCGTGATAGTTGAGCCCGATCACGTCGCAATCCGGAAACAGTCCCTGATAGTGCGCCGCTTCTTCGGGGCTGCCGCCCAGCCCGCGCAGAAACAGCACCGCGTCCTTTTGCTTGTTCACACGCTCGTCCAGCACGAGCCGCATGTCCACGAGTGTCTGCCAGCCGGTCTTCCGCGAACGGAAGCCCATCGGGTTCCGCCCGTATTCGACGAACCCGACGCTTTCATAGAGCGCGATCGCATGCGCGTTGTCGGCAACGACGGAAAGCTCAAGCTGCGCATAGCCCGCCGCCTTGGCGCATTCGATGCATGCCTCGGTGAGCGCGCGCCCGATCCCGAGCCTCCAATACGCCTTGTCGATGCTGATGCCGAACTCGGCGCGGTGGCGCGTTTTTTCCCGCGGACGGACGCAGCTGATTCCCGCAAGCCCGACCGCTTTTCCTTCGATCTCGGCAAGGATCTCGATCGCATTGTCGCTGTCCGTCTGCTTCTGCAGAAAGTCCGCTTCGCCATCCGGGGTGAGCGTGCTCTCATCCGGATAGGACCCAAGAAAGTCTGTCTCAAAGTGTGTGAGATTGAACACGTCCAGCACCGCTTGCGCATCCGCCGCCGTGCCGTTGCGCAGCACGCATTCTCTGCCGTCCTTCAGCTTCACCGTTCTCTGATACTGCATGGCGTTCGCCTCCTTTTCCTTATCATAACAGAAACGCGGGACAAGTGCAACCTCATCCCGCGCCTTGATTGTTTTGTGTTCAGAACGCGATCAGCCAGATCGTCCGGCTCACGATGTGCAAAAGCAGATGACTGAGCATCGCGTATTGGATGCCGTATTTACGGTAAAGCCTGCCGAACAGCAGCCCGAATGCGCCGTTCAGGAGGAGGCAGCGCAGCAGCAGAAGCGGCGTGAGTGCGCCGAAGGTCTGCAGTGTTGCCGGAATGTGTCCCGCCGCGAAAAGCAGCGCCGCGGCGACGTTCGCCGCAATCAGAACGCCCGTCGGAACGGTTTCCCGCTTTTTCAGGAAGATCTTCCAGACGAGGAACGCGATCAGGCTCATCAAAAAGAGCCGCATCATGACCTCCTCGATGATCCCGCCGTACAGGATCGAAGCCATCCATGTGTCAACGTCGAACGTGCCCGTCGCCGCGTATGACGTACCGATTTCCGGGATCCACCGTCCGAACGTCCATGCGTCGAGGCTGAAAACCGCGCCGGCGATCAGCGATGCGGCAAACATAATACAAAGCGGCTTTTTTTCAAAGCGGAACGGACGCATGAGACCGATCCGGTCGGACAGGATATAGCCGAAGAACCCGCAGACGAGCGCGTACAGGACCGTCTGCACCACGGTGATCGCAAGCAGCGCCGTTTCGCTGCCGAGCTGTGCGACCGCCTGATTCAGCAGTGCGGGATCGACGATCTTCAGCGTATACCGCGCGGCAAAGAAGCCCGCGACAAGCGCGACCGGCAGCAGCGCCAGCGTAAAGAGAAGCGCTCTCTTCGTTCGGCTCATGCCTCGTCGCCTCCCCAGACCTCCACGCAGAAGCCCTTATGTCCGCACGACGTGCAGGTGA
>JAEEGL014996468.1_pt1 | contig 14941 bp, 4 predicted proteins | sample 9134231 | NCBI WGS metagenome assembly JAEEGL01 (sample SAMN16246548, study PRJNA631951) | gut metagenome | biome: gut microbiome; feature: rumen; material: fiber-attached | host: Bos | place: Iran: Karaj | collected 2018-10
CCTGCCAGCGGCCTGTCCATCTCCACCCCACCCCGCCGCCAACCCTCCAAGCCCTTCTCCATACCCGCAAAAGGCACCTACCAGCTCTCTCTCGTTGAGATGAAGGAGATGTTCAACCACATCCCCATGAGTGAGATACAGGCACCTAACGACCTGTTCACAGGCTACGCCAACGGCAGCTTCGGTCTGTTACCCGAAGGACTTTATAACGCACACGTCACGGCCTACAAGTGGCACCAGCCCGCCTACGCCACCCCACAGGTGGCCTGCAGCGCACAAGATGGCCAGTGCTTCTTCAACATTTGTTATAAGGCACAGTCACCTCGCTTCCTCACACCCGTCAACATCGGCTTCGGCAGCGAAGACTGGGACGTGGTGTCGCTCGACGCACTCTCACCCGAATTCACGTGGACAGCTCCCATTGTCGCCTGCAACCCAGCTGCGACCCACTATGAATATACCTTCCGCCTTGTTGAACTGCTCCCTGGACAGGATGCCACTTCTGCCATAGAGCGCAACCCCATCGTCTGGAGCGCGAGAGAACTGACCGTCCCCGTTTGCCGCATTCCCTTTGAGATATTGTCCACCATGAACCCGAAGGCCACCTACGTGGCGTGGGTACAAGCCTACAACCGCAACACGGTGGGTGGCATGGTAAACTACACCGAGATCGAGAACAGCGGCAAGAGCGACCTGAAGCTCTTCCGCATCAAGACCTCAGATGAAGGTAAAGAGAAAGAAGAAGAGGAGAAGAAGGATGACAATAAAAAGGAGGAAGAGAAAACCGACGAAGAACAGCTTCAAGGTTTCATCCGTGGCGGTTCTACTTCACTCGCCAACGATGACGGATCTGATTATATTTTCCGCGTACCACGCATCACCTCTCCATCTTTCTCAGACCCCAGTACGGCACGAAAGCTGTTTATCTATGAAGACATCGATGTGAAGTGGGATGGTGTTCTCCATCAGAGTGGTCGCGGACAGAAACCAGACACTCTACAGTTTGCCTATACCGTCCAACTCTTCAACGGAGGTCAGGTAGCCAACAAGGAGGCGACACTGGCCTCGGAACCCATCTTTTCCAAGGACGTGAAAGAAGATGAAGAGTATAGCGTAACCATTCCATGGGATGATATCGAGGAGGCTGTGAATCTCGGCGACTATATCGTTCTCCGCGTAGAACCCAAATGCATCAATGGCGAAACGGTAACGTTCACCACGGATACCATCAACGTCCTTGACCTTGCCATGGCCGAACATTTGGCAAGTAAATACTTCCAATGCTCCAGCCAAATCGTCATCGAGAATAAAGAACCGACAGAGAAGAGTGCCAAGGAGCTGAAGAACAAGACCGTAGATATTGGGCAATACGAACTGACCATCGATGAAATCGACGGCGACGGTGCCAGTGGTTTCGAGGGAAAGGGCCGTGTGGCCTGGAGTCCCCTGGGTTTCACCACGATGGTTTGTGTTCAATTCAAGGGGCTGAAGATCAATACTGAAGACCGCGTCTATGAAGGTATCTGCGAGAGTTATTCCAAAGAGGCCAGCACAGGCATAGACTCCGTAGATAAGTTATTCAGTGACTGGGGCATAGACAACCTCATCGGCGATGGCCAGATACCTAATGCCGAGTATCTGCAAGGTGCTAGTGTGGATGCCGCCAAGGACCTGGCGAAGAAGGTAGACTTGAAAAAGTATTATGGCTACATCAAGACGGGCGCCAAACTGGTGGACTGGGCCACCAATGGTGGCTTGGACCGTCTGTATATGCCGCTATCGCTGCCGAAAGAAATCAACAGTTCTCCCGTTGACATCCAGATAGCTGGAATGAAGTTCGCGCCAGACTATGCCACCATGAACCTTATTGGTGAGTTCGTACTGCCGGAGAGCGACTACTTGGAGAATGATATCCTGGTGCTGGGCTGTCCACGTGTCTGTATCTCACCAGACCGCCTGCTGCCTGAAGGCGGCACCCTGGCGCTGCTGTCGGATTTCACCATCAAGGATCCGAACACCACATACAAGATGACCTTCAAGGCACCGAAGGACTTGCTGCAACCCACCGATGGGTGCTATGTGGCGTGGAAGGACGACAAGTTGGAGATTTTCGGCATCGACATGGAGATGACCATCCCGGGTCTGGTCAAGGACATGAATGGCGAACCCACAGCGGAGCCCGCAAAGATGCGCATCACGGCCAGTGTAGAGGACTGGGATGAGTTCATGGTGGACCGCATTACGATGGATCCTTTCCAAGTCGAAGACCTCCCAGGCTGGACATTCACGGCCAAGGACATTGTGGTAGATTTGGCATCGAAGCGCAATTCCGAGGCGATGGGTGCCTTCCCCAAGGGTTATGACAAGAAAAAGGCGGGTATCGTAGGCTCTGACGTGGCCTGGCAGGGTTGCTACATCAAGGAGATTTCCGTACTGTTCCCGACGAGTATGGAGTTCAGCAGTGGACCTAAGGCAGGTGATAACGAGACTGGTATTGAAGGTCGCCGCCTGAAGATTTCTGCCACCAATATGTTCTTCGACAAGAGCGGTGCCACCTTGACTTTGGATGCCGACCAGATTCTGTCTGCCAGCACAGAGGGCAAGTTGGGTGGCTGGTCATTCTCGTTGGACAATGTGGGACTCTCCATCCTACAGAACGACTTCAAGGACTGCCACTTCAGCGGCACCTTTGGCGTGCCGCTGGTGGAGGGCAAGGTAGGCTACTCCTGTCAAATCATGAAGTTAGACAAAGTCGATGACGCCTCAAAGAAGGCGGGCAAGAACTTTGCCTACATTTTCAAGACACAGCAGGTGGATAACCTGAGCTTCGACTTCTTCCTGGCGAAGGCAGAACTCAGCAAGAAACAGACCTACCTACTGGTAGAGGCCGTGCCGGAGAAGGGGAAGCTGAAGACGCGTGTGGAGTTGATGATGGGCGGTGTGATGGACATTGGCAGCGGTGGAGCAGCGCAGAAGAGTGGAAAAGACTTCTCACTGCCGGGTATCGCCTTCAGCCAGTTCCGCATCGCCAACTGCAAGGCGTGGGAGTCTGAGTTTGATGACGTCGCCAAGATGCAGGAGGAAGGACAGGAACTGCTGAAGGAAGTGAAGATGAACGGCAAAACCGTCAAGGTCAGCTACCTCATCAGCAACAAGGAATATGAGATCAGGAAGGATGTGTGCTACATCAGCCGTGGCACATGGGGCCTGGCCTCGCCGCCGAAGAAGTTAGGACCGTTTGAACTCACACTCAACAGTTTCAACATCGAATATTCCAACAACCTGTTGAAACTGACCGCAGACGGCAAGGTGGCTATCGTGCAGGGAATCGATCTCAGTGCCCAGGCCAAGATCACTATCCAGGCCGAGGTGAAGAACCCCACCGACTTTGCCAACCTGAGTATCGCTTTCAAAAAGATAGACGTGCCGAGCCTGGAGATCCATTCCACGTTTGCAGGCTGCACGTTCGAAGGCTCCCTGCATCAGGAGACAGGCGAGAACTCGGGCTACAGCGGCAACGTGAAATTCGTATTGCCGGGTGAGTTCCTCATCGTAGAGGCCAATGCGGCTTATTACAACTACGACAACGGCAAAGGCGATGCCTACACATGGGGCTTCCTCAAGGCCAAGGTGGGTTCGAAGACTGGCATCGAGATTACCCCCATCAAGATTACCAGCATCACCGGCGGTTTCTACTTCAACTGCCGCCGCAACGACAATGACGCGAAGGGTGCCACGGCGGAGAAGGGCCTGATCGGCGTGGTGCTGGGCATTGGCCTGAGCACCACGGCGGGCGAGAGTGCGCTGAAGGGCGACTTCGAGATGACGTGCATCTATGACAAGAACAAGAAGAAACTGACATCCTTCGTCTTCAACGGTCACATGGAGGCTGTTGATGGCATGGTGAACGCCGATGCTTCCATCGTCTATCACCATGATGACACCGACCAGTACTTGGCCCTGAATGTGACCGTTGATGCGATGGCAGACGCTTCAGAACTGGCCGGCAGTATCCAGAAAGAGGCCAATCAGTTCCAGTCACAGATCGACAAGCTGAAGGAAAAGGGCTACAAGTTGGTCAAGGACGTGACAGGCGGCCTGGCTGACAAGATTGGCGACAATGACGGCGAGACAAACGGCGACAAGACCGATGCACAGAAGCCCGTGGAGGTCAAGGCCGGAGCCACGGTGTCCTTGGACTTCCGCATCACCATGAAGGAGAAGGGCAAGAAGTGTTCACCCACCAAGTGGCATATCTATCTGGGTAATCCGGAGAGTGAACAGAAACGCTGCCGATTCACCCTCATCGACTTCCAGTCGAAGATTGTCAGCGTGAACATTGGAGCCAATGCCTACCTGTGCATTGGCAATGAGTTGCCCAACGATGGCAAACTGCCAGATATACCTTATAAGGTACGCCAGTTCCTCGACGGCAAGTCGAAGGGCAAGGGCGTGCAGAGCGCCAGCAAGGGCGAGGCCGACATGGCCCGCCAGAAAGCGATGGAAGAAGTGCTGGCACAGGCCGCATCGGGCTGCGGTGTCATGCTCGGTGCCACCGCCTACGGCTACATCGACCTTGACTTCGGACTTCTCTATGGCAGCTTTGGCGCCACCGCCGGCTTCGACATCGCTCTCACCAAGTTCAAGAACCCGCAGTGGTGCACCAACTACGGCAGCAACATGGGCTTCCACGACTGGTACGGCAACGGACAACTCTATGCCTCCCTGCAGGCCGACCTCGGCTTACGCCTGAACCTCGGCTTCTTCAACGACAGCATCAGCATCCTGAAGGCAGGTCTTGGCGGCTGCTTCAAGTTCCAAGGCCCCAAGCCCAGCTACTTCACGGGTGAGGCACGCTGTTACCTATCCCTCTTCAACGGCTTGGTCGATATCGACCGAACCTACGAATTTGAGTGCGGCACGTTCTGCAAGGCCTTCCACGGCAACCCGCTGGATAACTTCGAACTCTTCGGTGAGTGCATGGGTTATGAGTCTGGTGGTGAGGGATGGAACGACGAGAAGAAGTATATCAATCCCAGGCTCTTCCAGAATCCCATCCTACAAACAAATGCGCCTATCGATCAACATTTCCGCATACTGGATGAGAACGAGCTCGACCGTATTGAGGAGAAGAGTGGTGCCAGCCGTTCGGCACTGGAGGCACAGGCCAACCGCACCTTCGTCTTCAAGGTTAATAACCCTGCCTGGCTCTACAAATATGACAAGAACGGTAAACAGGTGCAATGGGAGGAAGTGGTCTATAATCCCAACGGAACGCGCACGACAAAGAAGTACTACGGCAAACAAATTCAAATCAAGGGCAATGTGTCTGGCGTGAAACATGTCTTAGACCTGTTGGAGCTCGATGCCAACACAAAATACCGTCTGTACGTCTCTGGTTACGCCAAGGAAATCGTGGGCGGCAAGGAGGTGAACCCTGTCACCTTTAACGAGAAGACACACAAGTATGAGAACAAAGCCTGGTCGCAGTCGAAGAATTACTATTTCCAGACTGGTGCCAAAAAGGGAATTGAGGACATCGTGGACCTGCAGGACTACGTGGCCATAGCCTACCCGTCCTACTACAACCAGTTGAAATTCGACGGCTACTACCTCGCTGCCCACCGCCATGACATTCAATACCCGCTGATTGCCCTCACGACCGACCTCAAAGGCAAGGCATTCACTAAGGGCAAGCTACAATGGCGGTGGCTTGGTACGGATGGGTCAGACGTAATCAAGAACGCCATTATTACAAAGACGGAGACAGACGGTACCTATTGCCACATCATCGCAGACGGAAAGTTGAATGCGAGAAGCGAATACGGAACGCTGAAGCTTACCTATACCATTAGCAAAGAGGTGAATAAGAAGACGGTCTATGAGGTGACAGAGCTGGTAAGTCTGAAGTTGCGTGCCTGGGATGACACGGACTGGCAGAGCAGTGTCCTGAGCTACGAGAAGCCCTTCGTCGGTTTGGCGCCCATCAGTATTTCCTATAACGGTGATGCCGCCGTGAAGTCGGTCAGCGATTATTATATGGTTAAGGGCAAGACGGTGACATTCTGCGATCAGCAGGTAGAGATGCGTCTGCGAGACCCCTATTGGTACATCGCCTACCTGAGCAATGTGGTCTTTGCGGGTGGATATGAAATCGACGCCAGTCGCTTCAACTGTTATGCCACCACGTCGCAGTCCGTGGTCTATACTGACAAGGGCGGCAAGTACGAGGGCAAGCTCAGCTCGCTCAACAGCGGCTGGAACTGCTACTACGACTACGAGACGATTCGCAAGCTCTCGTGGTACCAGTATGATGACTACGGCAACATCACACCCTATCCGTTGCCATATTACTCAGACCATACCTACAATTATGTCCGTGGCGGCAATAAGCGGTTACCCTACTTCAATCCATCTTCCAGCCCCAGAAACCGTTTCACCAACCTGCTGAATGACCTGCGCGATGTCTATTACCTCTGCGATGAATTCCAGACAAAGTTAGCTACGGAGGCGGCTAATGTGCAGAAACAATACGACAATGCGGTTACGATAACGGGTGGTATTGAGAACGTCGAGAAGTGGAACGACAAATACGTAGGCTGCTACATCACTTCCGTCCGCAACAACAAGCGCTTAGAGGTGCCCTACTATCAGCTACCACTGATCTGGGGTGCCACGTGGGGCCATGCATGGACCTTCAACATGTACTCTTCGCTCAGCAATATCGTGGCCAACCGCTTCAGCCCGTCCAGTATCCACCGCCGTGCGGAGAAGGAATACGGCGAACCGCTCTTCTACCGGCTCTATGGAGGGCACGGCTACCCGCAGGATGAATTCATCTCCGGCGGCTATATGAGAAACATCATAGTCAATGCCAAGGTGTCAACATACCGAGTGAACGGTTATGACATTAACAGGGGTAATTATGCGGCGGTTCCGAGCATCATTGGAGCCAAGCAGGACTACTGCGGAACGGTAATGAAGGATTACTACCTCGATGAACCGTTGAGCTACGGTTGGAGGCTCTATGATACCAATCACCGTAAAGAGATTAAATGAATAGTATGCAAGATATATTACAAAGGTATATATTCCTCCTTTTCCTCCTCGCATCCGTACCGTTGTTAGCTCAGGAGGAGCAGGATGAGGTTCCTGCCGACCTGCCCGAAGGCACGGTGTTCAACGACTCCATTGAAGTTGTTGAGGACAGCACGCAGATGCAGGTGGGCATCGTCGATACGAAGATTCACCTGCTCGCCCGCACCTATGGCGACAGCATCGTCCTGCGCTGGGCACCAGAGGACTACGCTACGTGGCGACACATCAACCGCGTAGGCATGGACGTGCTGCGCTACAGCGAGGATGCCCCCTTCACAGCCGACACACTGGCCCACCGTCTGCGTCCCTACACCTTGGAGCAGTTCCGCCAGCGCTATCCCACCACGGACACCCTTGCATACGTGGCCGCAGGCCTCCTCTACGACGAGAACCGCACACGTCCCACCGCCACCAAGAACCCGCCGGGCACCCTCGGCTCGCTCTACGAGATCTATCAGGAACAGCAGATGCGCTACGGCTTCGCCCTGCTGACGACCGAGTGGCGGCGCGACCTGGCAGATGCATTGGCCATGCGTCTGGTAGATAAGACCGCCAAGCGGGGCAAAACCTACGAATACATGGTCCGACCCTCTGAGATAGACACCACAGGACACATGATTATCCGCACGGGACACATCTCCGAATTGAAGAACGAGCGATACAAGCCAGAGGCTTTCGTCACCACCCTCACCGACAGTACCAGCGCCGAAAACAGCGTGCAGCTGACGTGGAACCGCAAGCAGTATTCCACCTTCGAGATCGAGCGGCGCTGGGTGGGCGCAAAGGGAAAAGCATCGGACACCGAAGAATGGCAGCGGGTTACCAATAAACCCTACATCGACATGTCCCCCAACGAACTGGGCCAGCCAGACACCCTCTACACGATGACCGACCAGGTGCCGCGCCCCGGACTCTATGACTACCGCCTATTGGCACACGATGCCTTCGGCGACCTCACAGAACCGACAAAGCCCTTCCGCGTGTGGGTACGCGACATCACACCGCCTGCGCCACCTGCCATCACCCTTATCACCATTGACCGCCGTGACAGCACCGACCTCTCCAAGGGCGTCTTCGCCACCTTCCACCTGCGCAAGGACACCATAGAGGGCGACTACACAGGTTGTCACCTTGTCTATTACCACGAGAAGGACACCCACAAGCAATGGCGCCGCCTCTCGCAAACGATGGCATTCAGCGGTTCACCAGAAGCAACCCCTCTCCCCTACGAGACCGAAATCACCCTCGATGTGACAGGCCTCAGCACCGGCATGGTGGCCGTGGCCGCCACAGACACCGCCGGCAATACCGCCTACTCCGTCGCCCAAATGCTGCGTCTCGAAGACCTGAAAGCGCCCGGCACACCCACCAATCTTCGTGCCGAGACCAATGCCGAGGCGGGCACCATCACCCTCACATGGGATGCGCCTGAGGACCTCGACATCGACTACTATGAGGTGGCCTACGCCAACGACACTACCCACCGCTGGGTGCTCGCCACCAAGGAAAAGTTACAGAACACACGTTTCGTAGATACGGTGGACGTCACCGCCAACCAGAAATATATATATTATAAGGTACGCGCGATAGACTACAGCACCAACATGAGCGAATACTCAGCTGTACTGCCCGTGATCCGTCCTTCGCTGATGCCGCCCGCCGTGGCACATATCGACACCACATGGGTCAATGACGATGGTATCCACATGCGGTGGATTACCTCTGCAGAGCACTTCGTCTCTCACCACCTCGTATGGCGGCGGCTGCGCACAGACAAGGCTTGGACTTTGCTGGCTGTGTGCAATGCCGATTCTCTGGCGCAGTATGACTATGAACTCACGCTGCACGACAAACCCGAATACACCCGCGAAGCCCGCTACGACTACGCCATTGAGAGCCTCAGCTATTCGGGTGTCAGCAGCGGCATGAGTCTGGCCTATAGTGTGCGCTGGGAGGGCGATGCCGTCTTTGAGCTACCACTGAAGCTCTATGGCGAATACGTCGAGAACAAACAGTTGACCCGCTTGGCCTGGGAGATGCCGCAGCAACCGCCCTACAAAGGCCGTTGGTACTTCTGCATCTTCCGCAAGGGACCTGAAGACGACGAACCGCGTTTCTTTATCTCTGCCGCCAAGGAGGACCGCAGCTTCACCGACTACCTGCTCCGTCCCGGCCAGCAGGCTTCCTACTTCATCCGTGTGAAGTATGCCGACGGCCGCCAGAGCCTGGACAGCAACACGGTGACGGTGGAGAGGAAAGGTGAAAATTGAAAAATGAAAGGTGAAAGGTGAAAGGTGAAAATTGAAAGTTGAAAGTCATGAGGCCTATGCGCAATAGATTATACATTGTACATTGTACATTATTCATTCTGCTGGCAGCCGTGCTGCCAAGCAGCTGTGGCCTCATTGAGCTGGAACCCGACTCAGAGGCGCGTGTGCCGACGAAGATGCGCTTCCCGGTTGACACGGTGTATGTCTTTGAGGGTGACACGTTCCAAGTGCTACCTCTCTTTGAGCCAGACACGGTGAACAACAAAGCGCTGGTATGGGGTTCGATGGACGAGGAGGTCGTGTACATGCAACACGACACGCTGATTGCCGGACAGGAGGGTTGGGCACGCATCATCGTTACCTCCGTGGCCGCAATGGCGATGGACAGCCTCGACGTCTGTGTCATGCAGCCATGGGTGTTGTCCGAGACTCTTTACCCTTATGAAATGGTGGTCTATGCCGATGTCAGCGTCCACGACCAGCCTGTCACCCAGGATATGACCCTCGCCGCTTTTAGCGGCACCAGCATTCGTGGTTTGGCAACACCCATTACCGTCGGACAGAAAACGTTGTGGCGGTTCCGCATTTACAATGATGCTGAGTTTACATTGCCTTATGCAGAGACACCTATCACCTTCTGGGTCTATGACCGAAAGACCCTCCAGCGTCAGATGTTCCCCACGTACATCATCTACACCGGCGAGACCTACGGCACACCGTCGAAGCCAATAGAGTTGAAGATTTAAAACCCCAGCCAGCCTCACCCCTAACCCCTCTCCAAAGGGCGAGGGGAACTTGAAGGGAGAGGGAAGTTATTAGCATAAAAGACATGAAATCAATGGAGAATCAAGCAAAACGATCCATAAACTATTTAATAGTCAAACGGTATATACTCCACTCTCCCCTTGGAATGGGGTCGGGGGTGAGGCTTCTTCTTTTCTTCCTCTCCTTCCTCCTCTCCTCCTGTGTCCTCACCATGGACGACTACACGCAGATTCCCGAAGAGGAGCGCGGTGTGGGTGAGCCCTATACCTATCAGGACAGTCTCATAACTTGCACCTATCAGTTCCGTGATGGTGTCAAGCCCATGGGAGCAAATGCCCTTCAATATCTGTTAGGTGTGCGCGATTCAACGATTTATTTCTCAGACGACATTCCCTCAGAACTGTTGCCCAAGGTGGGAGGTTACGTCACAGCTGGTATCTCCCGAACCCTGCCCAACGGCCTGTTTCACAAAGTCCTGTCCATCAACCGCTCATCCGGCATGGTGGGTCTGACACTCACGTCGGCTCAGGAGACCGAAATTTTCGAGGACTATTATCTGAATCTTAACTTTGACGACTATGAGGTGGGTGGCTTTGAGATGACAGATGACACCACCGAAGCAGGCATCGAAGCAACTCGGGCATCCGTTCTTCAGGTTCCTCATTTTGAGTATGTCAATGACTCCACCATCATTGATTGGAGTTTCATCGATGCTGCCGAACAAAGTCCTGATGGCAGGTATTTAGGCACACGCGCCGATGAGGAACCCGTGGTTACTGACGAGAAAGATAAGAAGAAGTCTGTGACATTTAAATGCACCTTAGGCCCAACTATTCCTATTCAGGTGAAGGGCCTGAGCTTGACACCCTCATTATCTATTGAGGCTGAGGATAAAACGACAGTGTCACTTCGTCAGGAAATATGGCAGTCGCAGAATAAGACAAAACGCATCGAAAAAACTAAACATAGCATCAAGTGCACGCTCACGGCCAGTATTGGTAAACAATTTGGTAAGGGTGAAAATACCAAATGGTCGGACATCAAAGAGTGCTATGAGATCTACAAACTTGCAAAAGATTTTTACGGAGTCGATAAAAAGAAACGCACATTCGGAAAAAACCTCGCCGAAAAGAATGTGTATATCAACATCGGAGGGTTATCTCCACTAAAAATACGTCTCAGATTCAACGCACATGCTGATGCTGTTCTGGGTGCTATGGGCAAAATAGAAGTAGAGCACACCTCCAAGGTTGAAGAAATCACCACCGTCGTCGTCAATGGTAAGGCGGCATCAGACCCAACTAAAAAACTGATTTCAGAAGCGAGCAATGATGTCAAAATTGATTTGGGCGGGACTGTTTCAGGAAAATTAGAAGCAACGGTGTCTATAGGTTTGATGATAGGGGCCTTTGGAACAGGTGGAGGCATCGAGGCTGGCGTGGGATTTACATTGGGAGCGGGCGCAGATGTGTTGTTCAACATCTATGATGGAGCGAACAGCACTACGGCTCTGTTGGAGGACACCAAGTTTTATGTCAACTATGGCCCCAAGATTTTCCTCAATATCTTTGCCGATGTGTTAGGGAAAAACGTTGGCAACATTGACATCACGCCGCCAAAATGGAACGTAACGAAGACTAAGGAGTGGTTTCTGTATCCCAAAATCGATTTGCAGTCCACTTTCGGTACCTACGACCTTGTATATGACGACGTAGGTATCAACAAGATCAACCATAAACGGCAGTTAACTTTCAATAGCCGCTATCTCTTGCCCTGCTACGAACGAGACGTGACACCCGTGATGAGGGTTTATATGGGCAAGGAGCACAAGTTGGGCGGATCGTATATCGTATATCCCGTCAGCTATACAGAGAATAAGAAGACGACCGAGCTCTATAACACCCGTCCGTCCATGGCTCCAGACGTCAGGTACAACTTTGAATTCTCAACCCCCTTCATCAACAACGATATAATCTATTTTGTACCTGGTCTGCTTGACAAAGAGACCAATGTGATTACAGAATACCGCAATGAAGAAGCTTCGATGGGTACAGACGGTACAGCTCCATACATCACACACGAGGAATGTTATCAGCAAAGCCGGAATCCGCTGACAGACTATTGGGAGTATAATGGCCATGAATATGATGTGTTCAAGATTGTGGATATCGTCAAGGTTGTGAATACGGATTATACCCAGGAACTGGAACTGTGGTTTGAAGTCAACAATTTCTTTGACGAAATGACCTATCTTAAGACTAATGACTGTGTGATCAAACGTGAAGGCGACAAAGTCATCAAGCCTGGCACCTATAAGGTAACACGTGAACTGGCCATACCCCATGAGCGTATCGTGGGTGTAAAGGAGTTGCAATTGACAGTCTCCCCAACGGTTTATTATAAAGACATTGACGATAAGACTAAGTTCAAGGAAGGGGAGAAGATAGTCATTAAATTGAATACAGGTACGTACACCAATACCCACGAATACACAAAGGCCAACTTCACCATTAACCTTTGAGACTATTCCAGTGGCAGTGACATGTAATCCATTTCATTGGGGATGTATCTTCACGTGTTCATTTGTCTTTTATTTGTCCTTTTTGTGGCAGTAACGGCAAAAAAAGTAATGAAAGTGATGGATTCTTTTGGCTTAACCAAAAACTTTTTGCTACTTTTGCGGCTGTATTTTTGCATTATTCATAAAACTCGGACTTGAATCAATGAAAGTGAATTGGACTATAAATGCAGCCTTCGCCGCCATCCTTTTATTCGGCGCGAGCGTATTTACAGCTTGTACGAAGGACAATGATGAGAAGGTTTAGGAATCGACACGACAAACCGCGTCGATGAGTATTAGGATATGGAGAATATAGTGGAATCCCTGCCCTTCTCCCAACTGCAGGGAGTGAGCGTAGGAAATGCACAGAACAATGATGCCAAGACGGGCGTGACGGTGTTTTTCTTCCCCAAGGCATCCATGGCCTCGGCGGTAGTCTTGGGTGGAGGGCCGGCATCGCGCGAAGTGCCTCTCTTGGACCCTCAGCGCAATACGCAGCCTCTCAACGCATTGGTATTCAGTGGCGGCTCAGCTTATGGTCTGGCGGCTTCCGACGGCGTGGCGAACTGCCTGGAAGAACATGGGCATGGCTATAACACAGGCTTCGGGCTGGTTCCCATCGTATGTCAGAGTTGCATCTTCGACCTGTCCTATGGCAAGGGTCACATCCGCCCCGACCGCGAAATGGGCTATCAGGCCTGCCAGAGAGCCATTACCGGCAACTCACCACTCAGCGGGAATGTAGGTGCCGGCACAGGGGCCACCGTAGGTAAGCCTGGCGGCATGGCAACGGCCCAGAAGAGCGGTATAGGCTATGCAGCAGCACATCTTGGACGATTGGAAGTGGGTGTGGCCGTCGTGGTCAATGCCCTGGGGGACATCTTCCAGGATGGAGTGAAGATAGCAGGCATGACGACCGCTGACCGCAAGGACTTCGTGAGTGCCGAACAGGCGGTGCTCCGCAACCAGTATGCCGACTTGATTACAGGCAACACAACCATCGCAGCCGTGTTCACCAACGCCGTCCTGAGCGTGGCCGACCTGCAGAAGGTGGCAAACATCGCCTCCACAGGCTTGCCACGCTGCATACGTCCTGTGTTCACCATGGCCGATGGCGACACCGTCTATGCCATATCCCTCAGCGGAGGTAATGTCCAGTCGGATGTCAACACCATCGGCGTGCTGGCATCGCTGGTCATGGAGAAAGCCATTGCTGATGCCATTCTCTCGAGCAAGATACCCGATGAGGAGTATCTCGCCAATATTGCTAATTGACACCGCATATGATTTCTCACCACAGATTACACGGATTACACTGATTTTGTTGGATACTTATTTCTATTCTTTATTTCACAGTTTTTCTGCGACACGCTGCGCAAGTGCCGAAAGAGCGCAAACAGCTTTTCTTGAAACAACGAATTAAATGCGCTCGGCGCTTGCGACGCTTCACACTTGAAGAATTAAACGAATTTCCCAAACGATAAAAGGATTATTTTTATCGAATTACACGAATTGTTCTGCGACACGCTACGCAGGTGCCGAAAGATGCAGAAGATTTGACGGATGGCAGCGGAACAAAAGGCTTGAAGGAGCGCTGCCTTCGCTTGACGGGCCTTGGGCCGTCAAGCAAACACAGCGGTGGCATTTGATGAAAGAGCCAGAGGTTTTGCTTGATCGTCCTTGGGTTGTCAAGGGAATAGGACGGAGGGTGGCAGCAAAAGGAATAGCACAGCATGTAGAAGGTGATAGAATGTAATTCGTAACTTGCTACACAGAATGTAAGGCCGATGGAACGGTCTCCAATTGCTATCGTGTGATTCTCTCACGCGCGCGCGTGAGAGTTTCATTTTTTGCTACATTACTACATTATAATTTTGTTAATTCGTTGAATATTAGCATAAAAGACTAAAAAGATAATGTAGTAACCCCCTCTTATAATGTAGTTAAAGTGAAGATTTGGTGTTAAATAGTGTTGAAATGATGGTGTTTTGATGTAGTAGATGTAGTAAAATGAAGTTGAGATGTAATGATGTAGCAATAATAAAAGCTTACTCAACTTTCGCAAGCTGCAACGGAAAGCGCCCCAACGGGGCAGCAAGCACTCAGCCCAGGGCAGCGCCCTGGGTTCGTATGCATTCCAAATACGCGCCCTGAAAGGGCAAAAGCATTATGTTCGTGCCGCTTTTGCCCTTACAGGGCGAGGTTACCTTGGGGGCTCGATACCCAGGGCGATGCCCTGGGCGACGAG
>JAEEGL015691102.1_pt1 | contig 14941 bp, 6 predicted proteins | sample 9134231 | NCBI WGS metagenome assembly JAEEGL01 (sample SAMN16246548, study PRJNA631951) | gut metagenome | biome: gut microbiome; feature: rumen; material: fiber-attached | host: Bos | place: Iran: Karaj | collected 2018-10
ATCTGTAATCCGATAAAAGTGCGGGTGTTTCCTTCCTGATACAGTCAAGATCCGCATTCTTACCTGCCGCTTCGAGTTTTTGGGCCAGATCCGACAATCCGGCCGCACCGATCGTACGGGCGGAACTTTTTAGAGAATGCACAAGAGTTGTGTATATCTCTATATCCTCTTTCTCATATGCATTTTCTATCTTCTCGGCTTTCGCGGTGCATGAATCGCTGAAGACAGATAACGCTTCGAGATAATCTTCAATATCTCCGCACAGATATGTTCCGAGATCGCAATCGAGCATCTCAAGCTCTGTGAGTTCATCGGGGAGGACCGGAGTTGCCTCCAGATGTTTTATCGCTTCCTCTGATGAGCGTTCTCTGAGTCCGGCTTTTTCCGCCTCGCCTTCACGCATCGTATATTCGGTATCCTCGTCTATCATGGCGATCATGACATCTGCTATATATGCGTCAAACTGAGAACCCTTACCTTTGATCAGCTGTTCCTTGACATCATCCTGAGTCATGGCTTTACGATAGCTGCGGTTGCTCGTCATAGCATCATACGCATCGGCTACCGAGATGATCCTTGCCTCTTCGGGAATCTCATTGCCTTTGATCCCGTCCGGATATCCGCGTCCGTCGACCCTCTCATGATGCCATCTGGCGCCGTAGGCAAGCTGAGGCATCTCCTTAATGTTCATAAGGATCCTGTTTCCCACAACAGGATGAGTCTTGATCGCGGCAAACTCTTCGTCGGAAAGCCGATCGGTTTTATTGATTATCCAGTCCGGTACGCCGATCTTTCCGACATCGTGCAAAAGGCCCATCATATAGATCTCGTCCTGATGCTGTTCGTCATAGCCGAGTCTCTTGGCTATCTCTTTGGAATAGGTCGCAACTCTGCCGGAATGGCCGTTTGTGTATTTATCCTTGGCATCGATCGCCTCGGCAAGCGTCTGAACAACATGCAATGTCAGACGGTTATTCTCTTTGGTCTTTTTTTCAACTTCTTTAGTCAGGCTCTTCTGCAGCCTGATATAATCTATAGTCCTCTTCACGCGAAGAGTCAGGATCTCCGGGAAGAACGGCTTACGGATAAAATCGACCGCACCGAGTCCCAGTCCTTCCGTTTCGGTCTCAAGGTCATCATCACCCGTCAGGAATATCACAGGCAGGTCGTTATCGCTCCCGGTCTTTTCCCTTAACACTTTATATGTTTCAAACCCGTTCATTCCGGGCATCAGCACGTCGAGCAGAATCAGGTCCGGAAGCGGGACCATTCCTTCTATGTAATGGATAAGTTCTTCACCGGATGACAGTTCGGTGACCTTAATGCCCGATCTTTGCAGTATCCTTCCGACACGGGCGCGGTTTTCCTCATCATCGTCTACAACTACTACCCAATCCATAACGTCTCTCCTTTTAGGGTGTCTTATATGTTCAATTATATTAAATACTGAGAAAATATCAAAATGGAAAATATGCAATGATAATGCTAAAATATTGCGTATGAGAAAGAACTGTTTTGAAAAGAGGTTTACATGGATAACAGATCACGTGTACTCATAGTTGACGATATGTCGATAAACCGTCTGGTACTGTCTTCTCTCCTTGCCACGCACGGAGTCATGTCGGACCAGGCCGAGAACGGATCGGAGTGTATCAGTCTCTGTGAAAAAAAGGAATATGACCTGATACTTCTCGACCATCGCATGCCCGATCTCGACGGAGTGGACACTCTCGTACGATTAAAAGAGATCTTTAAGGAAAAAGGCCGGGAAGTCCCGATCGTATGCCATACGACCGAAGAAGGCAAGCAGAACATAAATCTGTATAAAGCTGCCGGATTTGCCGATGTGCTCATCAAACCCATCGAGCCCCGGGAACTCTTCGATGTGATCATGACCTATCTGCCGGATAAGGCCGGACTGGCGGATATCGATGCCGGACCGGATGCTCCTGCCGCTGCTTTAACCCCCGATGATCTGACACCGAGCGAGGAAGATACCCGTCTCGAGATAGAGAAGCTGCCGTTATGGCTTAAGATAGTTCCTCATATCGATCTTGTGGCCGGAATAGCCAACTGCGGTTCCGCCGACGATTATATGGACGCATTATATATCTTCTATTCTTCCATCGGTGAGAAATCCGATGAGATAAGGATCTTCGTTCAGGCTGAAGACTGGACCATGTACGCTCTCCGCGTTCATTCTCTGAAGAGCATAGCCCGTCTGGTAGGCGCTAAGAAGCTGTCGGATATGGCTGCCGCTCTGGAAAAGGCCGCCCGTGAAAACGATATCGCGACCGTCAGAAGGGATACACATGTATTTCTTGACACTTACAGGGAGTTTTCCACTCTGCTTGCTCCTTTTGAAGAAGACGAAGCCAAGAAAGCGATGAAGAAATTGGCCGAGGAACAGAATTCCAGAGCATCCGAGCCTGTCGAATCCACAGACCACAGTCACTGCGTACTGCTCATCCAAAGCGGACAGGTGATCGTCAAAAAGGGCATCGAGAACAACTTAAGCGCCGCCGGCTTCACCGTTATAACCATCCCCGATGAACCCGATCAGATAATAGCGCACAGATCCGAGGCTGACATCATCGTCTACTACCCTGGGCTCAGTGACAACTCGCATATCGGCATCAATATGAACCTGCTCGGTGAGATCTGCCAGGATGATTCCAAAATCCTCTGCCTTACGGGCGAGATGACCGACATCCAGACCGCCATGCTCACAAACGGAGCATACCGCGTGACCAAAAGTTACCCGAGACCGGTCGATATAGAAATGTTCGTTAAGGATATGGGGTATTTTGCCGAACTCGAAGCCGATTACCACAGGAGAAAGACTATCTTCGTCGTTGATGACGATTCAAGCTATCTGCCCATAATCGACCACTGGCTTTCGGACCGATACAACGTTTCCTGTTTTTCAAGTGCAGAGGACGCTCTGGACGGACTCAATACGGTCACTCCGGATCTCATGCTGCTCGACTATGAAATGCCCGGAATAAACGGATGCGAACTCATGAAGAGCATCCGCACCAACTTCCCTGACGAAAAGATCCCTATCATCTTCCTGACAGGAAAGAATGATAAGGAACTTGTCTTCAGGGTTCTTGAATTCAAACCCGACGGATATCTGCTGAAATCATCGCAGAAAGAAACCATTCTGGATGTTATACACAGATTCTTTGCGGAATCGATGTTCCGTCTGTCGCTCCTTCCTAAGCCAGAGCCTCCTGAAGAGCCTTGAGCAGGCCGGGTTTTCCCTCTGACTTGGATACTATACCGTTTGCGGTATATTCTCCCGATACGGCATCATCCATACCCGTTCTGTAAAGGACGGGTATTTCTTTTGTCTCGTCGTTAGTTCGGATCTCTTTGAGTACGGCGGGGCCGTCCATCTCGGGCATGCAGTAATCCAGCAGGATCAAATCCGGTTTTTGCCCGGAAAGGATATCGAGTGCCTCTTTTCCGGATGTCGCTTTGGTCACTTCGTAACCGGCTTTTTCAAGCCAGCGCCCGGTAAGCATTATCATATCTTCATCGTCATCGATCAGCAGTATTCTACTCATGTCCAACCTCCATCATTTTCTCCTGGAACAATAATATCATATAAGGCTTCGAAGAACCGAGAACAGCTCATCGGGTTCCACGGGCTTCGCTATATGCGCATTCATTCCGGCATCGAGAGAACGTCTTACATCATCTTCGAACGCTTCCGCCGTCAGCGCGATTATCGGGATGGTCCGGGCATCTGCGCGGTCAAGCCCCCGTATGCTTCTGGTGGCATCAAGTCCGTCCATCTTCGGCATCCTTATGTCCATGAGGATCGCATCATACGTACCGACATCACTGTTTTCAAACAGTTCGACTGCTTTTTCACCGTCCGGAGCGCACTCTGTGCTCACTCCCGCATATGACAGTATCTGTTCCATGATCTGACCGTTCAGTTCCATATCCTCGGCAAGCAGTACCTTACGTCCGTCAAGGCCCTTCATGCGGCCGTTATTCGGTCTGGCATTCTTTCGTTCGGCAAATATCTTGTCAAGTTCTTCACGCATGTTGCCGGCAAACATGGGCTTGGCAAGGAAACCGTCCACTCCCGCATGAAATGCTTCTTCCATGATCTCATACCAGTTATATGTCGTGAGGACTATGGTTATGTCTTCATTCACGGTGTTGGCACGAAGAAGTCTCGTAAGCTCGATCCCGTCCATTCCCGGCATCTTCCAGTCTACGAGCACGAGATTAAACGGCGGTTTGGATTCCGGGAAGGTCTTAAACATAGCCAGCGCATCTTCTCCGTTAAGCACATATTCGGATTCTATCCCTGTCCTTCGCAGGATCATCTTCGCATGCTCACATGCGGTGATATCATCATCAACTATCAGAGCACGTATATCATCGGGGTTAAACGAATACCTTTCATGATCTTTTGCTTTGCTCGTTCCGACGGGAACAGTCACCGTAAATACCGAGCCCTTTCCTTTTTCCGAACGTACTTCTATGGATCCGCCCAGCATATCCACGATGTTCTTAGTGATCGCCATCCCCAGTCCGGTGCCTTCATACCGGTTGAGCGTGCCTTCCGCTTCTTTTGAAAAAGGCTCAAATATCCTGGGCAGATAATCGGGATCGATACCGACCCCCGTGTCACTGACCGTAAACCTGATCATTGCCGAATCTTCTCCGTGTTCGGTCTCTTCCACCGAGAAAGTGACCTTACCCGGAGCGGGTGTATACTGAACGGCATTTCCGAGCAGATTGAACATGACCTGCTTGAGTTTCATGGCATCGCCTATGTAATGATCATCCATGTGTCCGTTCACGGAACAGTCGAATACAAGTCCCTTATCATCGCATTGCGATTCGGCTACGGTATTGATCTGTTCGAGCATGTTACCGAAAGAGAACTCTTCGTTCTTGAGCCGGATATTCCCCGATTCTATCAGGCTCATGTCAAGAATATCGTTTATAAGGGATATCAGATGCCTTGCACATGATCCGATCTGAGTGATGATACCTCTGGTCTCATCATCGAGATCGTTATTCCTCAGGGCTATGTTGTAAAGCCCTATGATATCGTTCATCGGAGTACGTATCTCATGGCTCATGTTGGACAGAAACGCGGTTTTTGCAAGATTCGCACGCTCCGCTTCCTCCAGAGCTCTCGACAGCATCCTGCTTCTCTCCTCCTCAACTACCGCAAGCGCGACATGAGTGGATTCTTCGCCTTTTTCATACTGATCCACAATTTCATTCAATATGCTCTTAAGAGCTCTGTATTCTTCGAGAAGTACCGGGGTATCCCTGCGAAGGACCGCTTTATCGGAATCCTTTGCCGCAAGTTCAAGTTCCTTTGCTTTTTCCGAAAGATGAACCGCGCCTATCGCTCCGGAAGTGCTCTTGAGCGAATGCACATTGAGCGCAAGTGATTCATAATCTTCGTTCTTAAGATCATCTTCGATCTGTGCGGCCTTGGTGTCTATCGATACCGCAAAAGTCTCGACCGCGAACATATAGTCTTCCGCATCGCCGCAATACTCGATCCCCCTTTCCGGGTCGAGTTCGGGATGTTCGAATATGATCACGGGGAGCTTTGTAAGTTCATCATCTTCTTCATCACACTCATTTCCGTTAGACAGTATAACGGAATCGGCAGGAAGATACTTGATCATCATCCTTTCCATCTCATCGATGTTGACAGGCTTTGACAGATAATCCGTGAAACCGGCACGGAGCATCTTTTCCTTATCACCGGAGATCGCGCTGGCAGTCAGAGATATCACCGGCGTCTTCGCGAATTTCTCCGGATATTTTTCACGAATGAGCTCCAGCGTTTCTATACCATTCATCTGCGGCATCCTGTAGTCCAGGAATACCAGATCATAATGCTCGGCGCCGAACTTTTCTATGGCTTCCATTCCGCCGGTTGCCACATCGATATGCATCTTGGTTCTCTTCAGAAGTCCGGCAATGACCTGAAGGTTCATAGGAGTATCATCGACCACGAGAAGTCTCATTCCGGGTGCAGTAAAGAGCGTACCTTTACGATGACCTGTCGGCGTTTCATTTATGCTCACATCGGGACTGAATTCACCGACAGGGGTCCAGTCGGATACCTGCTGGGTCAGGATGAACGAAAACTCTGACCCCTGTTCATACCGGCTTTCCACCTCCAGTTTGCTGTCCATGATGGAAAGAAGCTGCTGGGTGATCGCAAGCCCCAGACCGGTGCCTTCTATGGTCCTTGTCTTCTTGAGATCAAGCCTGTCAAAAGGCTCAAACAGACGGGCCATGTCCTCTTTGCGTATGCCGATCCCGGTATCGGTGACACTAACCCGGATCCGTACGGAGTCTTCCAGTTTTTCTTCGAGTTTTATCTCAAATGACACTTCTCCTTTTTCGGTATATTTAACCGCGTTGGTGAGAAGGTTTGTTATGATCTGCTTAACACGTATCTCGTCACCTATAAGATGTGAAGGCAACTCTGGATCTATGATGAACTTAAGTTCCAGCGCCTTGGCCTCAGCCCTGAACTGAACGATGTTATAGAGATCAACGACAAATGAAGTTATGGAATATTCTTCATTGTCCAGAGTCATCTTGCCGGTCTCTATCTTGGAAAAATCAAGGATATCGCTGATGATGCCCAGAAGACTGACGCCGGCCTTGCGGATATTTTCGGAATACTCAAGTATCACCGAGTTTTCGGTCTCCCTCTGGATCATCTCATTCATTCCGAGGATCGCAGTGATCGGAGTACGGATCTCATGGCTCATATTGGACAGAAATGCGCTCTTGGATTCATTGGCTGCTTCTGCCTGTTCCAGGGCATGTGCCAGTTTCTGCGCACGTTCTTTTTCCTCTGCAGCCGCTCTGTTTTCCGTGATATCCTCGATGAACACATAATAAACTTCACCGTATCCGGGAAGCGTGGCAAAGTGTCCGTAATCATCAACCCATCTTATCGTTCCGTCCTTACGTATGATCCTGTATACCACATAATCGATATTGCGCCTGTTGGAAGGACTGGATATCTGTTCATCGATAGAGTCCTGTATGGAATCATAATCATCGGGATGGACCATGCCCTTAAATGTATTGCCGGTCAGTTCACGGAATTCATCCACAGTATCACAGCCGAAGATGTCACAGGTGGACTGATTCACATACAGAAGTTCCATTTTATCATCAGCTCTGTATATAAAGAAGCCTCCGGGCATCTGCTCCGCAAGCCATTCAGCCGCCGACATCCCTTCTTCAGTAGGTATCGACATCATTATGTCTTCACTGATAACTCTGTTTCTTTGCATATATGTTCCTCTTGATCTGCCGGATCATCGATCCAACACTAAATCCAGCGTTTTCCCGAGTTCCCTGTACTTATCGACAAATACGGGAACGACTCTGCCCAATGTGTCGTTATCTTCGTCTTTCGCCGCCGCTTCGATCCTGGCCGCAAGATCCGACAGAGTGATCGCTCCTATCGCTTTGGATGTACTTTTTATCGAATGAAGAAGAAGCGAAAGCTTGTCATATTCCTTATGTGAGAAAAGATTATCAATCTGAGCCGCCCTGTCGTTAACCGATGCCCGAAAGACATCAAGTGCTTCGATATACTCCTGTGCATCTCCGCAGTATTCGATCCCTTTGTCTGTATCCAGCGCTTCTGTCTGTTTAAGTGCTTCGGGTATGTCGTTTTCTTCGGTTGCTTCATTTCCGAGTGTCCTGACGATCTTCTCCGCGGGCAGGTACTTAAGAAGCATCCGCTCCATGTCAAGCAGATTGACGGGTTTGGTAAGATAATCGTCAAACCCTTCATCAAGCATCTGCTCCCTGGCCCCGGATAATACATTCGCGGTCAGACACACGACGGGCGTGGACCTGAACTTATCGGGATCGGCGGTCTTAAGCTTCTGAAGCGTCTCCACACCGTCCATATTGGGCATGCGCTGATCAAGGAATATAAGGTCATAGTCATTCTGCTTAAATAAGGATATACATTCGGTCCCGCTCTCTGCGGTATCTATGCTGATATCATTGCCTTTCAGAAGACCGCAGATGACCTGAAGATTCATCGGAGTATCGTCGACGACCATGATGGTGGCATCAGGCGCCGTGAACGTGGCGGTCCTGCTCTTATGATTCATTTTAGCGGCTTCTTCATCCGATACATCAAATTTGCCGATAGGCTCCGGATCCGATATTCCCTGCCTGATGCTGAAAAAGAATCTTGAGCCTTTGCCGTATTCGCTTTTTACCCGGATGTCGGTTCCCATGACGGCAAGAAGCCGTCTGGATATGGCAAGACCGAGTCCCGATCCTTCGATATTACGAGTTCTCTCAACGTCAAGCCTGTCAAAAGCAGAATAAAGCTTATTCATCTCGCTTTCTTTGATACCTATTCCCGTATCTTCCACCGAGACCTCCATATTGAATGAATCCTTTTCCCGGGAAAGCATTTTGACGGAAAGAATGACATCGCCTTTTTCGGTATATTTGACGGCGTTTGTGAGCAGATTGGTGATGACCTGCCTGAGTTTCTGCATATCTCCCACAGGTCTGACAGGAAGATCTTCATCTATGTCAAATGTCAGGTTTAAGTTCTTCTCGCCGGCCCGGTTTATGATCATCAGATACATATCACGAAGCAGCTCCGCAAGTGAATACTCATGCTCGTCAAGCTCCGTATGCCCGGATTCGATCTTGGAAAAGTCAAGTATATCATTGATGATGCCCAGCAGGCTCTCGCCGGCTTTTTCTATGTTGTCGGAGTACTGAAGAACCCTTTCGTCACTGCTCTCACGCTGTATCATCTCATTCATGCCCATGATCGCGGTGATCGGTGTACGGATCTCATGCGACATATTTGACACAAAATCAGACTTCTGGCGGTTTGCAAGGCGTGTCCGTTTCAGATCCCTTACGATCAGCACTATTATCAGAATGGCTATCAGCAGGATCATGCTCAGAAACAGCCAAAGATTATCCTTTACCATATCCATGAAAGAATAGGTATATAACTGACCGGAATAAGCGTAAGCGATAGTCCGGGAATAATCTGCCCCGAGGACTTTGATACCCCGGTTTAACAGTTTCAGGAGCCCCTCATTTCCGATCTTAACGCCGAAGCAGCGATCATCGGTCTGCCCGAGCTGTGCAAGGTAGAGCCCTTTATAGCGGCTGTTCTTAAGCATATCCGTGGCACGCAGCCCGTTTAACGTCGTCGCTCCGACATCTCCTTTAAGGACTGCCATGAGACATGCGTCGATATCGGGATAGTATATGATCTCGGCATCGGGGAAATTGGTGCGGATATAGTAATATTGCATCCGGTTGTTTTCGTTTACGGCAAATGTTCTGATATCGGTTTCATCAAATTCACCCCTGTAGACCAGATCAGTAGATGAGGATACAACCGCTGATGACTGATATATCCCGCTCTCTTCGGAATAATACAGACCTCCTCCGACCGGAAAGGCAGCGTCTATCTTCTCACTCCGGATATCCGCGATCATGTCATCGTAATTGTCATATGCGATATATGAGATATCCAATGCGGGAACCGAAAGTTCCGAGAACATCTGAGGAAGGATATCCTTGATTATACCGGTAACATTCCCGTCTTTATCAGCAGAACTGTACGGAAGGTAATTGTTCAGATAACCTATCTTAAGATCGCTGTTTTGAGTCAGCCAGTCTCTCTCGGCCGAGGAAAAAGTATGGCTCGAAACACTTACGGGATAGTATTTGTTCTGTAACGACCCGATATAATTCGGTTCTTCCACTGCCAGGAGGGATTGTGCGACATCCAGTTCATCCAGCAGATCCTCACGCCCTACGGTAACACACAGATAATAGTCGGACGCCCCGAATGTGCAGATGACCTCCGCATGTTCGCGTCCGTATGCGCCGTCGCCTTCAGCCGCAAGGATATCTATGGTCCCGGTATCGAATGCATTGAAGAGCGACTCATAATCATCATATAAAACGACCTGTGCTTCTACGGAATGTTCTGTGAGAAAATCCGCAAGAATATCGGAGACCGCACTGTTCAAGACACCTATCTTCTTATCGGAAAGAGAAGAAAGAGACAGTGTTACGGAGGTGTCATCATCATGTTTTACGAGGATATAGCTTTCGTTACCCATCGGTAACTCGGGATAACCGATGATACCTATACGGTCATCGCGTTTTGCCAGACCGGCAAGAAGGTCTATATCTCCGGTAAGAAGCATGTCATACAGATCGGTGAAGCTTCCGTAGACATATTCATAATTCCAGCCGGTATATTCGGACAGTTTCCGATAATACTCATAAGCATAGCCCGTCTTGACCGCATCAGGGGAAGCCCCTTCCTCAAACACCTCGTTTTCATAGTATCCGACTCTTACGGTCTGAACCCTGTCATCCCTGGCGGATACCCTGAGAGGAGAAAAAGAAAGGAACAAAAGTATCAAAGAAAGGATTATACATACAGATCTGCGCTTTTTTGCAATCTCTACCATGTAGCAAAGACTCCCTTAAGCCATTTTACTCTCAATGCAGCGTAGTTCTTCATATTCGAAATATCAGCGTCATATGATTCAAGTTTGATATACATCTGATCCGAAGCATCCCAGAGCACACGGTTCATCTTCTGCGATGCAGCTATCTCGGATACCAGGGAGTCGATCCTGCCGGATGCAGCTTTGCCGTATGTCCCGGATGATACGAAACTCTTAACTTCTTTTCTGAAATCGGGAAGGTTCATAAACGGCTCGATAAATGTGCCTCCGACAAAGCCTTCGGCGGATACGTGATCGTCTCTGATGCCGTAGGAATCATCAAAATCCCATACGGGGCCGGCTACCATCGGCGAATCCGGTCCTGCCAGATAGAAATAGTTGGAACTTGCAAAAGAATCGGCATTGCATACCGTCTCCTGTAATACGAAGAATCTGGCCAGCGATTTAAGATCGACATAATCCCATACGCTCTTTTCCGTAACGGGATTAACACCGCCGTTTAATGAAGCGGCGATCATTTCCTCTACGTATTCGGAGATGAATATCATCTCTTCCTTGGAGCAGTTCTCGGGGCTCTTGACCACAAACGGTACACCCGTTGATGTGATAAAGTAGCTTCTCTCCCCTTTGTAATATGCATTATCGAGTTCGAGAAGATATCCGCCGTCATAGCTTTCGGGTGTTTTTACCCCGGTAACATACTGGTATATATCGCCATACCGGTTAGCTCCTGTCGCAGTCTGGAGTTTTGACAGATCCTTTCCGGAGTTCTCATCTTCTGTCTGCTTCTCGAGATCCGGGATCTCAACGCGCCCGGTTCCTGTCTGAACCTTCTCACTGAGCAGATAGTTCCCCCTGTAAACCCCGTCATAATACAGATCCACGCTCCTGCAGTCGGGCGCATCAAGCCCGAACGCGGAAGCCATCCGATAGGCTGCGGTATTGTGTATCAAAGTGGGATCATAAGCATTTGCGAGCAGGATCCAGGTCTTATTCGCCTGAGTCGAAGAAGTCTGAGTCAGGTCAACGGCAGCATCAAGCTTGATCTGATATGCTTTCTTATCTGCCAGAAATGTGGTGTTTCCTCTGGCTTTGATCTGGCTTAACCCTCCGTCATATACAACCGTTCCGGAAGAAGTGAGCATCGTCATCGAACCGGATGCTTTATTGGATTTGGACTCATCCACATATGTCCTTCCGTGTGCGGGATCGGAACTGCTTATGAATATGCTGGGTATATTGGCCGATTGCATAACATATATGTCATATGAGTTCTCGGATCCGGGTCTTACAACGGTAAGATTGAGTATCCTGCTTCCGTCCCCAGTATCCTTGGAAAGATACCTGCTGATATCAGTAGTGGTATCCGGAGTGAGCACCGCTCCGTCTGTAAAACGGATCTCTTCGCTCTCAATATCATAATGAAATACCACACGCGAAGCCGGCATGTCCGAAGGCAGGAAAAGATATGTTCTGCCACCGACATCGGTAAGAGATATATTGACGCTTCTGCCTTCTCCGAACGGCACGTAAGCAAAAAGAACCGAAGTGATCCCCGCTTCGGCCGCATAAGAAGCGGATGTATTGACAGTCAGTGCCAAAAACAGACCTAACACAAATCCGGTCATCCGGGTAAATGTTCTAAGTAATGGTTTTTTCATGATACTCCTCACAGTTCCCCTAAGCATTTATCAAGTAAAGCCGCTATGTCATCTCCGGCCACCTCGGCTATAAGAAGCTTCAGTTTCGAATAATCCTCGGTAAATCCGTCCGGCATGCGGAAGTTTTCAAATTCAGACATTACAGATTCTATCAGATCATAGTCAAAGGAATCAACCGCCTCCCTCATGGCCGTTAATCCTTCCTTAAACATCCCGGGATCTATCTCGGGACGGTCATCGGGTTCATCCGATACGCCAAATACATTCTTAAGGGGATCCTTAAGTTCCCTGTAGAGTCTCAGGAGTTCCACGGTATTCTCCTGGATATATTCATGATTCCCGGTATCAGCGGCCCGTTCGAGATCCCTGGCAAGTTCGGACACTTTGGTCGCGCCCGCCATGCGCGATGTACTCTTGAGCGCATGAACCTGGATCCGATAGTTATCCAGGTCTCTGGAATTATAGAATCCTTCTATTCTGGCCGAATACGGATCTATGGTCTCCATATAGTCATGCAGAACGTTCCTGTACAGTTCCGCGCCGCCGGAAGCATCCACTCCTATGCTGACATCGATCATGGGGATCTTACGGACCGAACTTAAGAAATCCCTGATCTCGGATGATACTTCATCTTCCTTATTCTCCTTCTCTTCTTCAACATCGATCATCGTCACAAGAGAAGGATCCAGATATTTAAGAAGCAGATTCTCCAGTTTTATCGAGTTAATGGGTTTGGTCAGATAATCTTCAAACCCTTTGTCCATGTAGAGTTCACGCGCACCCGATACCGCGTTGGCGGTAAGAGCTATGACCGGTGTATCATAGCGGTTTACATTAAACCTGTCCGACTTCATCCTTTCGAGAGTCTCCAGTCCGTCCATCTCGGGCATCATATGATCCAGGAAAATGATATCATATTTGGTCTTACGCATCATGGAGAGTGCTTCCATTCCGCCGGATGCCGTATCTATGCGGATCTGCGTACGCGCAAGGAGCGACTGGAAAACCTTAAGGTTGAGCGGAATGTCATCGACGGTAAGAACTCTGGCTGCAGGAGCCTTGAAATACTGATGTTCTTCATTAGTCTCTGCCTTGGCCCTGCGGATGGCCTCATTCAGAGATCCGAGAGGCTCCCAGTTTTCCACCTCCTGTCTGAGCATGAATGAAAAAGTGGAACCCACTCCGTATGTTGACTGTACCTCAAGCTTTGATCCCATCAGGTTCAGGATCGTACACGTAAGCGGAATGCCGAGGCCCGTCCCCTCTATATTGCGGTTCCTGACACCGTCCACACGTTCAAAGGGCTGGAAAAGCTTATCTATGTCCTCTTCCTTGATGCCCTGGCCGGTATCGGCAACGCTGACCTTGAGCAGGATCTGATAGTCGTCTATCTGTTCATAGTTTACCGTCATGTCCACATAGCCTTCCTGTGTATATTTGACGGCATTGGTAAGTATATTGGTGATGACCTGCTTGATCCTGACCTCGTCTCCGTACAGCACATGAGGGATGGACGGATCCACATCAAACTTAAGGCTGAGGCCTTTTTCCGAAGCCCTGAGTCCGATGACATTTATCATATCGTTGAGTATGGTTCCGAGATCATAGGTTACCGGCAGGATCTCCATCTTGCCGGCTTCGATCTTGGAGAAATCAAGTATGTCGTTGATAAGCGCCAGCAGTGAGTTACCCGAGCTTCTGATATCCAGAGCAAATTCGTTGACATTCGCATCGGAATTCTCCCTCAGGATCATCTCGTTGAATCCGAGTATCGCATTGATGGGTGTCCTTATCTCATGCGACATATTGGCGAGGAAATCGCTCTTGGCACGGCTGGCATCCATGGCGGCTTCTCTCTTGGCGCCTATGACCTTGATAAGCTCTTCTACGGTCTGATTGGATTCGACCTGAAGTGCTTCCCTTCTGTGTATGGCACTGAGAACGATATACAGGATCACATATTCTGAAGCGAGGATGAGCAGATTGAGCGCATAGTCTCTGTTAGAGAACACATAATCCACACCGGGTATGGGGATAACCCATAACACCAGGGCCAGCGTCGTATTCAACGCCATCATCGTATGGAACGAATTCTTGCTCATCAGGAGCGATATGGCTCCGAGAGAAAGCATCATAAGCTGGAAAAGCATATAATTGCTTCCGTTAACGAACAGCGATACGACACACAATGCGGCATATAACAGCACTATGACAAGTCTGGGAATACGCGGATTGATATCGGAGCTTAACGCGCTGACTATAAGTACTACACAATCTATAGCGAGAAACAGGTTTAAGAAAATGATCTGATTCTCGGAAAGATCGCCGGCAGTATTGATGATGATCAGGTAAATGATTATTACGAAGAAACTGCAGATCAGATTGATGATGATACCGAGCTTATTGTTCTTCATGCCCGTACCTCGCAGGAATAACCAGTTTCAATCCGTGCTTTACAACATCGATATTCCAGTCGATCGCATTGATAAGACTCCCGTCCAGACAGCCCCAAATGGGAACGCCGTTTTCGTGGCGGACCTTAACGGTGCTGACATCACACATCATATTCCTGGAATCATCTTCCCTGAATGCGATCTTACGTCTGGATGCTCTGAACGCATATACCAGACGTCCTATAATGCCGAATCTGGAAACAAGCATAAACTTGACCAGACCATCCGAAACATTCCAGTCATCCGAGAAAACGGTACGACTGGAAGTTATGGGCACATTATATATGCTGACTTCCATTGCCCTGTATCTTCCGGG
>JAEEGL016570452.1_pt1 | contig 14941 bp, 8 predicted proteins | sample 9134231 | NCBI WGS metagenome assembly JAEEGL01 (sample SAMN16246548, study PRJNA631951) | gut metagenome | biome: gut microbiome; feature: rumen; material: fiber-attached | host: Bos | place: Iran: Karaj | collected 2018-10
AGACAGCGATGCCTGAGGTTTACAAGGAGCTTGACAGCATCCGCACCCTGCTCGAGAACCACTTCCACGACATGCAGGACATTGAGTTCACCATCCAGGATGGCCAGCTCTACATGCTGCAGTGCCGTATCGGCAAGCGCACCGGCCTGGCTGCACTCCAGATGGCGATGGATATGCTCGAGGAAGGCATGATCGACGAGCAGACCGCCGTGATGCGCGTCTCCCCTGCCCAGCTCGACGAGATCCTCCACCCGATCCTGGACGCGGCTGCCGAAAAGAAGGCTACCGTCCTGGCCAAGGGCCTTCCCGCTTCTCCGGGCGGAGCCGTCGGTACGATCGTTTTCACCTCCGAGGCGGCCATGGAGGCCAATGCCAAGGGCGAGAACGTCATCCTCATCCGCGAGGAGACCTCTCCAGAGGACATCGAGGGCATGCGTGCCAGCGCCGGTATCCTGACGACCCGTGGCGGCATGACCTCTCACGCGGCGCTCGTCGCCCGCGGCTGGGGCAAATGCTGCATCGTTGGTTGCGAGTCCATGAAGATCAACTTTGCGGCCAAGACCGTTTCCTTCGGCGGCAAGACTCTCAAGGAAGGTGACTGGCTCAGCCTCAATGGCTCCAAGGGCTATGTCTATGGCGAGAAGATCGACACCAAGGACGCGTCCGAGAATCCCCTCTTCATCAAGTTCATGTCCATCGTGGACAAATATCGCCGTCTCGGCATCCGCACCAATGCGGACACCCCGGAGGATGCGCAGCGCGCCCTCTCTTTCGGTGCCGAAGGCATCGGCCTGTTCCGTATCGAGCATATGTTCTACGGCCGCAACTCTGAGACTCCCCTCGCGAAGCTTCGTAAGATGATCCTCTGCGACACGGAGGAGGAGCGTAAGAGCGCCCTCGCAGAGCTGGAGCCTTACATCAAGGCTGCTGTCAAGAGCACCATGAAGATCATGGACCGCAAGCCGGTCGTCTTCCGTCTCCTGGACCCGCCGCTCCACGAATTTGTCCCGAAGGGCCTCGAGAAGGAGCAGGAGCTGGCTAAAGAGCTCGGCATCTCCGTCAAGGAGATCGAGAAGCGGGGTGAGAAACTCCACGAGACCAACCCGATGATGGGTCACCGCGGCGTGCGTCTGCATGTCACTTATCCGCTTATCGCTGAGACCCAGTACCGTGCCATCTTCTCCGCTACGGCTGAGTTGATGCAGGAGGGACTGACTCCGATGCCGGAGATCATGATCCCTGTGACGATTTCCGCTCGCGAGTTGAGCTTCCAGAAGGCCATCTGCGACCGCATCAAAGCGGAGGTCGAAGGAGAGTATGGTGTCGGGATTGCGTATCACTTCGGTACGATGATCGAGATCCCTCGCGCGACGCTGACGGCAGATCGCATGGCCCGTACGGCTGAGTTCTTCAGCTTCGGTACCAACGACCTGACCCAGATGACGCTGGGCTTCAGCCGCGACGATGTGGGCACCTTCATGGGTGACTATCTGGGCAACAAGATCCTCGATGCGGATCCGTTCCAGACGATCGACACCAAGGGTGTGGGTAAGCTGGTTGAGTATGGCGTTCAGGCGGGTCGCAGCAAGCGGCCGGATCTGAAGTGCGGCATCTGCGGAGAGCATGGTGGTGATCCGGATTCGATCGACTTCTTCAACAAGATCGGTCTGGACTATGTGTCTTGCTCGCCGTTCCGCGTGCCGATCGCGCGCCTTGCTGCCGCCCAGGCTGCCATCAAGCAGGCTTAACGCCTAGCTTGCAATAACAAAAGAGGCTGGTCGATGGACCAGCCTCTTTTAGTTATTGCGAACGCTGATTAGCGAGTCACGCAGACAGACACACGGTTCTCCTCAGGAACCTCAGAGACCTGCTTGGTATCACCGTAGTAGTTGGTGGTGATGCGATCCTGAGAGATGCCGGCATCGAGGAGGCACTGGCAGACAACGGCAGCACGCTGCTCAGACAGGAACAGGTTGCGCTTGGCGGTACCCGTAGCCTTATCAGCATAACCGGTGATGGAGACCACAGCCTCAGGATACTGGTTCATGACAGCGATGATGTGCTCGATCTTAGCGACCTCGGAAGGATTGATGTTGTACTTGTTGATCGTGAAGTACACATTCTCAACGGTAGCACGAGCCTTGGCGCGGGCAGCCTCAGCAGCAGCCTTCTCAGCGGCAGCACGCTCGGCGGCAGCCTTCTCAGCAGCAGCTTTCTCAGCGGCAGCACGCTCGGCAGCGGCCTTCTCAGCAGCAGCTTTGTCAGCAGCAGCCTTGGCGGCGGCAGCAGCGGCGGCCTCAGCGGCAGCAGCCTCAGCAGCGGCAAGCGCAGCAGCACGACGCTTGGCAGCACCGAAGGAGAACTTCAGGCCGGCGAGAGCGGTCAGCTGATAGTCGAAATCCACGACACCGCCGAAGAGGGTCCACGCGTCACCTACCTTAGAGTTGAAGTGGTCGGTCAGGACATTGTCGGCCAGCTCGAGAGAGAGCGCGAGACCGTCCGTCAGACGGATGTCGGTACCGAGACCGAAACGACCGGTGAAGGAAAGGACGGGATTGTCCCACAGCCAGTTCTTCTCAGGGAAATGCGTCCGGACAGCCTGAGCCTCAGCATTGTTGAAACGCGTGTTCAGACCAAGACCGACGAAGAGGTAAGGATTGAACAGCCGGTTGTATTTGTACTTGCCAAAGAGATTGCAAAGATCAAACAAACCGTCCAGGTTCAGCTGACCGAAATTGTACTTGTACAGGTCCGCATACTGAGGCAGGGCACCCTTGCCTTCCCAAGCGGAAGCCTGGGCACGCAGGCCGAACACCGGAGTGAACTGATAACCCAGGTCCAACGCAGCTCTGGGAGAGAGCAGGTTGTTGGCGTGCGTCTCACCAGCGGTCAGGGAGATACCACCCTTGGCGCCGAGATACCAACCCGGGAAGAACTGATCCGCACTCTGGGCGAAAGCACCCAAGCTGAGCAGAACAAGCGAAAGAGTCAAAAATACTTTCTTCATAATTATGAAATGGTTTAAACAGATTTACACATTATCGATGCAATAATACGCATTTTATTTCACTAAAACAAACATTCTGTCTCGAAAGCGTAAAGGTAAATGACAAAAAAGGCCGGCCCCCAAAGGAGCCGGCCTCATTTATGAAGTCAATCTGTGATTACTCACCGACAGGCTTGTTGTAGAACTGGACCATGACAGTCTTCGAGCGGGTGCCCCAAGGATACTCGATATTGATCGTAAGTTTAATATCGATCGGGGTAGCGAGCTGAGTCTGCAGGGTGTTGTCGTAGGTCAGCTTACCAGTCGTAGAGTCGAAGGCAATACGAGCCTGGGTCTCAGGAGAAACTTCGCTGACATACTCCATTTCATTGGTGAAGATCAAGCTATAGACATCGTTAGTGTAAACTCCGGTAGCGAAACCGTTCTTGTTGTTACCCTTGACCCATCCATAGTGACCAGCATCAGTCTGCTTGTAGTCAATGAGGTCCTTGCCCCGCTTGTCCTTCAGCTTGATGAACTGGTAGATGGAAGTCTCAGTGATGATGGAGTTGTTAACGTTGATCTGAGCAGAGACATCGTCCTTAGGTTCGATCTCCATGAGCGGATCCCAGAGCTTGATCACATAGTTCTCGTAGTTCTCGACCACGACACCGGCGTCAGCAAGACGAGGGCTCGGGGCGGCAGCGCCACGGTTGAAGTTGGTGGTCAGAGCAACCTTGGAACCATTGGAGTTGACAACGTAGAGATTACCGACAGCATCCTCCTCAGGAGACTTACTGTAGTAGGAAACCACATTGTTGGAGTCAATCACGACGCCGATGGCGGCAGGAACGACAACCTCCTTGAGGTTACGAGGATCCGGGATGGAATCAACCTGCTCTCCGATATGACCAGGCTCTTCGAGCTTGAAGACACGAGAGAGGATATTCTTGTAGTCTTCCGTCAGCTCACCAGCCTGAACATTGCCAGTGGTCTCAACCTCGGTGCAAACCACCTTATTGTCCTTGGTGGACTTCAAGACATCGACAATGCGGAAGTGCTGGTTCAGCAGGACCTTGTGTGCATCATAGGTAGTGACAGGGATGGTGAAGTCAGTCGTGGCGCCATCGGGCTTCCACTCAGGCTGCAGCGTGGTGTAGTAGTTGGCGTCATCAGTCTTCGCAACATACTCAGGGATACGCTCGAACTCGAAGATACCATCAACCTCGAACTTGAACCACTTCTTGACGATCACGACCTGGCCATACCACAGGGTATCGAGAGCGACATACTTCTGCTCAGGATCGATGACCTTGCCAGCAGCCCAGCTAACATTGATGTCAGCATCGGTCTTGTAGTCGAGGACGTGGTTGTCAACATCTTCAGCAACAGTGGTGATGATACGCACGGTGGCCGTAGAATCGCGGACCTCCTCGCCATCAACCGTCATGATAAGAACATTCTGCTTACCGGCAAGAGGCTTGCTATAGGCATCAACAAGATTCGCATCGGTCAGGCTGTGAGCGGAATAGTCACCACCCTCGAAATGAATCTGATCATTGCGGACACCCTTATCTTTGTTGAGAGTATCGAGGACAACATCCTTCCAGTCAACCACATAAGGCATCGTGTTGATCGGCAGCTTGACAACGATCGGAGCACGGTCGCGGTCAGCAACAACAATCTTACCGCTGACAGAGACCTCGAGGAACGGAGTCGCATCAGAAGGCAGGTTGTAAAGAGCCACGTAGTTGATCTGCGTGAGGGAACCGAGCGTATCGTTGCAGAAGTTGAAGTTGGTCACATTGGCCATCAACTTACCATCGTTGGTGGTATCGAAGAACGGAGCAATGTTGAACTTAGGATCCATCTGAGCAAGCTCCTTAAGCGTGTACTTCAGCGTACCTTCCGCATAGACAAACTCAATCGTAGTAAGAGAGTCAACCGGAACCTTCTTAGCGAAGTCTTCAGGCTTGACCTCATACTCAGCAAGCTTCTTAATCGCAGCGGCATCGTCAGCCCAAGCGCTGTCACGCTTGTAGAGTTCGGTAGCTTGACCATTTAGGATCGCAGCGTCAACGGCAGCATCCTTCTCGTAAGTCCAAGTGAACGGAACCTGGTTCTCATTCTCCCAGATGTCAACAACGACATCAACATGGTCGGGAACAACCTTCACGAGCGCACCGGCATAGACATCAGCCAGGGTACCGACATGATAGGTGAACTCAACATGATTCTCAGCACCGACGCCATAAGGCTCCTTGACAGTAAGCTGCGCAAGGGCGGTACCCGGGATCACAGTGGAATCCTTGGTGATGAGGATATACTCAGGATCGAGACCGGTAACCTTGGTAGGATCGATCGCCTTCTCATAGTCAGGCGTATCAGCGATAGAAACCGTGATCTCAGGGAGCGTAATGTTCATCGCAGCAAGCTGCGCAGGAGTGTAAAGCTCATCCTGATACTTGAACTTCAGAGCGTGATCGCCGAAGACAGCGGTATCTTCCTTCACCTTGGTGTAAGGGATCTTGACCGTATCAACATAACCGTTGCCGGTGACATTGACGGTGTCATCAACATAAATACCAGGCTCGATGGTGTCGGCCGGGCCGGGAACCACATTCTCGTAAGTGGAGGTGATGAAACGGCTCTGAGGGATAGAATCGTTGCCGACATCGGTCAGGACAAGAGACATGCTGAAGGACGGGAAATCCGTCTCTCCACCCTGGCGGCCAGTGTTGTAGTAACCATCCTGCTCCCAAGCGGAGAACCAGAACGCATCCGGCAGACCTTCGGGCTTGATGGTGAAGGTGATGACGTTGTCATTCATATCATCCACCGCAGCGGCGAGGATCGGGACAGACACACCGTCTTTGTTGACACGGGTCTTGACGCGAACGACGTCGAAGGTGAAGACAGAATCCTCAGGGTTGAAGGCGGCGACGAGGGACTCGACGATATCGGCGGCATCCTCACCGTAGATCCGGTACTTCACCTCGGAAGGAATGACGATCACAGGAGAATCGCCTTCCTCTTCTTCCTCAAGTTCGGCATCGGCACCTGTAACAGCCTGAGGTTTGAAATCCGACTCAGGGATCAACGCCCACTTGAAGGTAATCCGGCTGTCGTTGTACTCAGGGACATACACCACGCTCTGGACACGGCTGAACAGCTTGCTGAGATCTTTCTCAACACCGCTGAGAACATCAGCCATGGAGTCGACATAAGCCTGGAAGGTGGTCTTGTCGAGTTTGAGATCGAGAGCAGCCTTAACAGCGGCATCCAAGGAATCAATCTTGCTGTCAAGATTGGCATCAGCAGCCTGATAGTCAACAATAACTTGTTTGATTGCCAAGTCGATCAGACGGAAGGACTCAGCGATCTCAGCCATCTTGGCGCTGTAAACCGCGGTGTCGACCTTCTTACCGATCTTCTCGTTGTAGTCTCTGCGGAGAAGCTCGATCTGAGCCTCAACCCAAGACTTCTTGGCATAAGCCTCAAGAGCGGCCTTGACTTCCTTAGCAAGAGAGAGAGCCTCGTCGGCAGTGGACTGCGCAGCCGCAGCATCGTTCAAAGCCTGCCTGATGTCCTTCTTGGCCTCAGTCAACTCTTCCTGAACACCGTCGATCTTGAGATCGAGGATACGGAGAGAATCCTTGCAGTCAGAAACACCTTTGTTCAAGAGTGTAATGGCAGCATTGAGCCCCTGGACAGCCTCAGTGAAGTCCTTGGCCAGGACATAGTTTTGGAGGGTCTCTTCCACCCAGCTCTTGTCAGCTTTCTTGGCAAGCTCTGTGTTGATGTTCTTGATCGCGTCCTCACAATTCTTAATCCGCTCCTCGAGGGCTGCGATCTGACCATTGATCGTGGTGATCTGACCCTTGATCGTGGAGATGTCACCTTCGGCGGTGCTCATCTTAGACTCCAAGGTCTGGACCTTGCCCTGCAGGGACTTGATCGCATCCTCGGCACTTTTAACAGCCGTCTCGAGTTTGGTCTTCGCATCCTGAAGGGTCGCAACCTGATCAGTCAGGCTCTTGATCAATCCTTCATTGGTCTCAACCTTCTTCTGGAGGCTGTTAAGATCTTCAGAATAGTCTTTTGTACAACCAGTGTACAAAAGCGTGGCACCCGCTAGGGCACACACCAATGCTACTCTAAAAAATTTTTTCATAAAGGAATAATTTTTTAAATTAAACAATAAAATTTGGTTTGTTTCACTTTGTAATAATAAATTTCGCTTGTAGCCATGTGCGTGCCTTCACGTCAATATACAGTGATGGCACAACACACAACGCACAAAGATATGTGGATTTTTTTTCTTATGCAACAACTTTTCAAAAAAAATCATATTAAATCGCCGTCAGAAGCCGATATCCAGCCTTGTCTGCCGTCGGGTAATTCGACTTTTTGCCAATCTCCTACCTGGTCCAGGATGCGGACTTTGGTGCCTTCATGGAGGATGAATAAATCCTTGGTCCCCTCCGATCCGGGCGAACTGCGCACCGGGGCGACAGGACGGATGATGATCGCCGCGTCGGTTTTCTTATAGTCGGCTCGCTGACGGGCGGAGAAGCCCAAACAAGCGGCAGAGAGCAAAGCCAGGAGAATGGAAAGGTAGAAGCCTGTCTTACGCAAGCCCGTAGAGGCACTGAGCAGAAACAGTAGCAGACCAGTCAATGCCAGCGCCAGCAGAACCAGGAACAGCGTCGCCCAGGTGTCCGAAGATACCGAACGGGAAAGCCGACGGACCCAGGACTTCAGGAAGAACTCCGGCACCGTGTCGATCTTGTCCTGGACAAAACTCTGGGCAAAGGCCAGGTTGTATCGGGCATCCGAATCGGAAGGGTCGCATTTGAGCGCTCTTTCATAATATAAAATCGCACGCGCGTAATCCCCCTGCTTGAAACAGGCATCTCCGATATTGCAATAGAGGCGTGCGGACTCCATGCCCGAGGCTTCGATGGCGCGCCAGGCATCCAGGGCGACATCCCAATGTCCCTCGGCATACGCCGCCACACCGGCATTCCAAAGCGAATCCGCCGGGGAGGCCGCATGGACCGGCCAAGAAAGGGTCAAGGCCAGCAGCAGAAACATGACCGGGAAGGATTTCTTTCTTTTCATATCATTTTCGATCGCAGCGATCGTCTCCAGAGCATTCTCATAATGCGCGTTCATTGCCTCGTGTCCTGAATCCGGCGAGTACCGGGCATATTCACAGGCATCCAGCAGGTCCGTCAGAGAGGAAGCATGGGCCTCGCTTACCCCGCGGGACTGCAACGAGGCGGAGATGTGATCCTTGGACATCTCGGACATATCCATGTTGAGTTTGTCGGAAACATAACCCAACAACGCTTTGTGCAACTCCTCATAGAAGGCGGTGTAAAGGTTTTTCTGCAGGAAATCACCCGCCTGAGAAAGTCTGCGCCGGGCCATCTTCACAGCGCCCCGGTTGCGCGAACCGGCCACATCCGCACGGCGGGCGGCCAGCCCACGGAGCATCCAGTAAGTCAAGGCTGCCGCCAGCAAGATCAAGGCCAGCAGTCCCCAGAACAGCGGCGAGAAGCAGAAGAAGGATCCCTGACGGGAGAAGGAGGGCGTCTGGGTCGAAATATAGCGGATATCGCTGCCGAGGTTGCGCACATCTTTCCGGTTGACGCCGGAGACGACCGGCCCCGAACCGGAACTGGCACCTTCCGGCTCGGTTCCCCGCCCCACACGGACCGTCAGGGGCTGGCCGGACAAGGTCACATATTTGCGAGCGGACACATCATAGTAACTGTATTGGACCGGATCAAGGGTAAACTCGCCGTGGCTGCGCGGGATAAACGGATACTCAAAGGTCTTGGAACCGCTCGTCTTACCCGTGGACTTGTCGGTATTCTCCGTGACCTTGACATCATACACGTCAAAATCGGGAGGGAAGTTGATCTTGGGAGCCTCCAGCAGGGAGACATTGCCCTTGCCGGAGACCGTCACGATCAGAGAAGAAGCCTCGTGAGTCAGGAGCGAATCCTTGCTCAGCTTGGTGCTGATGCTGAAATTGCCCACTCCCCCACCATAAGAAGCGGGTGCCCCGGCCGGTAACGGATTCACGTGCACGACTTGCCGGGCAGAGAGCAAACGCTTACGGAGCGTCCGAACTTCATCGTCGAAGAAACTGTCGAATATACTGCGCGAGGCAGACTGGGAACGAACCGCCACCTGGCAGACCAATTCTGCGGGATCGATGGCGACATCGCCCGACTGTTGCGGGATCAAGACCCAACGGCGCAGGACCGCCGAATTGTAAATCTTGTCGTCCAAGTTCTCCCGATGAAACTCGATATTGGTCGGCGCAAACACTTCCTGACTCCAGAATCCGTTGAAAGTCGGGAACTTGGCATCCTCAAAACCGGTGATATTGACCCGCTGGTACAGTTTCAACGTTGCCGTGACCGGCTCGCCGACGACGACGGAATTGCGGTTGAGGGAAAGCCGCAGGAACAGATCCGATGAGGAGATCTCTCCGGTGGCGGCGCTGGATGACGGCGCGGCACTCCCTGCGCTTCCCTGCGATTTTTGCGGCGAAGACGGGGCACTGCCCGCAGATGCCCCATTGGAGACTACCTCCAGCGAAACTCTTCCGGAAGAGATCCGATCCCCCTTGACCGTGGCGGTGGCCGCCGGCAAGGTGAAGGACCCCGTGGATTTCGGCATTAAAATATAAGTGTAGGTCGTCTGGGAGGACCGGGTTTTCTTGCCATTGATGATACTGATGCTGGTAGAAGTCCCTTTTTGCGGGCCCCAGACCAATTTGAAATCATCCCCGGCACTCCAGCTGAAATCAGAAGGGGCGTTCTCTCCCTCAATGATAAACGTGACATTGAACTGCTCGTCCGCCGCCACTACATTGGGCACTTGGACCTGGATGCTATTCTGCGCCCAAGCCGATACGACCGAGGCGCTGAGCAACAGCAGCGATGACAACCATTTCTTCATACTACCAATTCTTTTCGCGCTGCCGGGACTGGAGCAGCGCCGCTTTCTTTTTATTGACTTTATCTTGCGTTTCCTTTTCCTTGGCCTGGATCGCCTGGATCATCTGCTGAGCCTGCTGGGGAGAGATCTTGGACTCCTGCGGTTGCTGCCCACCCTGCTCTTGGTCCTGATCGGACGAGTCGGGGTTCTGTTGATCCTGGTTTTGATTCTGATCTTGATTTTGATCCTGGTTCTGGTCCTGATTCTGGTTTTGGTCCTGGTTTTGGTTCTGGTTCTGATCCTGATTGTTTTGTCCCCCGCCGCCATTCTGCTGCTGGTCGTCCAGCATCTTCTTGGCATACAAATAATTCTCTTTGGCGTCCAGATCATCCGGACGACGCAGCAAGGACTGCTTGAAAGCCTCAACCGCCGCGGCATAGTCCTTCTTCTGAAGCGCTACGTCACCTGCATTGAAGAAGTAATCTGCCGCATGGGGCGTTGCAGGCGCTATCTCCTTGACGGCTGCCAGCGCTTTGGCCGCCGACTCAAAATCATCCTGCCGGTACAGCGCCGAAGCCAAATCATACTGCGCTGCTACGGACGTCGTATCTTTGAGGACGGCTTTGCGGTAATCGATCTCCGCCTCCTTGAAAGCCTCCTTGCGAAACTTGCGGTTGCCAGCACGCACCTCGTGCCGGTCCGCCTGGGCCCAAACACCCAGCGAAACACCCATCAGGAGCAGCACCAATCCTATCTTTTTCATTCGAACAACCTCCTTTTAGCCCGCCGCTCCCCGATCAGCAACTCCAGCACGAACAAAGCCAGCGCAGCGGCAAAGAAATACATATATTGCTCATCAAACTCTTCAAACACAACGGAGTTGAACTTCTCCGCCTCCATCTTGCGGATGTCGTCGATAATCGGATTAAGCCCGAACTCTTCGTTGCCGGCGTGGACATAGGCGCCATTCCCGGCTGCCGCCACTTCCCGCAGGGTTTGCTCATCCAGCCGCGTCACGACAATATTGCCTTCCTTATCCCGGAGCAAGCCGCCATCCAGCGGGATCGGTTGCCCTTGGACGGAGCCAACGCCGATCGTATAGACCTTGCAGCCCAGTTCCGTCGCCTGTTTCGCCGCTGCGACCGGATCGTCTTCATGGTTCTCGCCATCTGTGATGACAATGATGGCCCGGCTCTTCTCACTCTGGGCGCTGAAGCCCTTGGCCGCGGTCAGGATTGCCTCGCCGATGGCCGTTCCCTGGATCGGCACGGACTGCGTATCGATCGAGCCCATGAACATCTTGGCAGAAACATAGTCCGTCGTGATCGGCAACTGGACGAAGGACGTGCCGGCAAACACGATCAAGCCGATCCGGTCCTCCTGCAGACGGTCCACGATCCGGGAGATGGCCAGTTTGGCCCGCTCCAGGCGGTTCGGGGAATAATCCTGCGCCAGCATAGAGTTGGACACGTCCAGGCAGATCATGATCTCGGCGCCCTTTGTCTCCCTTTCTTTCAATTTGGCTCCGACCTGAGGCCGGGCCAATCCGATCACGAAACAAGCAAACGCCAGGCTCCACAGGATCACACGGATCCACCCTTTGCTACGGGAGCGGGAAGGCATCAGCGCCTCGACCAACTGCTCGTCGCCGAACTTCCGCACCCGAAGCGTCCGCAGACGCCGGGTCACTCCATAGGCGACCGGAATCAGCGGGACGAGCAGCAAAAGCCACAGATAAAAGCTACGTGCAAAAAAGATCATGGCAGTCGTTTCAAAAACAATCGGATCAACAATTCAAGCAGCAAGCAGATCAAGGCCGCCAAGGCATATCGGCCATAGAGCTCCTTATAAACAGGGAAGCTATCCACGGTCGTCCGGACTTTCTCCATCTTGCCGATCTCGCTGTAGATCTCAGCCAGCTTGGTATTGTCCGTAGCCCGGAAGTAACGGCCGCCTGTTGCAGCAGAAATATTCCGAAGCAGCATCTCATCGATCTGGACCTCGACATTACGGGTCTCGACTCCCCAAGGCGTGATCACCGGATACGGGGCGGTCCCATTGGCACCGACGCCGATCGTATACACGCGTACGCCATAGGTCTTGGCGATCTCAGCCGCGGTTTCCGGTGCCACTTCACCACTGTTGTTGACACCGTCCGTCAGCAAGATGATGACCCGGCTCTTTGCATCGGAATCCTTCAGCCGGGCCACGGCCGTGGAAAGGCCGTTGCCGATAGCCGTACCGTCCTCGATCAAATCCGTGTTGACTTCCTTCATCAGGTTGATTAAGGTAGCCCGGTCCGTCGTCAGCGGGCATTGCGTATAGCTCTCTCCCGCAAACACGACGATGCCGATACGATCACCCGGACGATCGGCGATGAACTCGATGGCAATATCCTTGGCTGCACTGATGCGGTCCGGGGTAAAATCTCGTGCCAGCATACTGGTCGAAACGTCCATCGCCAGCACGATATCGATTCCTTCTGTATCAATCTTCTCCATCTGGGTGGAGGAGCGAGGACGCGCGATGCAGATGATGATGAGGCTCAGGGCAGCCAGCCGGAGCAATATCGGCAGATGGCGCAGGACCGCCAGGGGACTCGTCCCCGTCAAAGTCCAGGGCGCCGCAGTTGATACCCGCAGATGCGGCCGGCGGCCGGAAAGTTCCAGCCACAGATAATGGGCCAGCAGCAGGGCCGGGATAACCAGCAGCCAAAGGAGTTTGGGATACTCAAAAAACATCAGTCTTCTGCCGCCTCCTCCCCGGTCTCGGCCTCCGCATCCAACTGGGACTGGTAGGTCGAAGTGACAAAGCGCACCGCGGAAGGAATGGCGCGCGCATTCTCCTCATCCGAAGCGGTATGCTTCGCAAATTTGACGAAATCAGACAACTCAAACAGTTGCTTGACCTCTGTATAAAGATCCGGTGTCAGGTCCTCCGCGGTCTTGAGGCTCTCAAAGATCTCTGCGGTCGTCATTTCTTCAGCATTGACGCCAAAGCGAGCCTCAATATAAGTTCTCAGGGTATCCGTGATCCCGGAGTACATGGTTTTCTGTTTGTCCGGAGCCCAATACTTGTCACCCCGGTATTTATCCAGCCCGCGCAGGGCCACGATATAAGCCGGCTCCCGGACAGTCTGGGCTTCCTCTTTCCGTTTATGGGTCAGCACCAGGCAGGCCACCAGGATGGCCAGCAAGGCGGCCAGGTAAAAGCCCATGATCCAAGGAAGCAACTCCCGGAAAGTCAAGGGGTAACGGATCTGGCCTTTGATGTCGTGGATCTGGAAAGTCGCCGTATCCACCGGCATCGGACTCACTTCCAGAATCTGGGGATCAAAGATCAAGGTATCAATCTGCCCGTCCAAAGTCCGCTGGGCGAACAACGGCGGCAGGGCGATCGTCCCTTCCTCAAACGGGGCGATAATCGTACTGACTTTGATGTTGACCGGAACTTCTTCCCCTTTGGACAAGGCACGGCGCTGCTTCAGCGTCAGCAGGCTGTCCACCCGCCAGGCGCCCACCGCTTCCACGCCTTCAGCCAAGCCTTTGGACAAGTCCGGCAGTGCGAAAGTTGCACCCTTCGGGACATTCTCCAGAATGAAGCCATACTCGAACTGATCGGCCACGAGAACGGAATCCCGCTCCTGAAGCGGATTCAGAAACGTCTTCCCGGAAGGAATAACTCCCAACGATAGGGTCAATAGGATGGATAATATGCTCATTTGTGCTGGAACAGCGCCATCAGCCCCTTGACGTAATCTCCGTCCGTGGCGATATCGACGCTGTCGATCTGATATTGGTTGAACAGGTGTTTTTCCCGGTCCGAAACTGTTCGGAACCATTGTGCATAGCGCTCCCGGACCGTCTTGGAAGCCGTATTGACCCAAGCCGCCGCCCCGGTCTCCGAATCCTTGATATGGACCAGGCCTACATTCGGGATCTCTTTCTCCCGCGGATCGACGACCCGGATGACCGAAAGGTCATGCCGGCCGGCCGCGACCTTGAGCGCTTCCTCATAGCGCGGGGCGCCGTCTTCAGAGACATCGAGCATGTCGCTCAGCAAGAAAGCGGTACATTTTTTCTTGATCGCATTGGTCAGGAAACGCAGCGCCTCCCCGATATCGGTCGCGTCCGAGGAAGGCTCCAGCTCGATAATCTCCCGAATGATATGCAGGAGGTGGCTGCGGCCTTTCTTGGGCGGGATGAACTTCTCCACGTGGTCGCTGAAAAACAGGGCGCCGACCTTATCGTTGTTGATACTGGCGCTGAACGCCAGCACCGCTGCGATCTCCGCAAGCTGCTCCCGTTTGGTCTGCACGGCGGTCCCGAACAGGCCGGAACGGCTCACATCCACGAGCAGCACCACCGTCAGCTCCCGTTCCTCCTCGAAGACCTTGACATACGGGGCACGCAGCCGGGCCGTGACGTTCCAGTCCATGTTGCGCACATCGTCGCCATACTGGTACTCACGCACCTCGCTGAAGGCCATGCCCCGGCCCTTGAAGGCGGAATGGTATTCGCCCGCAAAGACCTGATGGCTCAGCGCCCGGGTCTTGATCTCGATCTTGCGGACCTTTTTCAGCAGGTCCGCGACATTGGTCCTGCTGCTCTCCATTACGGCACGATGACGGCGTTGATGACCTGCTCGATGATCTGCTCCGTCGTGACATTCTCCGCCTCCGCCTCATAAGTGAGGCCGATCCGGTGGCGCAAAACCTCGTTGCAAACGGCCCGTACATCCTCGGGGATCACGTAGCCACGACGCTTGATGAAGGCATAAGCCTTGGCCGCAAGGCTCAACGAAATGCTGGCACGCGGGGAGGCGCCGTAGGAAATCAAACCGCCCAGGTTCTTCAGGCCATATTCTTCCGGAGTACGGGTGGCATAGACGATATCGACGATGTAACGCTCGATCTTCTCATCCATATACACATCCCGGACAACCTGACGGGCCCGGATGATGTCCTCCGGACTGACTACGGGATTGGCCTTGGGG
>JAEEGL010218893.1_pt1 | contig 14940 bp, 6 predicted proteins | sample 9134231 | NCBI WGS metagenome assembly JAEEGL01 (sample SAMN16246548, study PRJNA631951) | gut metagenome | biome: gut microbiome; feature: rumen; material: fiber-attached | host: Bos | place: Iran: Karaj | collected 2018-10
AGAGCTGCTGGCAAAAACATTGTGGCGCCATTTGGACCCGTAACAGAATAGCCTTTCACCCCCTTCATTGTCGAAGCCTTCCAATTGCACCTTGTTATCAGTTCTTGCATTTGCGCTTCGGTGGGCATGCGCCACGATGGCCCCCAATTTATGGTTGCGGCATCATCGTCGGGGTCTAATGTTTTCTTGTTGTCAACAATTCCCAATTCACTGTCAGAGCAATACTTCGTCTGTGTATTTTCGGCACCTTTACACCACTTGTAGGTGCTCAAAGAATAGACCTCTTTGGGCGAAGTTTCTCCCCAGGCAAAGTAGTCGCCATAGTCTTCGGGACTGCTTGCGCCCACATTCATCGTTGCCCACAGAGTACCACTTGGCAATCCCAAGTCGATCCATCGGTGATCGTTGCTGTCACTTCTATTCTCAATCGAGTTAGCCTCAGTGTTCAATGCCATCATTGTCACGAGCATAATCAATACAAAATTCTTCATTATCCTTGATTCCATTAGATGGTTAATAACTTTCAATGATATTAGAACGAAAACTGGCACTGAATATTACATTGAAAAAGAAAAAGAATATTAAAGAGTTGCAAAACTCAGATTTTTAGCCTATGATTCTTGCAATCTGGACTTCGCTGGCTGTGGGTAGGATGTGGCGCAGTGACTCCTCAATTTTGACACACCTTCTTTCTTCTCAAAAAACAATACTCGGAGGTCTCAGGGGTTTCGGAGCTCTCGTAGATCTTGGAGAACTCGGAGCTCAACAAAGGGAAAATAAATTGGTTGCGACTCGGAAATGCTCAAATAAATTTGGCATTGCGCTCGGTTTACACTAATTTTGCGTTCTTCGCCCGCGAAATTAGGCGGCACCTCGGCATAAAAAAATGAAAAACTTCGTCTTTCATTTTGTTCTGCGCTCGGTTTACACTAATTTTGCAACACATTTATAATATAGACGCGTATATATATGACAGAAAACAAAGAATTAGTTAACGCCATTATTGAAGGCATTCAGGAAAAAAAAGGTTTTGACATCGTGCATGTGGACATGAACGGCATAGAGACAGCCGCCACAGGCGATTTTGTCATCTGCACAGGCAACAGCAGCATGCAAGTAGATGCCATAGCCGACAGTGTGAGAGAATATGTCGAGAAAAAACTCGGCACGAGGCCGCTCAACTACGACGGTTATCAAAACTCGCAGTGGATTATCATAGATTATGGCACGGTTTATGCACATGTATTTAATCCAGAGTTTCGCGAACGCTACAAACTCGAGGAGTTGTGGGCCGATGCCACGGTTAACGCCATTCCCAACGAGTTTTGACCGCAAACTGACAAAACCAGTTAAATAACACGAATTTTTGAACAACAACAATGCCTGGATTATTCACCAATAGAAATAACAGCGGCGATAGCCGCAACAAATCGCCATTTCTGAAGTCGGGCCGCAGCATCTACTGGATGTATGCAGCCATCTTCGTTGCGCTATTTGCCATCTACTTCATGGGCGACAACACCCGCACGCAAGAAGTGTCGTGGACCGACTTCCAGACCTGGGTTGCCAAAGGCGGCATGGAGCGCATCGTGGTATCGACCGGCAGCAACGAGGCCGAGGGTTTCATGTCCGACTCTCTGGCGCGTGCCTTCTATGGCAAGAGTTATCAGCCCAAGAAGAGTTCTAAAGCCTCGATAACGACAACCATCCCGTCGAGCGACAAGTTCGACGACTATGTGAACGCTTGGCAGGCCGCCGGCGTGTTCAAGGGAAAAATCGAGTACCAGAAGGGCGGCGACTTCTCGTCGTTCCTGTGGTCGTTCGGCCCTATCATTCTGCTTGTGCTGTTCTGGATATGGATATTCCGCCGCACCACCTCAGGCATGGGTGGCGGCGGTGGCGGCGTGTTCAATGTGGGCCGCTCAAAAGCCAAGGAATACAACAAAGACAAGGACAAGAAGAAACATGTGACCTTTGCCGATGTTGCCGGCATGGAACGCGAAAAGAAAGAGGTGTCTGAAATCGTGGAGTTCCTCAAGAACCCCGACCGCTACACCGAGATAGGCGGCACCATTCCCAAAGGCGTGCTGCTGGTAGGCCCTCCGGGAACCGGCAAGACGCTGCTCGCCAAGGCAGTGGCAGGTGAGGCCGATGTGCCCTTCCTGTCGATGAGCGGCAGCGACTTTGTGGAAATGTTTGTGGGCGTAGGTGCTTCGCGTGTACGCGACACCTTCCGCCAAGCCAAGGAAAAGGCGCCGTGCATCATCTTCATCGATGAGATCGATGCCATTGGCCGTGCACGCAGCCGCAAGAACGACTACACGAGCAACGATGAGCGCGAGAACACGCTCAACCAGCTGCTCTCAGAGATGGACGGCTTTGGCAACAACAGCGGCGTGATTGTGCTCGCCGCCACCAACCGCGCCGATGTGCTCGACAAGGCACTGCTGCGAGGAGGCCGTTTTGACCGACAGATTTACATCTCTACCCCCACCCGCGAAGACCGTGCAGCCATCTTCAAGGTGCACCTGAAAAAGACCAAAATTGATGGCAGCGTGGACCTTGACGAACTGGCAGGCATGACAGCGGGCATGTCGGGTGCCGATATCTCCAACATCTGTAACGAGGCTGCCCTGCTCGCCGCAAGGCGTGGCAAGAAAGCCACTCAGCGCGAAGACTTTGTGGAAGCCATCGACCGTGTGACCCGCCAACTCGACAAGCCCGAGCGCATGGCCAAGACGGTGACCTTTGAGGATGTGGCCGGCATGGCGAAACCCAAGAGCGCCGTGCGTGAAGTGATCGACTTCCTGAAGAATCCCGAAAAATATACCCGACTGGGTGGCAAGATACCTCGCGGCGTGCTGCTGGTAGGCCCCTCAGGTTCGGGCAAGACGCTGCTCGCCAAGGCTGTGGCAGGCGAGGCGCATGTGTCGTTCTTCGCCACCTCGGCCGCCGAGTTCCAAGGCGAATTTGTGGGTTCGGGCGTGAGCCGCGTGCGTGAACTGTTCCGCAACGCCAAGGAGAAAGCGCCGTGCATCATCTTTATTGACGAGCTCGATGCCATTGGCGACCGCAAGAACAAGGGCAACTCGGAGCGCGAAATCACGCTCAACCAGTTGCTCGTGGAGATTGACGGCTATGGCACCAACGACGGCGTGATTGTGATGGGCGCCACCAACCGCCTCGACGCCGTGGACAAGGCGCTGCTGCGTCCTGGCCGTTTCGACCGCAAGTGCTATGTGGGCTTCCCCGGACTGGAAGACCGCGTTGAGATATTCAAACTCTACACCGGTCGCATCAAGGCTGGCGAAGATGTGAACATACGCGAACTCGCCGAGCAGGCTTCGGGCTTTAGCGGTGCCGAGATTTCAAAGACCTGCAACGAGGCTGCACTCAGGGCCTCGGGCGAAGGGCTCGACGCTGTGCCTCAGCAATATCTGCTCGATGCCATCGTCGCTACCCGCAAGGGCATCGAGAACAAGAAGACCGTGGTGGGCACAGTGATGTTCGACGATGTGGCTGGCATGGAAGAGGCCAAGCAAGAGGTGACCGAGATTGTGGACTTCCTGAAGAGTCCTGAAAAATATAACAAGCTGGGCGGCAAGGTGCCGCGCGGCGCGCTGCTCGTGGGTCCTCCTGGAACCGGCAAGACCATGCTGGCGCGTGCTGTGGCAGGCGAGGCCAATGTGCCTTTCATTGCCCGCTCGGGCAGCGACTTTGTCGAGGTGTTTGTGGGCGAGGGTGCCTCTCGTGTGCGCGAACTCTTCAGCGAAGCCAAGGAGAAAGCCCCCTGCGTGGTGTTTATCGACGAGATCGACGCCATAGGCGGTGCCCGCAGCAATGTGGGCTTCAGCAGCGAACACGACCAGACGCTGAACCAGCTGCTCACCGAGATGGACGGCTTTGACGGCGAGACCGGCGTGATTGTGCTGGCCGCCACCAACCGTGAGGATATGCTCGACCCGGCACTGCTGCGCCCCGGCCGTTTCGACCGCAAGGTGCATGTGTCGCTGCCGGCACTCACCGACCGCGAGGCCATCTTCAAGGTGCACCTGCGCAAAATCAAGATTGACCCCGAGGTCGATATCAAGAAACTGGCTCAACAGACACCTGGCTTCAGCGGTGCCGAAATCGCCAATGTGTGCAACGAGGCAGCCATCTTTGCTGCCCGCCACAACAGCGAGACGGTGACGATGAAGGACTTTAGCGAAGCCATCGACAAGGTGACGATGGGCCTCGAGAACAAGTCGATGCTGCTCACCGAGCAAGACAAATATGAGACCGCCGTGCACGAGGCAGGTCACTGCACCGCCAGCTGGCACCTGGAGAACGAGGACCCGCTGGTGAAAATCTCGATTGTGCCACGCGGACAGGCACTGGGCGTGAACATGCACGCTACCGAGGAGCGTGTGGGCATGTCGAAACAGGCCTTCCTCGACAAAATCTGCACCTACATGGGCGGCCGCGCCGCCGAGGAACTGTTCCTGGGCAAGATAGGTACAGGCGCCCTGAACGACATGCAGCAGGCTACACGCATTGCCCGCAACATGGTGGTGTACTACGGCATGAGCGAAAAATTGCCCAACATCTCCTACTACGACCCGCAGCGCCAGATGGGCGACAAGCCCTATAGCGACGAGCGCGCCCGCATCATCGACGAGGAAATCACACGCATCGTGAACGAGCAGTATCAGCGTGCCAAGGACCTGCTCACCCAGTATAGCGATGGCCTGCACAAAATTGTGGACCTGCTCATGGAGAAGGAGGTGATTCTGGCTGCCGATGTGGAACAAATCTTTGGCAAACGGCCTTGGATTTCACGCACCGAGCAACTCATGAAAGAGGCCGAGAAGCGCAAAGCCGCACAGGCTGCCACCGAACGAGAAGCCGAGCCTACCGAAGCCACCGAACGCCCAGCCGAGCCCGCCTCGGAGGACTCAGAGAACTCGGAGCCGACCGAAGATTAATCAAGTAATTGAAAATAAACTCTCATTAAGCGGGTGGGTCATGCAACTATGGCCCACCCGCTTTTTGTCACCATGAGCAAAATAAATGATGTTTTATATTTTTGCATTTTTGTGCAGTTTTCAGTAATTTTGCTATTGCAAAACATAACGGGCATTTTTAAGATAGTTAGTCTACTTGCACCCACTGTCTAATGTTATGTTTCCTGACATGCACACAAACTAACCTATTAACATGTATTTATATGAAAAGAATTTTTTTGATGTTACTTGCGCTGATGTGTCTGCCCGCCATGGCCGAGCAGCGCACGGCAAGTGACGCACTGAATGTTGCGACAAGCTACCTGAATGCCAACACCCCGCGCCAAGGGTTGCTTGCTTCCAGCGGAGCACCGCAACTGACGCTGGCCATGACGGCGGTGAATGCCAAGCAACAGGTGGACTACTATGTGTTCAACAACAACCAGGACCAAGGCTTTGTTATTGTGTCGGGCGACGACAAGGCGGCTCCGGTGCTGGGATATAGCGACACGGGCTCGTTTGATGAAACCGACATCCCCGACGGCTTGCGCTACTGGCTCGACTGCTATGCCGAGCAGATGCAATACCTGCGTTCACATCCCGAGTGTGCCTATCAGACTCCACGCTCGCAGCCGAATGTGGCGATTGCTCCATTGCTCACCACCCAATGGAACCAGACGAAGCCGTTCAACGATTTGTGCCCAACCTATACTAGTGAAAATGGCACCGTTCATTGCCCAATAGGTTGTGTGGTGGCTGCTTTTGCTCAAGTAATGAACTACTACAGATGGCCCAAGCAAGGCACCGGAAGCTACAGTTATGAGTGCAATGTTAACCAGGAAGGAAACCAAACACTTAGCGCCGACTTTGGCAGCACCACCTACAACTGGGATAAAATGCTCGACAACTACATCGAAGGTGCTTATTCAACCGTTGAGGGCAATGCCGTGGCAACGCTCATGTATCATTTGGGTGTGGCATCACGAATAAAATATGGCAAGGAAAGCAACACTGCAACCTTTGCCGCAATGGAGGCCTTACGCACATACTTTGGTTACAATAAGGGCATGAGAAAATACACTCGTGCCAGTATGAGTGCGACACAGTGGGACGGCCTGCTAATGAATGAACTGCTAAATTCTCGTCCTGTAATATACGCAGGATTTGGACCTATCGCAAGCACTGGCGCCCACTGCTTTGTGCTTGACGGCTGCGACACCCAGGGTTATTACCACATCAACTGGGGATGGGGTGGAAGAGCAAATGGCTATTTCCTCACCACTGCCCTCAATCCCCGTGACCCGGAGAGTGGCTACTACGAAACAGGGTTTAACGAATCTCAGGAAATTATCATTAATATTTACCCCGACCAGGGTGAACCAGAACCAGAAAAATTTATTGAGGCTGTTTGTGACAGTATTACGCCTGGTGTTAGTGAAGTGAAACTGGGCGAGATAGCCCCCATTATTATCAAGAGTCTTCAGTTCAATAGCTATGGTTACGGGTGGAACGCCGATATTTCGATAGGCTTAATGTTAACCGACCTGAATGGAAATCAAGTCGATTTTGACGATGAAAATATCACAACTGAAAACTATATATTTGGTTCAAATTATCTTTGGCCTAAGGATAATCCCTTTGATTTTTACACACCTGAATCTCTTGATGACGGCGATTACAGGTTGTGGGTTGTGTATAAGATGGCAAATACCAGCATGACTGGATATGCCAACCTCATCAACTACAATACTAATTTGCCTAGCTACATTGATGTGAAGGTTGAAGATGGCGTGATGTACTTCTCGGTGCCAAAAACCGATGCCAGTGGACTTAGCGTAACCACCCTGACCACTCCCAAGACAGTGGGCGCCGGATTGCCCTTTGAGATATCGGCCACGATTGCTAATGCAGGCACAGAGTATTGCGGCAACATCTACATCTACCTTTACAAGAATAATGAGGCTGTGAAAGATTATAGTCCCATCTATATTAATGTGGCCACTAACGACCAGGTTTCGTTCAAGACCAACCCCATAGCCCCCAACGAAGCTGGAGAATACGATCTCGAGATTCTCGACAAGGAATATAATCAGGTGAAAGGCGGCTCGGTGAAATTCACCGTGGTCGAGAACAGCAATTATGACCTGGATATTGCTACCCCACTGAAAGTTGGTTCTTACTACATGGACATGGACAATGTGAACGCTACAGCAGCGATATGCAATAAAGGCACAGGCGACTATGTTGGTCCCATCTTCTACATGATTCTTAGTGGCGATGAGAAGGAGGTAATTAAACTTCTTGATACCGATATGGTTACCATTCCTGCAGGGGGCACCGCTACGGTGAACATGAAAACTGCCTTTGAGGGCATACCTGGCACAATGTACAAGATGTGCCTGCGCGACATGAGGTATCCCAACGAAGCTGCGATTTGGGGTGACATGGTACCATTCGAACTCGACGGCATCTGGCCAACAACCTTGCTTGATAAGATTGTTAACAATGGAATAGATGGCGGCGATTACCGCATTGCCAACAATCTCACCATTGCCGATGCTCACGACCAGAGTGTATTTGCCACCAACGGCAGCGGCTCGTGGATTGAGCTCAAATGTGGCGACAAGTTCGAGACGGTCAAGGCCATGAATGCCTTGAAGGGAGGAACCGTGCGGGGCACTTATCTTAACACCGACGGCAACCCGTCGATCACGCTCACCAGACTCCCCGAGGCAGGCGTGGTGCAAGAAGGTGTTGTCGAGAAGCTTGACTTGAACAAGCCTTACACACCCGTTCCCGACCAGGTGATTGATTTCACTGGTTACTACGGCATCGAGAATGGTGAAGCCGTTGTATATGCCCGTGAAGGCGGCAATGGTCAGGCTGTGCCCATCTCGTTTGAATGGCTCAGCGAGTTTTCTCCTCTTGTCGAGGGTGCCTGCTATGCCATGCATGGCGTGGTGATGCTCAAGCCTGCAGCCAGTGGCGCTCCCGGCGTCATGGCCGATGGCAATGTGCCAAGCAACTACATCGTTTATCTCACCAAGGCACCCACTAACGACTACAGCGGTGGCACCACTCTGAACAGCGATGCTGTGAAGGTTAGTGCCACGGCTGGCACAATTACTGTTACGGGAGCTAAACGCGTTGCAATCTACAACACAGCTGGTGCGTTAGTCAGTCGAAATGCCGCAACAAGGTTGCCCGCTGGCGTCTATATTGTAGTCGCCGACGGCAAGAGTCACAAAGTGATTGTGCTATAATTTGATAAATTCATATACTGAGTCTGCTTGAAATAAAGTGGACTCAGTTTTTTAGATAAAAATGAAACTAATGAAAAAGATTGTATTATTATCACTGATCGTGATGCTGGCTTCACCTGGCATCATGGCTGAGCAACGCACAGCAAGCGAGGCTCAAAATGTGGCTGCAAGTTATTTGCGCTCCAGCGCAACACAGCACATGCTCGGTGTTAACCCGCAAGCGCCAAAATTGTCATTAGCAAAAACAGGCTTGAGTGTCGACAACAAGGTTGACTACTATGTGTTTAACAATGGCAAGGACAATGGATTCATCATCGTGTCGGGCGACGACAAGGCGGCTCCTGTGCTGGGATACAGCGACACGGGTTCGTTTGACGAAAACGACATGCCCGACGGCCTGCGCTACTGGCTCGAGTGCTATGCCGAGCAGATGCAATACCTGCGCTCGCATCCCGAGAGTGCCTATCAGGCTCCACGCTCGCAGTCTAATGTAATGATTACTCCACTGCTCACCTGCAAATGGAACCAAAATTCCCCCTTCAACGACCAGTGTCCAACCTATGGCACAGCGCAGACTCATGCTGTCAGTGGATGTGTGGCAACAGCCACAGCCCAGGTGATGTACTACCACAAGTGGCCCACGCAGGGAAGCAGTGAGTTCACCTATGTGTGCAATGTCAACGGCGAGGGAGAGCAAACATTGAGCGCCGACTTTGGAAGCACCACCTACGACTGGAACAATATGCTCGACCACTATGCCCCCAACAGTTATTCTGAAGCAGAGGGCAATGCCGTGGCAACTCTCATGAGTCATGTGGGCATTGCTTCGCACATGGGATATGGCAGTACAAGCAGCACTAGCATCTTTGCCGCAATGGAAGCACTGCGACTCTATTTCGGTTATAATTCGGGAATGAGACTTTACAGCCGCATTACCATGAATACAGCTCAGTGGGATAGCCTCTTGATGAATGAGCTGCTCAACGCTCGCCCCATAATATATGCAGGTTGTACTCCTAATGGTGGAGGTCACTGCTTTGTGCTCGATGGCATTAATGCCGAGGGATATTACCACTTCAACTGGGGGTGGGGAGGAAAAAGCAATGGCTACTTCCTTATCACAGCACTTAGCCCAGCCGACCAGGGCATAGGCTCATTTGAGGGCGGATACAATGCTTCTCAGAAGTTTATAGCCAATGTCTATCCCGATAAGGGCGAATCTCTTCCTGAAAGATTCCTTGAAGGAGCATGCTACAAGTTCTGGTCAGGTGTTGACCATGTGAATTTGGGCCAGAAAGCCCCATTGCACTATAGATACCTGCATTTCAACAGCTATGGTTACGGATTGAGTACTGATATATCGCTAGGCCTTGTTTTGACCAACCTTAACGGTAATGTGATCAGTTTCACTGGCGACAATGTTGTAACAAAAAGATTTGATTTTGGAACAGACTATTCCTTGATTAATAATAAATCCATGCCCTACAACACACCCGCTTCTCTTGCCGATGGCGACTACCGTCTGTGGCTCGTGTATAAGTGGGCAAATCCTGCTATTACCGGTTTCTCTTACCTTGTCAACTGCCCAAATATACCTCGTTATATAAATGTTAAGGTGCAGAATGGTGTGATGTATTTCTCGACTCCTGTAACTGAGTTAGGTCAGCTGAGCGTCACCGATCTTAACGCTCCCGACGAGGTGGGCACAGGCAACAAGATGGAAGTGACAGCCTCTATCTCCAATGCCGGCAAGGAATACTACGACAATGTTTTCTTCGCACTCATCAACAATGATGACGAGTACAAGATTTATGACCCCATTAATATTAATGTGCCATCTGGTGGCAGGGTGACTGTCAATAGTATTCTCACTGCACCCACCGAACCAGGCGAATATGAGCTTGCGGTTCTCAATAGAGATCTCTCCAAGATTGCTGGTGGTACGATCACAGTGATGGTGCAAGAGAGCAGTAATTATAGCCTCACAATCAGCACCCCACTGCAAGTGGCAAGCTACTACATGGACATGGACAATGTGAGCGCAACTGCTGTGCTCGGCAATAACGGCACCGGCGACTATGTGGGGCCCGTCCCTTACATGATTCTTAGTGAAGACAGTCAGCGCATCATGTACAGCGGCAACTCTAATGTTGTTACCATTCCCGCTGGTGGAACTGCTACGGTGAATATCAAGACCTACTTTGAGGGAGAGCCTGGAGTGATTTATAAGATGTGCCTGCGTGATCCTAAATATCCCGACAAGAACGTGATTTGGGGTGCTCAGGTACCATTTGTGCTTAACGGAACATGGCCCACAACTTTGCTCGACAATCTTGTTAAAGACGGCATCAATGATGGCGATTACCGCATTGCCGACAATCTCACCATTGCCGACTCTCACGGCCAAAGCGTGTTTGCCACCAACGGCCATGGCTCGTGGATTGAGGTCAAGTGTGGCGACAACTTCGGCGCTGTTATGGCCATGAACGCCTTGAAGGCAGGAACTGTGTGGGGCAAGTATAACATGACCGACGGCAACCCTTCAATTACTCTCACCAAGCTCCCTGAGGCTGGTGTAGTGCAAGAGGGTGTTGTCCAAATGCTTGACTTGAGCAAGCCTTATACTCCAATTCCCGATCAAGTGATAGATTTCGCTGGATGTTTCTTCACCGAAAATGATAAACCTGTCATTTATGCTTATGATGGCAGTGATGGAGACAAGGGGCAGGCGGTGCCTATCTCATTTGAATGGCTAGATGGTTCTTTCTCTCTTTCCGAGGGCGAATACTACAACTTGCATGGTGTGGTAATGCTCACGCCTGTAGCCAGTGGCAGTCCCAGCATCATGGCCAATGGAACCGTGCCAACCAACTACATTGTTTACCTCACCAAGGCACCCTCAAACATCATCACCGGTGTCACCAGCCTGAATAACGATGCTGTGAAGGTTAGCGTCACGGCTGGCGCAATCTCAGTTGCGGGAGCCAAGCGGGTTACCGTCTACAATATGGCGGGAGCACTTGTGGGCACCGGCAACAATGTGCATCTGCCTGCGGGCATCTATGTGGTGATTGCCGACGGCCATGTGCACAAAGTCGCTGTGCGATGATGCCTGAATAGCCAAAGTCACACAAAACAGTTGAGGGTGGACCGGAATTTGGGTCGCACCCTCAATTTTTCATCCCTAATCGCTCATGAGATACGATTGGGGTTTATTGTGCAAAATAAATTCTGTTCTAACAAAAACCCTAATGACCGAATTGGGATTAACGATTCTTGGCGATATAGTCCTCGATATCGGCGGGATGGTAAGGAATGCGGTCGGTGCCCAGGAATCGGCAGCCATCGGCTGTGATGAGAATGTCGTCCTCGATGCGGATGCCGCCAAAGTCCTTGTAGGTTTCGAGCATATCGAAGTTTAAGAACTCGGCGCAGTGTCCGCTGGCACGCCAGTCGTCGATGAGTGCGGGAATGAAGTAGATGCCCGGTTCGTCGGTCACTACGAAGCCCTCTTGCAGGCGACGGCCCATGCGCAGGGCATTGGTGCCGAACTGCTCCAGGTTGGGACGGGTCTCCTCGTCAAAGCCTACATAAATCTGGCCCAGACCTTCCATGTCGTGCACATCCATACCCATCATGTGGCCCAGTCCGTGAGGCAGGAACATGGCGTGAGCACCGGCTGCCACAGCCTCGTCGACATCGCCCTTCATGAGACCCAGTTCCTTGAGACGCTCAGTCATGAGACGGCACACGCTCATGTGCACATCGAAGTATTTTACACCAGGCTTCGAGATTTCGAGAGCATGGTCGTGACAAGCCTCCACGATGCTGTAGATGTCGAGTTGACGCTGGGTGAACTTGCCGTTGACGGGGAAGGTGCGGGTGTTGTCGCTGCAATAATTGCTCATGGTCTCGGCGCCGCAGTCGCACAGCACCAGGCGGCCATCCTCAAGCACAGCGGGCGAGGGGTTGCCGTGCATGATCTCGCCATGCTGCGAGAAGATGATGGGGAAACTCACCATGGAACCATAAGAACGGGCGATGCCCTCGATCTGGCCTGCTACATATTGCTCGGTCACGCCGGGCTTGGCAAGGCGCATGGCGGTAGTGTGCATCTGGTAGCCAATGGCGGCTGCACGCTCCATCTCGACAATCTCTTCGGCGGTCTTCACCGAACGCATCTGCACCACAGCACCAATCAGTTCGAGCGATGCGAGCGTCTTTTGCTGCGAGGGATGGATGCCCAGCAGGTCCATGATTTGAATCTTGGTGTCGAAGCGGTAGGGCGGCAAGATGTGGATGCGGCGGAGCTTGCGCTTGGCATCATCGCACAGTTCCTTGAGTTTTGCCATGGGAGCGGTGTTGGCCACGCCCACACTGGCTGCCATATTGGCCACACTGTCGACCGAGCCATACCACACGATGTCCTCAATGTCAATGTCGTCGCCAATGAGATATTCCTTGTCTTTGTCAATGTCGATGACACCCACCAGACCGTCACGGTTCAGGCCGAAGTAGTAGAGGAACGAAGAGTCCTGACGGAAAGGTGCATAGCCATTATTGGGATAATTACACGGCGATTCGTTGTTGCCAAAGAGCAGAATCACGCCACTTTTCACCAGCCGTTTGAGTTCGGCACGGCGATTCACATAGGTTTCTTTGCTAAACATAGTTTTTCAGTATTTTCTTTAGTTTGCACAAAAATAACCATTTTTTTGGTAATAGCATAACACTTGTGGCACAAAATCGCTTAACTTTGCATCAAGAAAGCATTTTCAACCTATGTCGAACTCCTTCACAACAGCCCTGCTGCAATGGCACGAGAACCACGGCCGCGACCTGCCGTGGCGGCACACCACCGACCCCTACCCCATTTGGCTGAGCGAGGTCATCCTGCAGCAGACGCGCATTGCCCAGGGCACGGCCTACTGGGAGCGGTTCATGAAGCGATTCCCCACTGTCGAGAGTCTTGCTGCCGCCAGCGAAGACGAGGTGCTGCGCCTGTGGCAAGGGCTGGGCTACTATAGCCGTGCGCGCAACCTGCACGCCGCCGCCATGCAGATTGTGGAGATGGGCAGTTTTCCCAAAAATCATGAGGAGATTCGCCGTCTGAAGGGTGTGGGCGACTACACGGCGGCCGCCATTGCATCGTTTGCCTTCGGGCTGCCTCATGCTGCCATCGACGGCAATGCCTATCGCGTACTGGCGCGCTACTACGGGATTGAGACACCTATCAACACCACGATAGCCAAGAAGGAGTTTGCCGCACTGGCGCAGCAACTGCTGCCCAGCGACCGCGCTGCCGACTTCAACCAGGCGATGATGGACTTTGGTGCTACCCTGTGCACGCCCACCTCGCCCCAGTGCTCCGAGTGCCCACTTGCCGAGGGTTGCGACGCCCTGCACACCCACCGCACTCAAGTGCTGCCCATCAAGCAAAAGACCGTGAAAATGGCGACACGCCACTTCACTTTTATATATATACGCTGCCAGGGTGAGACCGCCATCATGCGTCGACCAGCCGGTGACATTTGGCAAGGGCTGTGGCAGCCGCTGCTCATCGAGAGCGCCAGCGACAACAATCCAATGCGAATTGAAGACCTGCCCCTTGACCTGAACGATGCCAACAAAGCCAAACTTACACTCGTTGCCACGGGCGTGAAGCATGTGCTCACGCACCGCATTATCATGGCCGACTTCTACCTACTTGAGGCGCCCGCCAAGCCCTCGCTGCCCGATGGGTACTTGTGGATTCCCGAAGACCAGATTGACCGCTATGCCCTGCCCCGCCTGGTGGAGCGGCTGGTGGAGGCGGTAAAATAGGTTTCAGTTATCAGGTTTCAGGTTTCAGGTTTCAGGTTTCAGACTTGAGGTTTGAGACTTGAGGGAATAAAAAAGTGGTCATTTGCAAGAAATGACCACTGAGTTGTATTTTGTCATGAGCTACTTGCTCAATTCTTTCACAAAGAGTTTGTCGATTTGTTCTTGAATATTTGGCGCCAAGGGTGGAATGTCGTTGTTTTTTTCAAACAGACGCAGTTCCTGGATGTTCATGTCCACCTTGTTGTCCTTGCGCAGCTGCTTGTACTCCTTCTTGTCGACATAAGAATAGGAGGTGGCATAGGACTGTGCCATAAGCAGGAAGACATTTCCTGAGTGCTTGAAGCGGCCCACCTTGGTGAACTGCGACATCACGAAATCGTCGGGGGTGGAGTTGCCCAGCGAGTCGGTGCGATACACCTGGTATAAGGTCCTACTCACACGCTGTTGTTCAAGGGTGTCGGGTTCGAAAGTCTTGCCTTTTTTCTCGGCCTTGGCCTTATTCATGGCATTCTCGTGGTGGTAGTAGTATTTATCCATGTCGAACGATACCGTGCGCAATTTCGCCTCGCGGTCCCAGTAGATGTACCCAAGTTGGCAGATGCTGTCGGCAATAATGAGTCGGCCGGTGCCATCGTCGGTGAGCGTGAGCCGTCCCTCGTCACGCGCATTGAGCAGCCTCTCATAATACGGTTTCTCGGGCAACTGGCAGAACTCGTCGTAGGGGCCACAGAAGCGGTCGATGAGGAAACGCAGGAAGCCACTTGAGCCTTTCGACAGGTGACGCTTCTTGGCTTTCACCTCTTTTTTGTCGAGGTCGTAGGTGTTGTCAATCACGCCGCCGCGATAGTAAATCGGGCCTTCCTCGTCGA
>JAEEGL013017154.1_pt1 | contig 14940 bp, 13 predicted proteins | sample 9134231 | NCBI WGS metagenome assembly JAEEGL01 (sample SAMN16246548, study PRJNA631951) | gut metagenome | biome: gut microbiome; feature: rumen; material: fiber-attached | host: Bos | place: Iran: Karaj | collected 2018-10
ACCACAGATAGCGCAGCACGTCGGTGGGCGAGCTGAACAGCATGCATGTCTCTGCTTCTTTTCCCAGCTCCAACAGCGCATCGACGGCCAGCACAAGCGTTTCCTTGATGCCTATTTCCACGTTTTGTGGCAGCGGCAGATGTTTGAGCAGCAGTTTGAGCGAGTCGGCTTGAGTGGCATCGAGTGCCACGGGCGATGCCAGCAGGTTTTCCAGACACTTTTCCATGTCAGCACGCCGCCAGAGGGTGAGCGTCTTGAGTTTGCTGCCCTGTCCGCGATAAATCTCGGTGGACGTCTGGAATGGCGTGCCGCAGAACGGGCAGCCGTTGTAGCGTTCCAGAGGGAAGGTGCCGTCGGGAATCAGATGGCCGCATGGCAGCCGAGTGCCATTTATCTGCACTTCGTCGCCGAAATAGTTGGCCACAAAAGTGATGATGTGGTCGATGAACGATTCGCCTGTAGGCACCTGCCAGCCCTTGACCAACGGTGCCCAGTTGAGGCCTACGCCCATCACTTCGTTCACCACGCCGAGCACCTCGGCCTGTTGCGTAGGAGCCATGCCGTTGAGCACGTGGAGCAGTGGCTCGCTGACGGCATAGCCGATGGAGCGCAGCAGCGACACTAGCTGAAGGGTGGGCTGTGTGATGGTGTTGTCGGGAAGAATCTCATCGGGAACGAAAATTGCCCCCTGCCGTAATGAAACGCGAAGCAAATCTTTTTCCATGGCTGTGACGTTGGTTTTAGGCTGTGACGTTGGTTTTAAAAAAAACAAAAAAAGGCAATCGGGGAACTAAAAGTTGACCCCGAAGGATCACAGGACATTGAAGTAAGTTCCCCTTGGCCTTTTTTCTTATGATTGGTTTTCCTTTCGGTGCAAAGATATGTGTTTTTTGTTGAACAACAAAATATTTTTGCGCTTTTTTTCTTCTTTCTGCCTATCGTGCCATGTTGTAGATGGTTTTCATGTCGGCAGTATGAATTTTCTCGATGGAACCAAGCACTACGGTGTTGTCGCGGCTGCACTTGCGCACCATGGTGTCAATCTCGTTGTCGGTAATGTCGCGCCCAATCAGTTCGCGGATGTTGGTGGGCATGCCAATCTGGCGGTAGAATGTTTCAATGGCCTCGATGCCGCGCAGGGCGGTTCCCTCGGGGTCGGAGAAGTCATTGGTCACCCCCATCACGTTGACGGCAAACTGCACGAAACGGCTCACATGCTTCGGCATCACGAAACGTGCCCACGAGCCCCAGATGGCGGCCAGACCAGCGCCGTGGGTAACGCCGCAGAGCGCGCTCAGCTCGTGCTCCAACTGGTGTGTTGACCAGTCGCCCTGAGCGCGGCTGCCCGTCACATCGTTGTGTGCCAGACTGCCAGCCCACATTATCTGTGCGCGGTTGCGGTAGTCCTCGGGGTTCTTCAGCACGGCCAATGCACTGTCTTTCACGGTGCGCATCAGCGCCTCGCTGATGGCGTCGGTGAGTGTCATGTCGTCGAAGCGGCAGAAGTAGCGCTCCATGGTGTGCATCATGATGTCGGTGGCACCTGCAGCCGTCTGATAGGGTGGGAGAGTGAAGGTGCGCTCGGGGTTCATAATGGCAAAGCGGCAGCGGCACAGGTTGCTGTTGACACCGCGCTTGTTGAGGTCCTCGTCGCGGGTGATGACGCACGAGTCGCTCATCTCACTGAGCGCTGCGGGAATGGTGAGGATGCAGCCGATGGGCAGACAAGCCTGCGGGGCCTTGCCACACCAGAAGTCCCACACGTCGCCGTCGTAGGGAACACCGTAGCCGATGGCTTTCGATGAGTCGATGACGCTGCCGCCACCCACTGCAAGAATGAAGTCAACACCCTCGGCACGGCAAAGCTCTATGCCCTCCTTCACCTTAGAGAGCAGCGGGTTGGGCACTACGCCGCCCAGCTCCACGTAGGCAATTCCTGCCTCCTGGAGCATCTTTTCCACCTTGTCGAGCAGACCGGAGCGGCGCGCGCTGCCGCCACCGTAGTGAACAAGCACCTTCGTGCCGCCGTATTTCTTTATCAACTGAGCCAGCTGTTCTTCCGACTCGCGTCCGAACACCACTTCCGTGGGCGAATAAAAATTGAAATCTTTCATTTTTCAGAGTATTTGATGAAAACTGCCACAAAGATAAAAAATATTTCTGTTTTTACAACCGCCATAAGAAAAAATAACGTAAATTTGCAGCAATAATAACTCAACAATAAAGATAAACACGCAACAAAAAACTATAAAACCATGAACATTGGAGACAAAGCTCCCAAGGTGCTCGGTACCGACGAGCAGGGACGGGAAATTAAACTGAGCGACTTCCGTGGCCGCAAGCTGGTGTTGTATTTCTATCCCAAGGACTCTACGCCCGGATGCACCAATCAGGCATGCAACCTGCGCGACAACTACGAGCGCATGCTGAGCAAGGGCTACGCCGTGGTGGGCGTGAGTGTGCAGGACGCTCGGTCGCACCAGCGTTTCATTGAGAAATACCAGCTGCCGTTCCCGCTGATAGCCGACACAGAGAAAACACTCGTGCAGCAGTTTGGCGTGTGGGGCGAGAAAAAGATGGCGGGCCGCACCTACATGGGTACACTGCGCACCACCTTCATCATCAACGAGGAAGGCATCGTGGAGGAAATCATCACGCCGAAGCAGATAAAAGTGAAAGAGCACGCGGCACAAATTTTGGGTGAGTAAGCATGGCTTTCGTAAAGCACGGTTTTGTGTTGAAATTTTCTAGAGAATTTCAACGTAACGTGCGGTATTAAAATCTGCGAACAATGAAACACGTTTTTCTCGCCTTGTTCTGTGTCGTTGGTGCATGGTGGGGAGGAATGCTCGTCGGCTGTCAGCCAAACAGTGCTCCCGACAACCTGCCCGCCGAGGGCAACGCCATGTATTATTGGCGCACGTCGCTTCGGTTCGACAGCACAGAGCGCGCCTTCATGCGGCAGCAAAACATACGGCGGCTTTACGTTAAGTTTTTCGATGTGGCCGTTGAGGGCCGGCAAGGCGCCATTCCCGTGGCCACGCTCAAGTTCAACGACCCCGTGCCCGAGGGCGTGGAGGTGGTGCCAACGGTGTTTATCGTGGAAAACTGCCTACGCGACACCGTCAGCCATTTGGCTGAAAAAATAGTGACCCGAGTGCTGAAGATGTGCGCGACCAACGACATCGGTGCCGTGCGCGAATTGCAGGTGGATTGCGACTGGACGTTGCGCTCGCGTGAGAAATATTTTGCGTTGCTCAGCGACATGCGCCGCTTGCTGAAAGAGCACGGCATGAACCTTTCGGCCACCATACGCCTGCACCAGCTCAGCCAGCCTGCGCCGCCCGTGGACTACGGCGCGCTGATGGTGTATAACACGGCCGACCCTAGGCGGCTGACCGACCACAATCCGATACTCGACATACGCGATGTGGAGCCTTACATGAAGCATCTCAAGGGCTACAAACTGCCGTTGGCCACGGCCTACCCGCTGTTCAGCTGGCAACTGCTGTTCAACGGCACAACGTTCAACCGCTTCCTTTATGGTGAGCGGCCTGTGCTGAAGCTGACCACCGACACCATCGTCAGTTGGCACAGCGAGGTGGAGCAGATTCTGCGTGCCAAGAGCGTGGTGGAAAAGCGCCGTGCCGACGCCTCTCACCTTATTATATTATATCATTTGGACAAACAATTCATTTCTAACTATACCAATGAAGACTATGAGAAGATTTTTAGCCGTTAGCCTGCTGCTCACCATGAGTGTGGCAGCCATGGCTTGTGCGTACCCGTCTATTCACAACTACTACGTGTTCAGCGTTTTCAACCGCAACCTGCTCTCCGACCGTTTCGGGGAGATTACCAACAAAAACTGGGAAGCCTACACCGAAGGCAAGGTGAAAGAATTTGATGCCGACAAGGTGATGGCCTATGCCCGTTCGAAAAACGACACAGAGATGATGGCCTACTTGCGGCTGCTCAACCAGTATCTGGGCATCTGCGGATGGCAGGCCGACGCATGGGACTACCCCTCGAAAGAGCAGGTGAAAGCCCAGAGTGCCAAGCTGCGCACCATTCGCCAGCAGGCCACAGCCAAGGTGCGCTCGAAGCTGCGCAGCCAGAATGCGCTGCTCGTGATGCGCTGCAACATGCAACTCGAAGACTATGCCGCAAACATAAAGTTCTGGAACGAAACGGGGCAGGGCATGCGCGAGTCGGTGTATCGCGACATGATGCAAGACCTTTACGCTCAGGCGCTGCTGAAAACAGGGCGCAAGGTGGAGGCACTGGAAAACTACGTCCAGCTGGGCGACATGCTCAGCGTGAAATGGTGCTTAGAGGGCGACATCAGTCTGAAAGCCATCAAAGACCTCTACAATCAGGCTCCAAACTCGGCCGGATTACCGTTCTTGGTGCAGCGGTTCGTCAACGACTCGCAGGACGTGCTCGACGGCAGTTCGTGGGAAAGTCCTCATTTTCAGACCACTGCCGGCAAGCGCAAGCAGGTAAAGCCTGAATACGCCGCCCAAGTAAGGCAGTTCATCGATTTTGCCCAGCAAGTGGCCAAGGAGGGCAAGACGCAGAGTCCCGTTCTCTGGCAGTCGGCTGCCGGATGGCTGGAGTATCTGTTCGGCAGCGAGCAGACAGCCAAGCGCATCAGCGATAAGAGCGAGGGCATGGAGGGCACGGAGCGCATGCAGGACAACGCCCGAGTGATTCGTTTCCTGGTGAACATGAGCAACGCCAAGAACTCGAAGAAAACCGACAAATACGTGGCCGAGGAGCTGCAGTGGCTGGAAGAAAAAGCCCAGGAGGACCGCGGCGAAACCACTGATTATGAGAATCATTACACACAAATGCTCGACCGTGCCGTGTATGAGTTCCTCAGCCACTGCTACGACGAGTGGAAGCGCCCCGAAGTGGGCACCGCATTGGCAGGTGTGCTCAGCGAAAATCCCGTCGCCTTCAGCGATTGGTACTACCGCAGCCCCAAGAAGACGGGCGAAGGCGGATACAACGGCGACTACAGCAATGACTTCTCGTGGAGGGCCGATTCGCTGAGTGCCAAACAGCTGGCCGACTATGCGGAGTACATCAACAGCGAGTCGTCGAACCCGCTGCAACAGTGGCTCAGCAAGCGCAATTACCGCAACAACGACTATCTGAACGACTTCATTGGCACCAAATATCTGGCCGAAGGCAATCTGGCCAAGGCTGTGGAGTATCTGGCGAAAGTGCCGGTGAAATTCCTCAACACACAAAACATCTGCCGCTATGCGGACGAACGCTCGTTCACCACAGAGCCATGGATAGAAGACCAGAGCGGCAATCTGGACGACGGTCCCTTTGCGGTAACGCTTAAGTCTAACGTGAAACTGGAGTGGGCCAAGCAAATGATTGACCTGCAGAACAAACTCACCGTGAGCAACGAAGCTGCCCGGCAGCAAACAGCCTACCAGCTGGCCGTATTGAGTTTCCAGGCAAGCTACAAAGGCGACTGCTGGTTCATTACCCACTATGGCAACAGCGTGACGGACACTGTCAAGGTGGGCGAATTCGACTACATGAGCAAGGCCGTGGAGTATCTCAACGTGGCCAAACAGTCCAGCGACATCAAATTGAAAGAGAAAGCACTATTCGGACTGGCCTATATTCCGCTCGGCCCCTGGTGTGAGAGCAAATGGGACGACAAGGCCATGGACTATGTAGACAACATCCTCCGCGACAGCCGGCAGTATAAGGCTCTGAAAGAGCTGAGCGCCTTCTACCGCAAGAATCCCAAAAGCCAGTTTGCCTCGAAGTGCGATGTGCTGAAACAGTTTGAGAAAGACAATATCTGAATATCAAAAATATCGTTTCGCATGTATAGGAGTTAACTGTGTTATCGGAAGTTAAGAGGTCTTCGACCTCTGGAGTTAACGGACAAGTGCTTTCAGATGATGGACTATTGTCCGCTAACTTCAGCCGACGAAGTCGGTTTAACTCCCCTTAACTCCTTATAACTCCAAAACAAGCTAAGTCAAGCGAAAGTTGAATAACAAAAAATTTAATTACTATGATCAACCAACAGTTACTGCAACCCAAGAGCATCGTCGTTATCGGCGGCTCGAACAATGTGCACAAGCCCGGAGGAGCCATTGTGCGCAACATCATCAGCGGCGGATACGGGGGTACGCTGCGCATTGTCAATCCTAAAGAAGACGCCGTGCAGGGCATTAAGGCTTTCCACGACGTGAAGGAAGTGCCGCCCACCGACATGGCCGTGCTCGTGGTGGCCGCCCGCTTTTGTCCCGACTATGTGGAATATCTGGCGGCCGAGAAGCAGGTCAGGGCCTTCATCATCATTTCGGCTGGCTTCGGCGAGGAAACCGAGGCCGGGGCTGCCCTTGAACAGCGCATACTCGACACATGCCAACGCTACGGAGCCGCCCTCATCGGTCCCAACTGCATCGGCCTGCTCAACCGCCACCACCACAGCGTGTTTACCAAGCCCATTCCCGACCTCAATCCGCAGGGCGTTGACTTCATTAGCGGTTCAGGAGCTACGGCTGTGTTCATCCTCGAGTCGGCCGTCATCAAAGGATTGCAGTTCAACAGCGTGTGGTCTATCGGCAATGGCAAGCAGATAGGCATCGAGGATGTGCTGCAGTACATGGACGAGAATTTCGACCCCGCCACCGACTCGCACGTCAAACTGCTCTACATCGAGAACATCGCCAATCCCGACAAACTGCTCTTCCATGCCGGAAGCCTCATACGCAAGGGCTGCCGCATTGCCGCCATCAAGGCGGGCAGCAGCGAGAGCGGCAGCCGTGCTGCCAGCAGCCACACGGGTGCCATCGCGTCGAGCGACAGTGCCGTCGAGGCCCTGTTCCGCAAAGCAGGCATTGTGCGTTGCTTCTCGCGCGAGGAACTCACCACGGTGGGCTGCATCTTTACCTTGCCGCCGCTCAAAGGCAAAAACTTTGCCATTGTTACCCACGCCGGAGGCCCTGGCGTGATGCTCACCGACGCACTCTCGAAGGGCGGACTGCGCGTGCCCAGTTTCGTAACGCCAGAGGATGAGCCGCATGCCGACGAGGTGAAGGCTGCTGCCGAGGAGCTGAAACAGCAGCTGTTCTCCGGCTCGTCGGTATCGAATCCCATCGACATACTTGCCACAGGAACGGCCGAGCAGCTGGGCGTGGCCATCGATTTCTGTGAGAACCGTTTCCCCAACATCGACGCCATAGCCGTTATCTTCGGCACCCCCGGACTGAAGCAAATCTATGAGGTGTACGAGATGCTCGACAAGAGAATCAGAGAGTGCAAGAAACCCATATTCCCCATCTTGCCCAGCCTGCACACCGCCGGTCCCGAGGTGGCCGAGTTCCTGAAGAAAGGCCACGTGAACTTCAGCGACGAGGTGACTCTGGCCACCGCCCTCTCGCAAATCATGCGCACACCCAAGCCCGCTTCCCCCGAGCTGGAGCTCTACGGCGTTGACGTGCCCCGCATTCGCGAAATCATAGGCGGCATCAAGGAGAACGGCTACATAGAGCCGGGGCTGGTGCGCCAGCTGCTCATGTGCGCCGGCATTCCGTTGGTGCCCGAGATGGTCAGCACGTCGAAGGAAGAACTGGCTGCCTTTGCCGCAAAGGTGGGCTATCCGGTGGTGGCAAAGGTGGTGGGACCCGTCCACAAAAGCGATGTGGGCGGCGTGGCTCTTAATATACGCACCGAAAAACATCTTATGCTCGAGTTCGACCGCATGATGGCCATACCCGACGCCAAGGCGGTCATGGTGCAGAAGATGCTGAAAGGCACCGAGCTGTTTATCGGTGCCAAATACGAGCAGCGCTTCGGCCACGTGGTGCTCTGCGGTCTGGGCGGCATCTTTGTCGAGGTGCTGAAAGACGTTTCGAGTGGCTTGGCACCGCTTTCTTACGCAGAGGCTTACTCCATGATACACTCGCTGCGCGGCTACAAAATCATCAAAGGTACTCGCGGACAGCAGGGCATCAACGAACAGAAATACGCTGAAATCATTGTGCGCCTCTCCACGCTGCTGCGTTTTGCCACCGAAATCAAGGAAATCGACCTCAACCCCCTGCTTGCCGATCCCAAGGATGTGGTGGCCGTCGATGCACGCATACTCATAGAGAAGTAAATTCCGTGGTGCGTGAGGCTGAGGCCACCCGCGCCCTGCCGCAGCCTGCTCTCATCCACCCGCGGCACCCGGATTTTTACCGCAATAAAAAAAGCCCCGATATCACATCGGGGCTTTCTTTATATGTACATACCTTGAATGTTTTAGCAGTTTAAAGTTTATGTAGCATGTAAATCTTGGAAATCTTTACTTGTTTTCGTTTGCAAAGATAAGCACAGAATTGATATAAATCAAATTTTAGATGTTTTTTTCGCAAAAAAACTACGCAAACGTTTTCAAGCGGTTTCTGCGCTTTTGAGCCAAAAATGTAACAAATAGAAAAGTAAATGATACATTTCGAAATGTTTTTCGCTGCTCTCCCGATGCTCGCACCTTCTCTCGCAACGGGCTTTTCGAGGTGGCAGAAAAGGATTCTTTGTCGTAAGATTTGTAATCTTTGTTGTGGGATTTGAATGTGTTGCCGTGAGCTATAGAATTATCGTCGTGAGATAAAAAAATATTGCCGTGAGTTACGAAAATATCTCACGGCAATCATATAAAATTATCTAGAAAATTTGCAGCTATTTCAGCGTACCTCTATTTCCACCCGATGTAATACGAACATTAAAGCCAGTGCTCCGAGGGCCACGGCAAGGGTGACGGGCGTAAGCTGGAACACGTCTTGAGCCGGAACGGTGCGCACGGCCACGGTGATGGCATCGGCGAGCACCTTCCATCCGCGGATGGCGATGAAGAACACAATTCCCAGCGTGACGCAAAAGACCGTCCACCAGCGGTTGAGCTTGTTGTTGCGCGAAGGCAGTTGGCGCATCACGCGGCGGCTGAAACCGTGGTCCTGTATTTCGGCGCGCTGTTCGCTGAAGAAACGTTCGAGCAACGCTTCGTCCTGCGGGCTGAGCAGCTCGTCGAGAGCGTCAGCAGCGTTTTGCTGCTGTGACTCCTCTGTGCCGATGGGTTTGTTGATATTATCCATATCCGTTTTCTTTTAAATAGTTTGCCAGTTTTTGTTTGCCACGGGCCAAATGCGATTTCACGGTGTTTACCGTGATGCCCGTGATTTGGGCGATGGCATCGATGGGTTGCCCTTCTACGAGTTGCAGGGTGATGCAGGTGCGCTCGTCGTCGCGCAGCAGTTGCATGGCCTGGTGGATGTCTATTTTGAGTCCGGCCGACGCGGCGTTGGTGCTGAAGTTGGCGCGTATGGCGGGCTGTTCGATGTCGTCGGTGGTGCGCTGTGCGCGTTTATAGTCGTAGAACACGTTGTAAGCAATGCGGTAGAGCCATGTTGAGAAGCTCGCCTTGCCTCTGAACGAGGCGATGTTGGTGTAGGCCTTCAGGAAGGTGTCTTGCGCCAGGTCGTCGCTCAGCTGTGTGTCGCCGAGTGTGAGGTTGAGGAAAAACCTACGCACAGGCGACTGGTATTTTCTGACAAGCTGGTCGAATGCCCGCGTGTTGTGAAATACAGCCACCTGTGTGACGAGCGATATGTCGCTGAGCGCATTCATCGTTGAAAATCAGTAGTTAGGATAGGGGAGTGTAGGGCTGGGGATGGTTGATTACAATTGGTCGTCTGTTATGTCGTTGCGCTTCCGGTCGCGGTAGCCGATGATGGCCTGACCGATGCCGTAGAACATCACGAGCCATCCGATGCCTGTCAGTGGGTCGGCGCCGAGACAGTAGAAGAATGCCACCAGTCCGAGTCCCAAAGCTGCGCGTTTGATGCCGTTGCGCCACAGGTCGTCATCCCCTTTTGGTTCTTCGCGCAGTAGTTCTTGCGGTATCTGCTGTCCGGTCTCCATGGCTTTTTCGGCCAGCTTGTATTTGCGGTTGCGGTTGCGCATCAGCAGCCATACAATTACGGCCAGGGCAATGAAGGGTGCAAGCAGGAAAAGGAAGACCAGCAAGGCGATGAGCACAGCCAGGAATCCGCCAAAAGCCCCGCCAAACATGCCCAGGAGCCGCTCGAGAAACGTCAGCACCTCTTCTTCTTCGTCGTCTATGGTGTAGGTGACGGTGCCGTTGTTGGCCACCGTGGTGGAGCTGTCGTTGCTGGTGGTGTCCGAGTAGGCCACGATGGCGTCGTCGCCGGTGGTGGTTGTACTGCTCTGCTTGTCGGCAGGCGTAAGGGTGGTGGCCGAGTCGGCCTTCACAGTGTTTTGTTTCGTCACATTGGCCGTAATGGCAGGGTTGTGGCGGTGTTTCTGTGCTGCTACGGGTGAGGCGGTGCTCAGGGTGAGCAGCATTGCTAGAGCTATCAAATACTTTTTCATCATCGTGTTCTGTCTTTTTTGTTGTTTGATTTTGTCGTTTTGACGAAACAAACGCTGATTTAGTTGCAAAGTAACGCAATTTTTTTTAACTTTGCCCAAAATTTACTGAAAAATCATGCAATTGCCCGCCGATTTTACCTCTAATATGCGCCTTTTGCTGGGCGACGAAGGTTTCGAAGCCTTTGCCAGCGCGCTCGACGACGAGCCGCCCGTGAGCATCAGGCTCAATCCGCTCAAAGTGGCCATGCTCGATGCTGAGCATGCCGAGCAGCTGCGCCGGCGGTTGGGCGACGAGGTGCCTTGGTGCGAGGGCGGTTATTATCTGCCGCGGCGCCCACAGTTCACTTTCGACCCGCTGTTGCATGCTGGCGTCTATTATGTGCAGGAGGCCTCGTCGATGTTTCTCGACTGGCTGCTTCGCCGTCTGTTGCCCAAGCTCAGCGAAAAGAAGAAGGGTGAGCCTCTGGCCATGCTCGACCTTTGTGCCGCGCCCGGCGGCAAATCGACCGTAGCCCGTGCGGCTCTGCCCGAGGGAAGTCTGCTTGTGAGCAACGAGCCCATGCGCACCCGGGCGCAGATTCTGAGCGAGAACATGCTGAAGTGGGGCCATCCTGATGTTGTCGTCACCAATAATTATCCCAACGACTACCGCCGTGCGGGCATGCGCTTCGATATTGTGCTGTGCGACGTGCCTTGCAGCGGCGAAGGCATGTTCCGCAAGGACAGTCAGGCCGTGGCCGAGTGGAGTAGGCTGAATGTAGAGCAGTGTTGGCGGCTACAGCGCCAGATAGTGGCCGACGCTTGGGAGTGTCTGGCCGACGGCGGACTGTTCATCTACAGCACCTGCACGTTCAACACCGATGAGAACGAGCAAAACATCGGGTGGTGCGAGCAGGAACTTGGTGCCGAGGTGGTGGGCGTTGACGTTGATGCCAGCTGGGGCATCACATCTTCGCTGCTGCCCGGATTCTGTCAGCCCGTCTATAGGTTCCTGCCGGGCCGCACCCGTGGCGAGGGACTGTTTATGGCCGCCATGCGAAAACCGGCAGGCGATGCCAGCGCCGACAGCTGCGATGCCCTTCGCCGAAAGGTGCGTCAGCGGCTCCGCGTTCTCAGCGACGGACCGAAACCGCCGCAGAAAAAAGGCAAAGACCTGCTGCCCGACGTGTCGGAAGCCCTGCTGGCCAGCGGCAAAACTGCTGCAGACAAGGCTGCCGGCTGCTCGTGGCCCCGCTGCGAGCTGACCTGGGCCCAGGCGGTGGCCTTTCTGCGCAAAGAAACACTCGTGCTGCCCCCCGACGTGCCGCGCGGCATCGTCATGGTGACGTTCTGGAATGTAGCGCTGGGTTTTGTCAAGAACGTAGGCAACCGCGCCAACAACCTGTATCCGCAAGAATGGAAAATTAAATCAACCCACATACCCAATAATTACGATGAAACAATATCTTGACCTGCTCGACCGCATTCTGACGGAGGGCATCCGAAAAGAAGACCGCACAGGCACGGGCACCATCAGCGTGTTCGGCCATCAGATGCGCTTCAATCTGGACGACGGTTTCCCGCTTCTCACCACCAAGAAACTCCACCTGAAGAGCATCATCTACGAACTGCTCTGGTTTCTGCGGGGCGATACCAACATCAAGTATCTGCACGACCACAAGGTGAGCATCTGGGACGAGTGGGCCGACGAAAACGGCGACCTGGGGCCCGTTTATGGCCACCAGTGGCGGTCGTGGCCCGACTACGACGGGGGAACCATCGACCAAATTCAGCAAGTGGTTGACCAGCTCAAGAACAACCCCAACTCGCGCCGCATGATTGTTTCGGCATGGAACGTGGCCGAAGTCAACAAGATGGCTCTGCCGCCCTGTCACTCGCTGTTCCAGTTCTATGTAGCCGACGGGAGACTCTCGTTGCAGCTCTACCAGCGCTCAGCCGACACATTTCTCGGTGTGCCGTTCAACATTGCCAGCTACGCCCTGTTGCTGATGATGATGGCACAGGTGACGGGACTCAAGGCGGGCGACTTTGTGCACACCACGGGCGACACCCATCTCTATCTGAACCATCTTGACCAGGCCCGACTGCAGCTCACGCGCGAACCGCGCCAGCTTCCTGTGATGCGCATCAATCCCGACGTGAAAAGCATCTTCGATTTCCAGTACGAAGACTTCCTGTTGGAGGGCTACGACCCGCATCCGCACATCAAGGCCGAAGTGAGTGTGTAGGAGAAATTAAAAATATAAAATGAGATATTTTAGGAATTAATATAATTATCCAAGATTTATTTTTTTTAATTTATGGCGAAAATTATTCTAATTATTCTAATTTCTTTCCTATCCTCCCTGAACTTCTTGAACTCCTTGAACTTCTTGAACTCCTTATAAATTTAGAAATGTCTATTAGTATCATAGCCGCCGTGGCACGAAACCGCGCCATAGGCTTTCAGAATAAGTTGCTCTACTGGTTGCCCAACGACCTGAAGCGCTTTAAACAGCTCACCACCGGCCACACCATCATCATGGGCCGCCGCACCTTTGAGTCGTTGCCCAAAGGCGCGCTCCCCAACCGGCGCAACGTGGTGCTCAGCCGTTCAAAGGGCGATTTCCCCGGTTGCGACCATTTTCGCACGCTCAACGAAGCGCTGGCCAGCTGTTCGCCCGATGAGGATGTTTATATCATTGGCGGAGCCTCGGTCTATCGCCAGGCATTGCCTTTGGCCGACCGCCTGTGTCTCACCGAAATAGACGACACACCGGCAGAAGCCGACGCCTTCTTCCCGCCCTACGACCACTGGCAGCTGCTCAGCGCCGAACACCACCTGCCCGACGAGCGCCACGCTTTCGCCTACACCTTCGCCGATTACGCGAGAAGTGAGCGTGTAAACTGTAAACCGTAAACCGTTCAAGTTTCGCTATCGCTCAACTTTTTGGAGTTAGCGGGAGCCCCCCTCTCATCCCCCCTGGGGGGAAGACCCAACGCACAGACAATCTCTCCCCCCAGGGGGAGTCGGAGGGGGCTAACTCCTTGCAACTCCTTGTTTACTTAACATGCGAAAGTTGAGTAAACCGTAAACTGTAAACCGTACCCCGCCATGGCGACGAGGGCAAACACGGGGATTGCAAAACCCCTCAAACGGGTGATGACGGTTGACATCTTTTTCAACATAGTTGTGTTAGTTATTTGGATGGAATCTTAAAATAATCGAGCAATGATTTGTACTGGTCTTGGGCGGTGAGGCAGGTGTCGGTCAGGAAACCGTTAACATGTCCCCATTCATGGAGCCCGCGGTAATAGAACAGTTTGAGTTCATCGGTAATGATAAAAGGCACGATGCCGTTGGCCAGACACTCCTTAAACATAAGGAGACGCCCCACACGCCCGTTGCCGTCCTGAAAGGGATGAATCTGCTCAAAGCGTACATGGAAATCGAGAATATGTTCCAGCACCTTTCTCTTGCAATGGTTATAATCGCTGATAAGTTTTTTCATCTCGCGATGTACTTCCTGGGGAGGGCAGGTTTCTATGCCGCTCACTTCGTTTGGCAGGCGTTTGTAGTCGCCAACTGCAAACCATTCTTTCTGGCTGTCCGATGTACCTGTCTTTAGCAGCAGATGGAGTTGTTTAATAAGACTTTCCGATAAAGGTTCCTCTGCATGGTCGATGATATAGTCAAGGCATCGGAAGTGATTCACCGTTTCAACGATATCATCCACTTTAACAATCCCGTCGCTAATGCCGATGGTGTTCGTCTCAAAGATATAGCGCGTCTGGTCATGTGTCAGGCGGCTCCCTTCGATATGATTGGAGTTATAGGTCAAGTCAATCTGCGTACGATGATAGATGCCTCCTTTCAGGCGTGAGGCCTTTTGCTCCCGCAGCATGGTCAGCAGGGGCGACACTTTTTTCCGGACAGTCTTACGTTGCGGCAGAACGGCATCGGCAGGAATGTTCCACGTTTTACCTGTGAGGAACGCCCCTTCAATCTTTCCGCTCGCACAATAGTTGCGGGCGGTACGTTCTGATATGCCGTATTTCTCGGCAAACTGCATCACTGATATATATTCCATCTTTTCTATCGGCAAGCTTTTAGCTTATTTTCCGCTACAAATATACCACTTTTTGCCGATATCGGCAAAAAATCGGCCTATATTCTTTTATGCGCCACCATTATATGGCTTTGATACCTGCAGAATGGTGATGACGGTTTGCTTGTTCATTATTCGAGTCTTGCTTTCATTTCCTCCAGCATCAGAATGAATCTATCGAACCCTGCTTCGGCGGCACGTAGAAGGAGACCGTCTCGGACAATCCGGCCATCGGGCGTGAGGGTAACATTGAATGGAATAGCGTTGAAGCCGAATAATTCTTGGAGCTGATGGAAACGGTTGTCATCAATGGCTACGTTTTCCTCTCCCTCCAGATTCTCTTGGACAACTGCGGCGTAATCCTCGCGACTGGGATTGCGCTCCTTGGCCAGAACCACACATTTGACATCCCTACGTTCCTGCAGCGGATGTCGGA
>JAEEGL014251999.1_pt1 | contig 14940 bp, 14 predicted proteins | sample 9134231 | NCBI WGS metagenome assembly JAEEGL01 (sample SAMN16246548, study PRJNA631951) | gut metagenome | biome: gut microbiome; feature: rumen; material: fiber-attached | host: Bos | place: Iran: Karaj | collected 2018-10
ATATATGTATATATCAATTATTAGTTAATTAAAACTATTCTTCTCAGTGTAAAATATATGATATACTAATTATAGAAAGAAGGTATTAATTTGTTAGTAAGAAGTGCAGGAATTTTACCATATAAAATTGAAAATAATGAAATATATGTCTTTTTAGAACATCCTGGAGGACCTTTTTGTGAAGGTAAGGATGTTTGGTCTGTTTGTAAAGGAGAGTATACTAAAGAAAAAGCTATTGATGCGGCACTAAGAGAGTTTAGTGAAGAATCAGGCATTCATTTAGAAAAAGATAAATTAAAATACTTATATTCTCATAAAGTATCTAATAAAAAATTAGTTACTTTATTCACTATTAATCAAGATCTAGATACAACTAACATCAAATCTAATACCTTTGAATTAGAATATCCTAAAGGTAGTGGGAAATATCAAACAATACCTGAAATGGATAAAGCTAAATGGTTTAAAATAGATGAAGCAGAAAAAATTATATTTAATAATCAAAAAATCTTTATTAGAAAATTAAAGGAGTATATTAATGAAAGTACTAATAATATCTGATATACATGATGATTTTGAATCATTAAAAATAGCTATTACTAATCATCCTAAAATAGATTATTTAATATTATTAGGTGATTTAGGATATTATAATGATAAAGTATTTGATTTATTAAATTTGTTTAAAGATATAATAATCTCTGTAAAAGGAAATAATGATCTTTATAATGACTTAATTAAATTTAAAAATGATGATTATTATCAAACTATATCTATTGATAATAAAACATGGTTTTTAACTCATGGTCATATGTATAATGAATATAATTTACCTAAAGTAGATTTTGATATCTATCTACAAGGACATACTCATAGAGCTAAGATAGAAAAGAAAGATAAATTATATCTTAATCCAGGATCTATTTCTTTACCAAGAAATGGTATAAAGACATATCTATATTATGAAGATAATACTTTTTACTTAGAAAACTTAAATAAAGAAGTATTAGAAAAGATAAGCATTTAGCTTATCTTTTTTGTCTTAGGATTCATTTTTGTACAAATTTTTATACACATTACATGTTTTTAATAATTCTTGATGAGAACCACTATCTATTAATTTACCTTTATCAATTACATTAATTATATCTGCATCAATTATAGTACTTAATCTATGCGCAACTATAATTACAGTATGATCTTTAACTAAATCATCAATAGTTTTCTTAATATATTCTTGACTCTCATTATCTAAAGCTGATGTAGCTTCATCAAATAAGATTATAGGAGTATTAATAAGTAATGTTCTCGCAATCGCAATTCTTTGTTTTTGACCACCAGATAAATTAACTCCTCCTTCACCAATAATAGTATCATAACCATTAGGTAAACTCTCAATATACTCATCAATATAAGCTTTTTTACATACTTCTTTAACTTCATCTAGACTGATATCTTCCTTTATACATTTAAAATTATCAAATATAGATAAATTAAATAAGAAAGGACTTTGTCTAATTATTGAAATATTTTCTCTTAAACTTTTTTCACTTAAATCCTTAATATTGACATTATCTATTATTATTTTTCCTTTAGTACAATCAAAATATCTTAATAATAAATTAAATATTGTACTTTTACCATTACCACTTCTACCAACAATCGCAATCTTCTTATTAGCTTTAATATCTAAATTAAAATCTTTCAAAGTATAATCTTCATCTTCTCTATATTTAAAAGATACATTTTTAAATGAAATATTACCTTTTACATTTTCTAACTCTTTAGAACCAAATTTCTCATCATCATATAGTTTATTACTAATTAATTCATCAATTCTTTTTAATGAAACAGTAACTTTATTATAATTAACTCCAAAATCTGAAATAGTTTCTACAACTTCATCTATTCTCCATAAATATGATTGAACTACTATAAATAAACTATATACAATATGTCCCTTTATAAAGAAATATCCTGCAGTTAATAATATAATAAATTCTAATATGAAATATACTAAGTTATTTAAAGAATAATAAATTATTTCAAAATTCTTAATCTTTTTTTGGTGTCCAAATAAGTTAGCTAAGATATCAAAAATAGAATTCTCAGTATTTTTCTTAATACCAAGTGCTTTTATCTCTCTAATACCAGTAATATTTTCTGTAGCTCGCTTTACATAGATATCTGATTCTTTCTTAATATTTTCTTGAGTCTTTTTAATTTTAGGAAAGAATTTATAAGAGATAAATCCCATAACAAATCCAAAGATAACTATTTGTATTCCTAAAATCCAAGATATATAGAAAGTTACTATTAATACTACTATTACTACAAATGATTTACATAATAGTTTTATTAATCTATTCATTAGATCCATAATTCTATCAGTATCAGAATAAAGTCTATTAATAAACTCTCCAACCCCTATATCTTCAAAAGCAATAGCTGGTAAATTATTAATCTTCTTATATAAATCTTTTGAGGCATTATTCATAAATTTAATTTCTAAATAATTATAAATCTTATCTCTAGGTATTTGTAATATTGAGAAACATAGAACAAATATTAAAGACCATATACCTAAATACATAAGGAAACTTAATAAGTCTTTATCTATTAAAACTTCTAAAGCTCTTCCCCAGAAATAAGCCGCTACTAAAGAAGGTATATAAGTAAAAAGTACTAGAATGATATAAGCAAATATTTTAAATTTATCATGTTTTAGATAATTCCATATTAATTTAAAATTTCTAGCTTTTTTCACAATATCACCTCCACTAAAAAAGACTACATAGTAGTCTAAAAAGAATAAATAGGAGTAATATCCATATTTATAGATGTTCGACTACTAAAAAATTTAAATTTTAAATTGTTTAATGTTTTGTATGTATAAATCATGTACATCCCTCCTAAAACACTTTTATTTTAACACAAATAATTAATTTGTCAACATTATTTAGTTAACAGGTATAAAAGTTTGACAAAAAATATAAATATATTATAATGAAAATTAGGTGAGAGAATGAAGGAAAATAATATTTTAACAGAAATCAAAAAATTTCAATTAAAAACAACTAAATGTTTATTTACAGAAAAAGGATTAAAGAATGAAAGGAATATTTCTAATACTCAACAAACAATAATAGAGTATATGCTTGAGAATAAGGATAAAGATATTTATCAAAATGATTTAGAAAAAGATCTTAATCTATCAAGAGCTACAGTATCTAGTGTTTTAAAAACAATGGAAAGAAATAAGATGATAAGACGTACTGTTTCAAAAAGAGATACTAGAACTAGAAAAATAGTTTTAATGGATTATGCGATAACAGCTTATAATAAATCAAAAGAAAATAGAAATGATATTATTGATATCGCAACTAATGGTATAAAAAAAGAAGATTTAGATACTTTTAAAGATGTATTAGAAAAGATGAATACTAACTTAGAAAAATACATTAGGAGGTAAGATGAGAAAACTCTTTAAAAATTTAACAAAAAGAGATAAGATAATCATCTTTATAATAGCTCTAATAATTGTTTTCCAAGTAGGAGTTGAATTAAGATTACCTGATTTTATGTCTGAAATAACTAAATTGATTCAACAAGATGGAAGTAAAATGAGCGAAATACTAGAACAAGGTGGCTATATGCTAGCTTGTGCTTTTGCGTCTATGGCTTCTGCAATTTTGATAGGTTATTTAGTCTCAGGCTTATCAGCTAGATTCTCTTTAAAAATTAGAGAAAAACTATTTAAAAAAGTTCAAAAACTAGATAATGAAAATATTAAAAAGATATCTACTGCTAGTTTAATAACTAGAACTACTAATGATGTTACTCAAATAGAAATGTTGATTGCTTTAGGACTCCTTGCTCTAATAAAAGCTCCAATCATGGCTGTTTGGGCAATTACTAAGATAATTAATAAGTCATATCAATTAAGTATTATTGTTGGAGTAGGGGTAATTATTCTATTGATTACTATCTTCACAATAATGTATTTTGTAACTCCAAAATTCAAAAAAGTTCAAAAATTAACTGATGAAGTAAACAAAGTAACTAGGGATAATATCATTGGCGTACGTGTAATACGTGCGTTTAACGCTGAAAAATTTCATAAGGATAAGTTTAATATTACTAATGTTGATTTAACTAATACTAATTTATTTATTCAAAAAGTATTTGCATTTATGACCCCTGTTATGAATATTGTTATGCATTTTCTAACTTTAGGAATTTACTTTATTGGAGCACTATTAATAGTTAATGCAGGAATGATGGAAAAGATAAATCTATTTAGTAATATGGTTGTTTTTACTTCTTATGGAATGCAAGTTATTATGTCATTCTTGATGTTATCTATGATTTTTATGATCTTACCACGTGCTCAAGTATCAGCTAATCGTATTAATGAAGTATTAGATACTACTATTTCTATTAAAGATGGTCCAAAAACTACTAAAGATAAAAATGAAATAGGTACAGTAGAATTTAAAAATGTTTCATTTAAATATCCTGATGCTGATGAATATATCTTAGATGATATATCATTTAAAGTTAATAAAGGAGAAACAGTAGCTTTTATTGGATCTACTGGTTCAGGTAAATCTACTTTAATTAATTTAATACCAAGATTTTACGATACTACTAAAGGAGAAATATTAGTAGATGGAATAAATGTAAAAGATTATAAATTAAATTCACTACATAATATTATAGGCTATGTATCTCAAAAAGCCTTTATGTTTACTGCTTCTATTAAAGAAAACGTTTCATTTGGAGATAATGGCAAAGAAAAACCAGATCTACAAAAGATAATGGAGTCAGTTCAAATAGCTCAAGCTAAAGATTTTATTAAAGAAATGCCAAAAGGTATTAATTCTCATATAGCTCGAGGAGGTACTAATATTTCAGGCGGTCAAAAACAAAGATTATCAATCGCTAGAGTTATAGCTAGAGACCCAGAAATATATATATTTGATGATACTTTTTCAGCTCTAGATTATAAAACAGATAAAAATCTAAGAAATGATTTAAAAGAATATACTAAAGAAGCTACTACTTTAATAGTTGCCCAAAGAATAGGTACTATTTTAAATGCCGATAAGATTATAGTTTTAGATAAAGGAAAATGTGTAGGTGTTGGAACTCACAAAGAATTATTAAAAAATTGTGATATCTATAAAGAAATAGCTCTTTCTCAATTAACAAAGGAGGAGTTAGAAAATGCCTAGACCAGGAAGTAAAATAGAAAAATCAAAAGATTTTAAAGGATCTATGAAGAAACTAGCTAAATCATTAAAAAATTGGTATTTAGGTATCATAATAGCTTTAGTTTTAGCTTTCTTCTCCGCGATAATAGCTTTAATTGCCCCAAATAAACTATCTGATCTAACTGATTATATTACTGAAGGATTAAAGCCAAATATATCTGAAACTGTAATTGAAGAAATAATGTATGATGAATCCATCTCATTTGAAGATAAACAGAAAACTCAAGAGATAATGTCTTCTCTAAATCCAGATTCTAAAACAGAAGAATTATTTAAAGCAATGGATAAACTACCTCCAAGTATCTATAATAAGATTAAACCTAAGATGGATTTAGAAAAGATTAAACAAGTAGCTTTATTATTAGCTATATTATATATAGTTAGTTCTATATTTTCTTATTTAGAACAAATAATAATGGCTTATGTAACTAATAATTATTCTAAGAGTTTAAGAAAAGAAATTAGTGATAAAATTAATAAGTTACCATTAAAATACTTTGATAATCATGAAACAGGAGATATTTTATCTAGAGTAACTAATGATGTTGACTCAGTTGGTATGAATTTAAATCAATCTTTAAGTACTTTAATAATTTCTATAACTTTATTTATTGGATCAATTATAATGATGTTTTATACTAATTGGATTATGGCTATAACTGGAATAGTTTCTTCATTAATAGGTTTTGCCTTTATGGGATTAATTCTTTCTAAATCACAAAAATACTTTGTAGAAAGACAAGAAAGATTAGGTAAACTAAATGGTTATATTGAAGAAATGTATTCAGGCCATAATATAGTTTATTCTTATAATGGAGAAAAAGAGACTAATGAAGAATTTGATAAATTAAATAAAGATTTATTTAAATGTAGTAGAATGAGTCAATTCTTATCAGGTATAATGCCTCCATTTATGGGATTTGTTGGTAACTTAGGTTATGTAGCTATTTGTGTAGTAGGAGCTCTTCTAACTATGAATGATATTATTACTTTTGGTGTCATAGTAGCTTTCATGATCTATGTTAGAATGTTTACTAATCCATTGAGTCAAATAGCTCAAGCTGCTACTTCAATGCAATCAGTTGCAGCTGCTGCAGAGAGAATATTTACATTTACTTCAGAAGAAGAAGAAAAAGATGAATCTAATCTAACTAAAAAATTAGATATTAATAATATTAAAGGTAATGTTGTGTTTAATAATGTAAAATTCTCTTATGATAAAGAAAGACCTATCATAAAGAATTTCTCAGCTACTATAAAAGCTGGAGAAAAAGTAGCTATTGTTGGTCCAACAGGAGCAGGTAAAACAACTATGGTAAACTTATTAATGAAATTTTATGATATAGATGAAGGTCAAATATTAATAGATGGTATATCTACTAAAGATTTAACAAGAGAAAATATTCATGATTTATTTGTAATGGTACTACAAGATACTTGGTTATTTAATGGAACTATAGAAGAAAATTTAAGATATAATAATAAAGATATCTCAGAAGAAGATATATGGAAAGCTTGTCAAACAGTAGGTATTGATCATTTCATAAAGACTTTGCCTGGCGGATTAAAAGCTGAAGTTAAAGAACAAGAAAGTATAAGTTCAGGAGAAAAACAACTTCTTACTATAGCTCGTGGTATGATTAAAAACTCTCCATTATTAATCCTAGATGAAGCTACTTCAAATGTTGATACTAGAACAGAAGAGTTAGTTGGAAAAGCTATGGATAAATTAATTAAAGGAAAAACTTCATTCATTATAGCTCATAGATTAAGTACTATTAAAAATGCTGATTTAATCCTAGTAATGAATGAAGGTAACATAATAGAACAAGGAACTCATGAAGAATTGATGAAACAAAAAGGATTCTATTATGATTTATACAATTCACAATTTGAATTATAAGAGGTTTTAAACCTCTTTTTATTATTTGAAAAAATTTGATATAATTATAGTAGGTGATAATATGTTTAAAAGAATGAGGAAAAAATTTCATAAAACCGATAAAAAAGTATTTACAGTTTTTATTGTTTTAAGAATTTTAATTATTTTGACAATCATATCACAAGTGTTTAGAGGTAATTATGATAATGCAATTCTTTGTGTAATATGTTTATTTTTATTTACTTTACCATCTCTAGCTGATAGAAAACTGCATATTGAACTTCCTTCAACTTTAGAAATAATTATCTATGTATTTATTTTTTCACATGAAATATTAGGTGAAATTAATAAGTTTTATATAATCTTTCCTGAGTGGGATTTAATACTTCATACTTTGAATGGTTTTATTTGTGCAGGAATAGGTTTCTCACTTGTTAATTTATTAAATGATAATATTACAGAATTTAATTTATCAGCTGTTTATGTTTGTTTAGTATCTTTTTGTTTTTCTATGACTGTTGGTATAATGTGGGAATTCTTTGAATATTCTCATGACAAAGTTTTACAAGGTGATATGCAAAAAGATGAAATAGTAACTAAAGTATCTTCAGTTAACTTAAATAAAAAACATGAAAATAAACCAGTTATAATAGATGAAATAGATCAAACTATTCTTCACCATAAAAATGGTACTACTATAATTAGTAATGGTTATTTAGATATAGGATTAAATGATACTATGGAAGATTTATTTGTTAATCTAATTGGAGCTATTATCTTCAATATCTTTGGATTTATATATTTAAAAAGAAAAGATAAATCTTTCGCAACTAATTTTATTCCAACTATAAAAAAGGAGACTTAATATGAAATATATTGCGTTAATACCAGCTTATGAACCTGATGAAAACTTAGAAAAAGTAGTTAAAGAGTTAAAAGAAAATAACTTTGAAACTATAGTTGTAAATGATGGTTCAGATGAAAGCTATAACAAATATTTTGATAATTGTAATACGAAAGTTATTTCTTATAATAAAAATCAAGGTAAAGGTTATGCCTTAAAAACAGGTTTAAAATATATAAAAGAAAACTTTGATGATTATATTGTTGTCACAATAGACTCAGATGGACAACATAGAGTAGTAGATGCGATTAAACTATGTAAATATATTGAAACTCATCCTAAAGAATTAGTTTTAGGAAAAAGATTAAGAGATAAAAAAATACCTCTTCGTTCTAAAATAGGTAATGCTTTCACAAGATTAATATTTAGATTAGTCTCAGGTCAAGATGTTTATGATACTCAAACAGGCCTAAGAGCTTTTACTAAAGATATTTTAGACTATCACTTAGAGATAGAAGGAAATAGATTTGAATATGAAATGAACATTTTATTGAACGCTAAAAGAAATAATATTAAAATATCTGAAATAGAAATAGAAACCATCTATATAGATAAAAATACTAAATCACATTTTAACCCAATTAAAGATTCAATAAGAGTATATAAAGAAATATTAAAATTCTCTTTATCAAGTATTATTTCATTTTTTATAGATTATATTTTATATTCATTCTTCTTATTAACAGTAAATAATATAATTATTTCAAATGTATTAGCTCGTATTATAAGTGCTACTGTTAATTATTCTATTAATAGGAATCTAGTCTTTAAAAATAAAAATTCTATCTATAAATCATTCTCAAAATATGCACTTTTAGCTCTATTTATCTTATTATTAAATACTTGTATATTAAAACTACTAACTATTTATATTAATCCATATATAGCAAAAATTATTACTGAGATAATATTATTTATAATTAGTTATTTAGTTCAAAGTAAAATAATATTCAGGAGTAAAAATGGAAAAAACTAATGTAATGAGAATTCTTGATCAAAAGAAAATTATATATCAAGAATACTTCTATGGAGAATTAGCTTTATCAGGGGTAGAAGTAGCTAATAAACTAAATCAAGATAAAGAACATGTATATAAAACTTTAGTTACGCAGTCTAAATCAAAAAACCATTATGTTTTTATGATACCAGTAGCAGAAGAATTAGATTTAAAAAAATGTGCAAAAGCAGTAGGTGAAAAATCAGTTGAAATGATACCTCAAAAAGAGTTATTACCATTAACTGGTTATATTCATGGAGGATGTTCTCCCATAGGTATGAAGAAATCATTTAAAACTATTATTAATGATACTGCTTTAAAACAAGAAACTATTATCTTTAGTGCTGGAAAAGTAGGATACCAAGTAGAATTAAATCCTAAAGATTTAGAAAAAACACTAAATTTAGTTTACTATGACATAATTAAATAATGTAAAGTTAAACTATAACTATTTATAAAAAATATTAATAAGTATAAAATATAATAGGTGAGTAGTATGAATAATGATCAAAATAAAGTAATAGAAAACCAATTAGAAGAATTAAGATTAAAAGCTGTAAAAAAACAAAATACAATTTACATAGTCTCAGCTATAATAACAGCTATCATAATAGTTATACTAATAAATATAAGAGTATATCCTGCTATTATACCTATAATTATGGTTATGCTAACTATATCTTTATTACTAGCTAATTTTATTAAAGAAAAGAAATTGTTTTTAAAATCTTATAAAGAAAAAATAGTTATCGCAACATTAAATTCTATTTTTGAAGATGTACATTTTGATTTAGAAAAAGGAATTTCAAAAGAAGTAATAAGAGATACTAATATGATGAGTATGGGTAATACATATTACTCTAATGATTATTTTTATGGAAAGTATAAAGATATTGGTTTTCAATGTAGTGATGTAACAATTAAAGAAGTAACTACTGATGGAGAAGGACATACTACAACTACTACATATTTTGATGGTCAATGGTATATATTTGAGTTTAATAAAAATTTTAAAGGATCATTCCAAGTATGTGAAAAATCATTCCATTATTCAAAACGTCAAGGAGGTCTTTTTTCAAAAGAAGAAAAAGATGAAAAAATTGAAATGGAAGATCAAGAATTTAATAAACAATTCAAAGTGTTCGGAACAGATCCACATAGTGTATTCTATGTATTAACACCTAATACTATTGAAAGAATAAAAAAAGTTAATAATGAAATACCAGGTAGTTTATTATTTTGTTTTAAAAATAGTCAATTACACATAGGTGTATATAATGGAAAAGATCTATTTGAACCAAAATTAAGAAAAAAAGTAAATTTACAACAAGATACACAAACAACTAAGTCAGAAATAAACTCAATTTTACAATTTGTAGATATATTAAGATTAGATAATGATTTGTTTAAATAGGAGTAATAATGGAAGAAATAGAAAAACAAAGACAATTATTATTAGAGTTAGATGAGAAACATAATAAAAGAAGAAAAGCTATATTAGTATTAATTATAATTGCTATTAGTATTATGATTATTGTCTACTATTGGTATAAATTTGATTTTAGTTGGGAATACTTAAAAAATTTTAAAAAGGATCCATCCGATCAAAGATCAACAATACTTTGTTTTTCATTTCCAATTTTTTTGGTTCTAAATTTAATTCTAATAATAATCGCATTATTTAGTCGTGGCTCATTAAGTGAGAATAATAAAGAATTTCAAAAATATATGACTATGGTTAAAAAGTATGTAATGACAGATACTTTTAAAGAATTATTTGAAGATGTTGAAGTTGATTATGGAAAAGGCCTTTCAAAAGAAACAATTAGTGCTTCAGGAACTATAGAAGTACGAAGTCTCTTTGAATCTAAAGATTATCATAAAGGAAAGTATAAAGGTATTAATTTTGAATGTAGTGATTTATTAATTCAACATCGTGAAGTTGATAATGATTTAGATATAGAAACAGATTTTATAGGACAATGGTATATATTCGATTTTAACAAAAATACAAAAGGTAAATTAAGAATCACAAAAAAAGAAAAAGAAGATTATAAACAACCTGATTATATAGAATTAGAAGATAAAGATTTTAATGAAAGATTTAGTGTATATGCCGATGATAAACATTTTGCTTATTATGTTTTAACTCCTAGTTTTATCGAAAAAATAAAGCTATTATCAAAAGAATTTAAAGCAGAAATATATATAGGAATAGTTGATAATAAAATACATATAGGTGTGTCTGATTTAGGGTTATATTTAAAGGATGAAATAATGACAGATTATAGTCATAAACCAAATATCAAAAAGATAAAAATGGAATTAAAAAAAGAATATGAATTAATTATTCAAATCATTGATATATTAGATTTAGATAATGATTTATTTATAAAGAAAAAATGAGAGGAGGTGTATTAAGTGTCAACAGTTTTAATGATAATTATATTTGTAATTATTGCAATATTATTAATATGGTTTATTGTTACATCTAATAGTTTAAATAGAGCAGTTGTAAAGATTGAAGAAGCAGAAAGTGATATAGATGTAGCTTTAACTAAGAGATATGATACATTAACTAAGATGATTGATGTAGTAAAAGGATATGCTAAACATGAAAAAGAGACATTATTTGAAATAGTAAATATAAGAAAAGGAATGACTGTTAAAGAAAAAGAAGAAGCCGCTAAAAAGATGGATGAAGCTCATAATAAGATTAACTTACTAGCTGAGGCTTATCCAGAACTTCGTTCAAGTGAAAACTATAATACTTTAGAAAAAGCAATAGTTGAAGTAGAAGAACATTTACAAGCTTCTCGTAGAATGTTTAATGCTAATGTATCTTCATTAAATCAATCTATAGTTACATTCCCAATTTCAATAGTTGCTGGTTTAAAAGGATTATCAAAAAGAGACTTCTTTGAAACAGAAGATATTAAAAAAGAAGATGTAAAAATAGACTTATAATTAAATATTATAAGTTTTTTTATATAAAAAATAGTGCCTAAGCACTATTTAACATGTATTGTTAAAGCAAACTCTTCAACATCTTCTTCACTCCAACCTTTGAATCCTGAAAATATATAAATGTCCCAAAAGATCAAATAATTAGAACTATCAACACTAACAATATAAGTATTTCTAATTTGACTATGTGGATGAAGAATTTTAATTATTTTTATTTTAGAATTATAATCAAGTCTCACAGAAGTAGTGTAAAATATGTCTTCATCTAATAAAAATTTAAAAGAATTATTATAAAACTCAAGATTATTATATTCATCTAGTATTTTAAATATAGAATCAGATAGATATAAATCTTTAGATTTATATGTAGAATAAAAATTCCAAATATCATACCAAGCATTAACTCTATCATTACTATCTATTGTAATACCAGTTTTTTTAAAGAATTTTTTAGCTTCTTTTTTATATGATTCGCCATAATTATTATTAAATGCACCTTCATTATTAAAATTAGTAGCAACATGTAAATAATCAACTAAAAAATTTGTTGTTGAATTATATTTTTTATTCTTAGGTAAATAATCAAATGTATACATATAAGTATTCCCTTTATTATCAAAATTAGCTGTTTTTAATTGTAAGGCATCATCAATATAAAAGGCATATCCACCAACTTCATTGGCTTTATTTGATTTAAAAGTAGACTTACTTTCATCTAATACAATATCAGAATCTATAGAATTAAACTTATTTTCATAACAAATATTATAATAACAATAGAATTTATACTTATCAAAGTCTTTTCTTTTTATCTCAGTATCAACTTCTTCAGCTTCTAATGAAATATAATATTTATCTCTATTATACTTTTTTAAATAATTTGCTTTTACTACAAATAATCCAATAATTAGAAAAAATATAATTACTATTAGTAATATAATTATTATCTTTTTTTTCTTTTTATTTATCTTTTTCATACAACCACCTCTATTATTAACATTATAACATAAAAAATAGTGCCTAAGCACTATTTTAATTTCACAACAAATGTATCCTCAATTACCATATATCGTTTCATCTTCTTATATTGATTACTCTTAAGGATTTTATTGTATGTTTTTTTATCTACATACTTAATATCTATACCTAAGTAATAATTATAAAACTTAGTAATACCTATACTTCTATCTTTATAATTATCTTTAATTAACTCCTTATTAGCTAAATATCCATAGTTTAATCTTACTATATTATTAATAGATTTATTACTATTTAGACTACCTGTAATCATAATTTTTCTATGTTTAGTATTTTTATTATATACATCATTTAATATCGCATAAGTCTTACTATAAGTATTCTCTAATGTATAATAAGTAGCTCTATCTTGAATAATATAATTTCTAAATAATAAGATCATACATAATACTATGAAGATAAATGTATAATTATAATTATCTAAACTAATAATAAATGGTATAAATAATAAATAACTAGAAGCAATTAATAAAGTAAAATTAATATTACTAGAATAGATTAAACTAATATTAAATACTAATGGTATTAATAATATAAAGATTATTAATATTACTATATTTTTTATATATAATTTAGCTTTTCTAATACTTTTAATAATACCAAGTATCATAATAATAAATAGTATTATATTAATTATATAATTATATAAATAAGTATTATTAACTACATTATTATTAATAAAATAATCAAAGAATCCTGTATAACAACGTATAAAGTTTTTACCTAAATCAGTAAATGTATTAACATGTATTAATAATAACTTATCTACATCATATACAAATGAGAATAATGAAATAATACCATAATATATTATTAAAGGAATTAAACAAGTAATAAAGTTAAATAATAATTCTTTATATTTAATCTTTTTATTTAGAATTAACTTAATAGTTTTAAATACTAATAAAGATAAAAATATACTGATACTAGGTTGATATATCAATAATGATAAAAGTATTAATAAACCGGATACAATATTTTTATATTTACTTTTACTATTATATAAATTATTAAAAGATATAAACATAATTAGTATTGATAATAAGATAGCTATTGAATAATGAGAAGATAAAAGTATTGAACTAGTAATAGGATTAATAACCATAATAATAGATAATATTATCTTATAAAATTTACTCTTAATATCAAAGAAATCAAATATAAATATATTTAAAACTCCAATAAGTAAAAGTGATAATAATAAACTTATTTCAGGAAATACTAAGAAAGATTTAAATAATCCCATAATATATAAACCAAATCTTCCCATAGCTAATTCATTAATATAACTATTATAATAATGGCTATTAATTAATACATCTGAAGTAATAATAGTTTTAGTAATCAAAGGAACATGTATTATAAATCCCACTAATAATGTAGTAATAATTACATTAATATTTTTCTTAATAGAAATTTTTTTCATCATAAACCACCCACTTACTTATATAATAACAAAAAAAAGTACTAATGTTTAGTACTTTTAGTTTTAACCTTAGATTTTTCATCTAATTTTTTATTATATTCTTTTAATTTATCATACTTAATAAAAGAATTATCAGTTAGATTTATCTTAGTTGCAAAAATATTATCTTGTTTATCTTTTCCTATGATAAATGTTGAATCATTATACTCTAAAGCATACGAAACACTTTCAGTATCTATAGAATCGTATCCATTATCAATAGAATAATCAGATAGTAGTTTCCACAATAAATATAACTTATCTATATTTTCAGAATTACTATTTAAAGAATAAGAAACAAAGTTGTCTTGATTATCTAACCATTTAATATAGCTATCATCTATAAATAAATTGTTATAGTCACCTCCCATATTTCCATTTTTTAAATTACCATAATTCATTAAAACAAAA
>JAEEGL014524641.1_pt1 | contig 14940 bp, 17 predicted proteins | sample 9134231 | NCBI WGS metagenome assembly JAEEGL01 (sample SAMN16246548, study PRJNA631951) | gut metagenome | biome: gut microbiome; feature: rumen; material: fiber-attached | host: Bos | place: Iran: Karaj | collected 2018-10
TACTTCCATCAAATGATTTACCTTTTTTAAAAGAAAGGCATGCATAACTCAAATCATAATTTATATAATATAGTTTTTGATATTCATCACTTTTATATTTTGAAAAAAATTCATTAAAAACATCTAATTCAGATTTACTTGTCTTTTTTATTAAGTATTCATCATTAATACTAAATACTATAGCATCAGTAGCACCTCCAGAATAATACTTAATATCTTTTTCAAAAACAGTGATATTCATTCTTGATTCAAAGTCCTTTAATAACTCTTCCATATATATTCACCTAAAAATATTATACCATGAAAAAAAGTAGCTAGGCTACTTTGATCTTCTAAATGGCAGGAGTAGTAGGAATCGAACCCACATGAACGGTTTTGGAGACCGTCATTCTACCTTTGAATTATACTCCTATATGTCTTTCGACACATAATATTATAGCATATCAAAATAAAAAGTAAAATATTTTCTATTTTACCTTTGTTAATACTTTGCTATCTGCTTTTTTAAATTCAGGATACTCTTCATAACCAAGACATTCTTTATTATCCATATCATATATCTTTTTAATGAATTCTGAATTTCCTGCGAATCTATTTAAAAAGCAAAATGCAACATAATTTTCATTATATTTAATGTACTCTTTCATTTTTTTATCTACTGAGTTCCCATAAAAACCTATTTCTGTCTCTTCACCATTTTCTTTAGTATACACATGAGTCCAAACATAAGGCTTTTCTAAATAATTTCTTAATATGATTGCTCTTTTTCTATTAACTGGTATTATTTGTGTGTTTAATAACATTTTTTCCATTTTTTCCTCCTTTTTGATAACAGTTTGATAGTATAACATACTATTTAGCTAATTTCAAACATTTTCATATAATACTTTAGGTGATAGTATGCTTATAAATTATACTGATAAGGAATTGGATTTATGTGCAAGACTTATGAGAGCTGAAGCCCTTGCTGAAGGAGAACTTGGTATGCTTATGGTTGGTAATGTTATTGTTAATAGAGCAATTGCTAATTGCTTGGATTTTAAAAATATAAGAACCATAACAGATGTTATATATCAAAATCCTGGTGGTTTTACCGGAATCAATAGTTCTTTATTTAATAGTAGTGCGACTAATAAAGAAAAATCTTTAGCTGAAAGAGTATTAAGGGGAGAATACTACTATCCAGCAACTAATGCATTGTGGTTTTATGCTCCCAAAAAAGGTGAATCTTGTAAATCTTTATGGTTTGGTCAAAGAAATGCTGGGAGGTATAAAAGCCACTGTTTTTATGAACCAGATCCTGGTGTGTGTGAACAGTTATACTAGGCAAAACTTTACTTTTTGATTATTTTATGGTATAATATGTACGATTTTAAGGGGGAATAAATTGTGGAAAAAATATTGTTTTATGAAAAGAATGGCAATTATTATTTTAAATATAATGGTACAGTTATAGATTTAACCGAAGAGAACCTTGAAAAATTAAAAGAAGAATTAACGCTTCCATATGCATTTCTATTTTATGGATTAAAAAAAATTACAATCGCTAATATTATGTTTGATATGTATAATAGTGAAGCAAATACTGAGTTAGAAGAATATGAGTATGATAAAAAATATAAGAAAACAAGATATGCTGCGATTTATAGAAAAAAAGAGGTTAAGATAGCTAAGAAAAAATAAAAGGCTTACGCCTTTTTTATTTGCTTAAATACTTGATTTTTTTAGCGTTTTGTAGTATTATCTTTGAGTGCTTAAAGGGGATGATATTATGCAAAAAATTATTAATTTCGCAGTAGTTGCCCATGTTGATGCTGGTAAGTCTACTTTAGTAGATGCATTATTAAAACAAAATGGTGTATTTAGAGATAATGAACAAGTAGTTGACTGTGTAATGGATAGTGGTGAACTTGAAAGAGAAAGAGGTATCACTATAACAGCTAAAAACTGTTCTATAAGATATAAAGATTATAAAATGAATATAGTTGATACACCAGGACATGCTGATTTTTCATCTGAAATAGAAAGAATTATTAAAACTGTTGATACAGTTGTTCTTTTGGTTGATTCAGCAGAAGGTCCAATGCCTCAAACTAGATTTGTTTTAAAAGAAGCTCTTAAAAATAATTTAAGACCAATACTTTTTATAAACAAAATTGATAAAAGGGATGCTAGAGTAGACGAAGTTATTAACATGACTTTTGATTTATTCTGTGAACTTGGAGCAACAGATGAGCAATTAGATTTTCCTATAATATATGGAACTGCAAGAGACGGAATTGCTAAATATGAATTAGATAGTGATTCTAATTCAGTTGAACCTTTACTTGAAACTATTATTAAACAAGTAAAGCCTTATGAGGGTAGCGAAACTGATAATTTGCAATTACAAATATCATCTCTAGATTATGATTCGTTTATTGGAAGACTTGGAATAGGTAGAGTTACTAAGGGTGTTATTAAGTCTGGTGAAACTGTTTCTTTAGTCAAAAATAATGGTAAGATTGAAACTTTTAGAATAAGTAAAATGTATGTTTATGAAGGAATTAAAAGAAAAGAAGCTGCTAGTGCTCAATATGGTGATATAGTAGTAATTTCTGGATGCCCTGATATATCTATTGGGGACACTATATGTACTAAAGATGTTATTGATCCACTTCCTAGTATTGAAATAGAGAAACCTACAATGTCATTAAATATAATGGTTAATACTTCACCTTTTGCAGGTAAAAGTGGTAAATATGTAACGAGTAGACATTTAAGAGATAGATTAATGGCAGAGCTAGAAAGAAATGTTGGCCTTGAAGTAGAAGAATTACCTGCTGGAGATGGTTACAAAGTATCAGGAAGAGGTGAATTACACTTATCAATTCTTCTTGAAAATATGAGAAGAGAAGGTTATGAAATGGGTGTTTCTAGACCAGAAGTTATATTTAAAGAAGAAAATGGAGAGAAACTTGAACCATTTGAAAGAGTAATAATAAGTTTACCAGATGAATTTTCTGGAACTATAATAAATGATATGAATGAAAGAAAGGCATCTCTCGAAGGAATTACCCCTGAAGCAGATGGATTTACAAGACTAGAATTCTTAGCACCAACTAGAGGATTAATTGGATACAGAAATTCATTTATTACTAATACAAAAGGTATGGGAATAATGGTTAAAAGTTTTGATTCTTATAAACCTTATGCAGGACCACTTGCTAAACGTAAAAATGGTGTACTTGTTTCTATGGAGAATGGTAATACATTTGCATATTCTTTGTGGAATCTATCAGATAGAGGTATAATGATAGTTAATCCGGCAACTCCTGTATATAAGGGAATGATTATAGGAATACACAATAGAGATAATGATTTGGATGTAAATCCTTGCAAAAATAAAGAGATGAGTAATACAAGAAGTTCTGGAGCAGATGAAGCTTTAACTTTAACAACTCCTAAAACATTTACTTTAGAAGAAGCATTAGAGTTTATTGAAGAAGATGAACTTGTTGAAATTACACCAGATGACTTACGTCTTAGAAAAAAAATACTAGACTCAAAAGAAAGATTTAGATATTATAATAAGTAGATATTATGAAAAGAAAATGGTTAAATGAGATAATTATTTTAGTTATAACTGCAGTGGTTCTATTCTTTGTATTAAAGGATAATTTTTTATCTACCATGAAAATAATAGGAAGTATAAATATATTTTATTTCTTATTAGCTATTTTAATATATGTAAGTGTTTTTACAATCGAAGCATATATATTATTTTTACTTATAAGAGAATATAAAAAGAATTATGCTTTTAAAGATTCTTTTAAGTTATCTTTAATGACAAAATTTTTTAATGGGATAACACCATTTTCTTCTGGAGGAAGACCATTGCAACTTTTTGAACTTAAGAAAACAGGCGTTAGAATGTTGCATGGCACTAATGTAATAGTTCAAAATTTTGTTATATTTCAAACATCCTTAATAATATATTCGTTATTTACTTTTATAATAAATTTTATATTTAAGATGTTTCCAACAGAAGGATTTTTATATAGCATGACAGTATTAGGATTTATTATAAATGTTGTTATATTATTAATTGCATTATTATTTAGTATAAGTAAAAATTTGAATAGAAAAATAATAGATTTTATAATAAATTCACTTTATAAGATAAGAATTATCAAAGATAAAGAAACCAATCATGAAAAATGGAATAAATTATGCGATGATTATTATGAAGCGTTTAAAGATTTTAAATATAAAAAAGATTTAATATTGAAATGTATAATCATGGAATTAGTTGCAATTATATTATTTTATTTAGTAGTAGTTGCTGTGTTCTTATCGTTACATATAAATACACTTCATATAATACCATTGATAGTAGCGGCTAATTTTATATTCTTGACTGGATGTTATATACCAACACCTGGTGGATCTGGAGGTATTGAATATGCTTTTATACATTATCTTGAGGTTCTTGTATCAAATATAAGTGTTCTATCTTCAGCTCTTATTATATGGAGATTTGCTACATACTATTTACCAACTCTAGTTGGTGGTATAGTATTTAATATAAATAGAAAAAAAGATAATATTTAATAAAGGAAGTGATTATATGAAAAGAAAAATATTAATTGGAGGTGCTTGGCCATATGCAAATTATTTGCTTCATATAGGGCATTTAGCTGCATTATTGCCTGGTGATGTAATTGCAAGATATTATAGAAAATGTGGAGATGAAGTTATTTATGTATCTGGATCAGATATGCATGGGACTCCTATAACTGAAAGAGCTAAAAAAGAAAATAAAACGCCATTTGAAATAGCTGATTTTTATCATAATGAAGATGTAAAGACATTTAATTTATATAATTTTTCATATGATTTATATACTAATACAGAAAGTGAATTTCACAAAAATAATGTTAAAAAGATAGTTAATTTACTTAATGAAAACGGATATATTTATGAAAAAGAAGAATTACAAGATTATTGTGATAATTGTGAATGCTTCTTATCAGATAGAGAAATAATTGGTACTTGTCCTCATTGTGGATCTGAATGCAATGGTGATCAATGTGATAATTGTCTGTCTTCTCTTGAAACTAGTGAAGTGTTAAATAAACGTTGTAAAAATTGTGGTAAACCTTCTTCTTTAAAGCAAAATAAACATTTATATTTCAAATTATCAGAGTTCCAAAGTGATATTAAAAAGTTAGTTGATGAAAGAAAAGACAGTTGGAGACGTCAAGCTGTTGGTGAGACATATAAATTCTTAGAAATGGGTCTAATTGATAGAGCAATAACTAGACAACTTAATTGGGGAGTAGAAGTTCCGATTGAGGGCTATGAAGATAAAAGAATTTATGTTTGGTTCGAGGCAGTACTAGGATATCTAACTGCTTGTGAAGAAGTTTGTAATCAAAAAGGAATTAACTTTAAAGATTTTATTACAGATAAAGAATTAATATCTTATTACGTTCATGGAAAAGATAATATACCATTCCATACAGTTATCTATCCATCACTTTTACTTGCTATGAAAAAAGATTATAATTTACCAAATAAAATTATAAGTAGTGGTTATGTAAATATTAATAGTGAAAAGATGAGTAAAAGTAAGGGCAATTTAATGACAGCTAATGAACTAATTGAAACTTATGATTCAGATAGTATTAGATATTACTTAATTGCTAATGGCCCAGAGAAAAAGGATGTTAATTTTAGTATAGAAGACTATGCTACTGTGCATAATAAATTCTTAGTAGGTGTTCTTGGTAATTTTGTAAATAGAAATTTATCATTTATTAAAAAGAAATTTGATAGTGTTGTTAAAGCTGGTAAGATTGATTCTAATATAATTAACTTAACAAAAGAGACATATAATAAAGTTGGAAAATTAATTGAAGAAGGTGAGCTTAGAAGTGCTGCTGATGTAATTATGGATTATGTTACTTCAGGGAATAAGTATTATGATGAGAATGAACCTTGGAATTTAGCAAAGAATAACATAGACAAATTCAATGATGTGACTTATACATGTGTTTACATGATGGCTAATATAGCTAATTTAATAGAGCCTTTAATGCCTAAAACATCCAATAAGATTAGTGAACTATTAAAAACAAGTATTAACACATTTGAAGAAGTTACAATCTCAGGAGATATTGTAATAGGTGATTTACCACTTTTATTTAATAGAATTGAACAATAAAAAAAGTTGCTTAGCAACTTTTTTAATTATCTTTTAAAAATTCTGATATATCTGTATCTAACACTTCAGCGATTAAGGCAAGTGTTTCAATAGATATGGTAGCGTTTACATTTTTAGCTTCTAAATTTTTTAAATATCCATGTGATAAGTTGCACATTTTTGACAACTTCAAAGAGGTTAAATTCTTCTCTCTTCTAATTCTTTTAATATTTTGTCCAATAATACAGTAGATATTTCTTTTTCTTTCCATATCTCCCACCAATTTAATTCTCTCATAAAAAAGGGGATGTAAAAGTCACCAAGTATATGACATATTATATTAAATAAATATTATACATTTAATTAGTCAACTAATAATAAACGCATATTTTTCTATATAAATATAAAAAAATATTGTATAATATTTTTGGAGGTAAAATATGGAATTAAAAGGAAGTAAAACAGAAGCTAATTTAATGGCTGCTTTTGCTGGTGAATCACAGGCAAGAAATAAATATGATTATTATGCTAGTAAAGCTAAAAAGGACGGCTATGAGCAAATAGCTGCTATCTTTGAAGAAACTGCAAGAAATGAAAAGGAGCATGCTAAGTTATGGTTTAAACAACTTCATGGGGGAGAAGTTCCTTCTACTGAAGAAAACTTAACTGATGCTGCAAATGGAGAAAACTATGAATGGACAAGCATGTATAAAGAGTTTGCTGAAACTGCAAGAGAAGAAGGGTTTGATCAAATTGCAAAACTTTTTGAAGGTGTAGCTGCAATTGAAAAAGAGCATGAAGAAAGATATTTAACTTTACTTGGTAAAGTTAAAAATAACTTAGTATTCACTTCTGAAGAAGAAACTATTTGGGTTTGTAGAAATTGTGGACATGTTTATAGAGGAAAACAAGCTTTAGAAGTATGCCCTGTATGTAAACATCCAAAATCTTTTATGGAAAGAAAAGCTTTAAATTATTAACATAAAATAAAAAAGATATCTTGAGATATCTTTTTTATTGTGTTGTTGAACACATTTGCGAATATTTGTCCTTTTCAGGACAAAAATAATATAACATAAAATTTAATAATAGTAAATATAAAAGCATTAAAAATATATTTTTAATTAAATAAAAAAACTCACATAGTGAGTATTTTTTTAAATGGCGCCTGATGCAGGACTCGAACCTGCGACCCACTGGTTAACAGCCAGTTGCTCTACCGACTGAGCTAATCAGGCACTTGCAAATAGTATTATAGTAAAACAGCTATTAATTGTCAATAAATTTAATAAAATATTTTTTAAAATATATTTTTATGTTATAATAAGTTTGTTATAAGTAAAGAGGGATTTTTATGGATGAAAATATAGAAAATTTTGATGTTAACGAAAAAGCAACAACTGAAGTATTTGAAACCACACCAGTATATGATAAACCTAGTATACTAGACATGTATGGTGAAAACTTAATTGAAAAAGAATATGTTACTAATCCAGCTATCGGAAGAGATAGAGAGATAGAGGAAACTATATTAATATTATTAACCCCAGAAAAAAGTGCTTTATTAGTTGGTAAACCTGGTATAGGTAAAACAGCTTTAGTAGAAGGACTTGCTTATAGAATGCAAAGAGGAGAAGTCCCTGCAGCTTTAATGCCATATCAATTAATTAAGATAAATATTCCTAGTTTACTTGGTACAACAAATGTAGATGGAAATAGTGAAAGTAGGCTTGAACTACTCGTTGAAGAACTAAAAGCGAAAGAAAATATTATATTATTCATAGATGAAGTTCACTTATTAGTTAATAGAAATACAACAAATTTAAATGTAGACTTTGCTAATATGTTAAAACCGGGACTTGATAGAGGTACTATTAAAATGATTGGGGCAACTACTACAGAAGAATATGAACAATATATTTTAAGAGATAGAGCCTTTTTAAGAAGATTTTTAAGAGTAGATATAGAAGAACCTACTATGGATGAAACAGTAAAAATTCTTATGGGAACTTATCCTAAATTCGAGAAAAAAACTGGTGTTAAGATGACATATACCGATTTCATAAAAGAAAAAATATTTAGGTTTATTGTAAATTTAACTGAAGAATATAATAGAGTATATGAAGTTGGCAATAGGTATCCAGACGTTGCTTTAGCGTTATTATCAAGTGTTTATTCAATGGCGTTATTTGAGAATTCAAAAGAAGTAAAATTAAAACACGTTTATAAAGCAATTTGTAGAACAAAAGCAGTTTATGATAGTGCTAAAGAAAAAGAAATGCCTAATTTTTTAGAAACATTTAAAGATTTAATCATTCAAGAGAACTTGGATTTAGATGATAAATAAAAATTTTTAAAATTTGTATATATTTAAATTTTAAATATATTGTATGTTATATAAAAAATAATTTTGCTTATAAACAAAATTATTTTTTTGTTCATTTTTATTTAAAAGTATCGATTTGCATACCCTTTTTTAATTTGATAATATGCTTCTAAGAGGTGCGAATATGAAAATAATTGAAGTTAATAATTTAACTAAAAAAGAAGGGAAAAAGAATTTATTAGAAGATATTTCCTTTAGTTTAGAAGAAGGAGAAATATTAGGTGTTGTTGGAAAAAATGGAAGTGGTAAAACCACACTTCTAAAATCAATTGTTGGCTTAATACATCCTACTAGTGGTGAGGTTATAATTAATGGATATGATTTAAAAAAGGATTATGAAAAAGCCATTAAAAATGTAGGGTGTATGATAGAGGTTCCAGTTATGTATGATTATTTATCTGGAAAAGATAATCTAGAAGTATACAGGATGATGTTTAAAGGAATACCAAAAAGTAGAGTTGATGAAATTATTAAGTTAATTTCTCTTGAAGGAAGTGAATATAAAAAATTAAAAATATATTCACTTGGAATGAGAGAAAGACTCGGTATTGGAGTGACTTTATTAAATAATCCAAAACTATTAATATTAGATGAACCAACTAATGGACTTGATCCAATTGGTATAAGAGATTTTAGAAATTTTATTAAATCTTTAAAAGGTGTATCAGTGATAATTACTTCACATATGCTTAATGAAATTGAAAATATATGTGATAAAGTAATGTTTATTGATAATGGAAAATTAATAGATATAAAGAATGTTAATCATAATAAAAAGAAATATAAATTTTATGTTGACAATATACCACTAACTAAGAAAATATTATATCCATATAAAACAAATAGAGAATTAGAAATTGAAGTAACAAATGAAGAGTATTTATTAATAAGTGAAGAACTAATTAAAAATAATATTAAAATATTTAAGGTTTCAGAAAGTAGTAGTTTAGAAAGTGATTTCTTATCTTTAATAGGTGAAGAAAATGATTAGATTAATTATTTCTGAATTAAAAAGACAATTCAAAAAAACAAGTTTTAAACTATTAATACTAATTATATTAATTTCTTCATTTCTAACTTGTTATATATCATATAAAAAGGTAGATAATGAGTACATTAAATATTCTTTAATTGACACTAATGGATTAAATAAAAGAGAATTAAAATTAACTAACAAATATAATGAGTATGTAAGCAATCAAAACATGGTTAATAATATATCCAATATTAAATTGAATAAAATAATGAATAACGGGGTGACTTTATTAATATTTAGTTCAATTATTATGATAATAATATCTTCTTCTATGTTAGGTAACGAAATTAATAAAAAAAGTATTAAAGAATTATTAACAAAACCATATAGAAGATCAAAAATACTTATTTCTAAATATTTAGCTACTTATATAATAACTTTTTTGTTAACAATATTTATATTTATAACTTATATTTTATTTGTGTATTTTTTAACTAAAAATAACTATATAGTAAGAATTCAAACTATATTTAAATACTTATCAATATTTATTGTAAACTCTATACCAATATATTTTTTATCAACGCTTACTATTTTTTTAACAACATTTATAAAAAATCAAAAAATAATAATACCAATGAATACTATTCTTTTTATTATGAGTCCAGCTATATTCAATTTCTTTTTAAATATAAAATTTAAATACATAATATATACCTTTATCCCTTATTTAGATTTCAGCATATTTAAAGATTTTTATTCAATATATTTATTAAATATTGAATATAATATGAATTTTAGTAGAATATTAGGTATAATTGTACTCTTGCTATATAGTTTAGTATTTATAATAATTAGTATTAAGATATTTAATAGAAAGGATTTTTATTAAATATGTGCTAATGCTATAATAATTGTTGGAAGTGATAGAGTGATAATTGACTTTGAAGAGTATGGAAAAATTGTTTGTGCGGCTTTATTATATAAAAATTGTATTTATATGTCGGGAAAGGGACACTATGCCATTTTTCCTATGGAATCAATCGGAATATTAAGAAATGCTAAACAGGGATTTGTCACTGAAAATGGATATTTTGTAAATAGGGGAATAGCATTACAAATTGCTAAACATTTTAATCAAATAGATACTAAATATTTACCGAAAGATGTTTTAATGAGTGAAGATTTAAAGAAAGAAAATATTAAAATCTTAAAATACATTGATGAATATAAGTATAAAAAAGATAATGAATAAACCATTACCTTTTTTATTATTTTAAAAATCCTTCTAATATTTTTTCTTCTGCTTCGGCTTCAGTAAGACCTAAAGACATTAATTTAATAATTTGGTTTGTTGCAATTTTTCCAATTACTGCTTCATGAGAAATTTCTGCTTCTTTTGAATTAGCATTTATTGCTGGAATGGAAGTTACTTTTGAGTTCTCCATTACGATTGCATCACAAGAAACATGAGCGAAGCATTTATTATTACCATCTACATTAGATCTAAATGTTTGCTTTGAATCTTTTCTAGCAACAGATTTTGAAGCAACGTCTGCATTTGTATTTTTACCTTCCATTTTTATGTCGAAATTAGTTTCAATTTCTTCTTTATTATTTGACATTAATGTTTCTTTAATTTTTAATGTAGAATCATTATTAAGGGTAGCGAATGTTTTTCTTATTGCCTTATCAATACCACTTATTTGAGCTGTTTCCATAGTCATTGATGAATTCTTATCTAATTCAATTATTGTGTCTGTATTAATAAATTTATTATTATCATATAAACCATCTGCATAATGTTTTTCAATATATTTAACAGTAGCCCCTGGTTCGATATGAAATGTATGTATTCCATTATGAACAGAACCGGTTTCACAATCATTGTGTATTCCACAACCTGCTACAATTGTTACATCAGCATTTTTCCCAACATAGAAATCATTATAAACTGTTTCTTGATAGTTAGTTGTTGTTATGATAACTGGGATATGGACATATTCTTCATGTGTACCTTCTTTAATGAATATATCAATTCCTGGTTTATCTTTTTTTGTTTTGATTTTTATATTATCAGTTTCAGCTCTACTTATGGACTCGCCATTTTTACGAATATTATGGGCGACTCCGCCTTCAATTTTATAATCACTTATTTTTTCTAATAACTCATTATCCATTGTTTTCACCTTTGAAAGAATTAAGTTTTCTTAAAACCCTTCTTTTTTTGTCATGATATTTAATAACACCATTGTCTAAAACTAGTATGTCATCTGCGATATCTAGTATTTTTTGTTGATGAGAAACTATTATCATACTTAGTTTGTTTTTTGATTTTATTGCTTTAATAGTATTAACTAAACTATCAAAGCTCCATAAATCTATACCTGCTTCTGGTTCATCAAGCATCAAATATTTACCTTTTTTAATCAGAGCAGTCGCAAGTTCTATCCTTTTAAGTTCACCACCTGATAAAGAAGAGTCAACATCTCTATCAATATATTCTCTTGCTGAAAGTCCAACTCCACCTAGTGCTTCTTTCATATCAGTATATGTTGGATATTTTTTATTTGCCATTAAAAGAAGGTCAAATACTGTTATTCCCTTAAAAGTTATAGGTGTTTGGAATGTAAATGTAAGACCTAAATCAGCTCTTTCATTTATTTTTAATTTAGTTATATCTTGCCCATCTAAAAGTATCTTTCCGTTAGTTGGTTTTAAGATACCCATTATAATTTTAAGTAAAGTAGATTTACCACTTCCGTTATGACCAGTTATTACTAAAACTTTATTAGTATCAACTTTTAAATTTATTTTATTTAGTATAACTTTACCTTTAATTTTATATTCAATGTCAATTAATTCTAACATAATACCACCTTTTTTCAGTAATATTATATCGCATTTTCATTAATAATAAAGAAAAAATATTAAGCAAATCTTAATATTTTTCTTTATATTCATTAAGCAGTTCTTTAAATCTATTATAATGGACTATTTCTCTTTGTCTTAAAAAGCTAAGAGGCGCGAGTATATCTTCATCGTTTGTTAAATCCATTAAGTTTTCATATGTAACCCTTGCTTTTTCTTCTGCGGCCATATCTTCAGTTAGATCAACTATTGGATCTCCTGTAGATTGAATATATGCGCTTGTAAAAGGTATTCCATCTTGATTAGCAGGAAATATTCCTTTTTTATGTGATATATACCATCCGGCTAAGTCATTTTTCTTTAACTCTTCTAAAGAAGCATCTTTTAATAATTGATAAACCATTGTACTAATCATTTCAACATGGCCTAGTTCTTCTGTACCTATATCTGAAAGAAGTGCTTTCCCTTTATCATCTGGCATAGTGAATCTTTGACATAAATATCTTAAAGAAGCACTAAGTTCACCATCAGGTCCTCCTAGTTGAGCAAGTAAATTTTTAGCCATTTTTATGTCTTTTTTCTTTATGTTAATAGGATACTCTAACATTTTTTCATATTTAAACATAAGTATTACCTCCCATGTTATCCCAAGGCCAAGGACTAGTTACCCAATCAAAATAATTCTTATTTGAATCAGTCATACATAATGAGGTATATTCTTTACTATATATTTCTTTATGACGTTTTAATTCCTCAGAATAATTTTTGAATGTTTCTAAAGCCTCTTTATCATCTGGATGTAAATCAAGATATAAGTTTAAATCTTTTAAAGCAAAAGTTAATTCTTGAATTGATAGTAGCAATTCTTCTCTTTTTCCTCTAGCAGTTACTTTGTATACATAATTTTTATAAGGATTATATAAATTTCTAAACATATTTCCTTTATTTAATCCTTCAGCTGGATTAAATAAATTACTGTCTCTATATGATACTGTGTTAAATGTGGGATTAGATAAATTTATTTCGTTATATGTGTTATATTTTTTTAAGTTATTAAAATTATAATAATCTTTATCTATTTCATTATTATATTCAAAGTAATTGTTATTTTCATCATAATACATAATACCCTCCTAGACTAATATATGAACTATAAAAAACTTGGTATAGTTATATGACTAATTAAAAAGTGTAAAATATGTAAAAAAGTATTGTAATAAAAAATATGCATGATACAATGAAATTAAGGTGATAAGAAAATGTATAAAATAACAAGTAATTCAGAAGAAGATACAATTGAACTAGCTGAGAATATTGAATCAGAAAGATTTCCTAATATGGTAATATGTTTAGAAGGAGACCTTGGTAGTGGTAAAACTTTATTCACTAAAGGGTTTGCATCTTCAATGGGTATAAAAGAAAATGTTACTTCTCCAACTTTTAATATTATAAAAGAGTATACAGGTGAAGATAATAGTAGATTATATCATATGGATGTATATAGAATAAATGACGTTAAAGAAGATTTAGGACTTCAAGATTACTTTAAGAAAAGAGGAGTAACCATTATAGAATGGGCTGATATGATACCAGATCAGTTACCTAAAAATAGACTTGAGATTAGAATAAAAATGATAGACGAAAATACGAGAGTATTTTTGATAACGCCGTATGGTGAAAAATATGTAGACTTATGTGAGAGGGTTTTATAAATATCTATTTGAAATAGGTATTTTTTTTTAAATCTTTTTATGATATTATTACAATAGGTGATTATAGATGAGCATAAGAAATAAAACTAATAAAAAGCAGAAGGGATTTACATTATCAGAAATATTAGTTGTAATAGTAATAATAGGATTAATACTATTAATAGCGATACCATCAATGTTTGGAATATCAAGATCTGTTAAGAAAAGAGAATTAGAATCTAAAAAGAAAGTATTAATATCAGCTGCAGAAGTGTACGCTAAGAATAATGCTTCTAAGTTTGCAAGCATAGGAGATTTTTTAGTTATACAAGTGCCAGTAAAAACACTAGTTTATTATGGATATGTTACACCCGATTCAAATGAGACGGTATGTGGAGAAGACCAAACAATCGGATGTATAGTAAATCCAGTTAATAATACATCAATGAATGAAGAAATAATAACAATAATAAAAAACAAATCAATAATACAAGCATCATGGGGAACGGGAGATACACCCGAACCAGTATCTAGCCAATCAGGGCAAAAAACATTTAGTGTTTCATTTAATCCTAATGGAGCAGAGAGTTTAGTATATACATCTGATGATACAGCAACAAGGTGTAGTGGTGCTACTTCATGTGAAATAAATACACCAGTAATAGTAAGAACTGGATTTGATATAATAGGATTTAATACAACAATGACATCAAAAACAGCAACAGCAAATTCAGGAAGTAAATTAATATTAAATTCATCAAATGATGGAAAGACATATTATGCAATAACAAAGAAGAATGTAACAGTAACATTCAATGCAAATGGGGGA
>JAEEGL015526702.1_pt1 | contig 14940 bp, 13 predicted proteins | sample 9134231 | NCBI WGS metagenome assembly JAEEGL01 (sample SAMN16246548, study PRJNA631951) | gut metagenome | biome: gut microbiome; feature: rumen; material: fiber-attached | host: Bos | place: Iran: Karaj | collected 2018-10
CCGCAGGAAGAAGCACAAAAGAAAGAAGCTTGGTAGCAAGTTCTAAAGCTATAGAAAAGACCAGTTGGACTATTCCAAGAGCGAATGATAATAAACCGGATAATATTTTGATTATTAATATTCCAAAGAATCTGAGCATAGTTTTCACTTGAAAATAACGCGCAAGATCGTGCGCTTTACTAGATTTAATAGTTTCTTAGATCTGTTTACATGACGATGATGGAAATAAAGATCAGATATGGCCTGCAGCCTTCTCCATCCTGACCTTATAGGCAATGAGTCTGAGAACATATTCAGGCATTAACCTTCTCTCCAATTCCCACTCCTGCATAGTCCTATAGGGTATTCCGAGCCAATTGGAAAAATCAACTCGGTTCATCCCAGATATCTCACGGATACGCTTGAATTCGTAGGCCATGATTCTGTGTTGAGCATCTTTATCATCAGCTTTGGCAGTTTCAACTTCTAATTCAATACCTTCTATGTTTACGATAGTTGTTTTCATGTTGAGTTCCTTTCACTGTGTAGTCAGTGCGTGTATGTTTTTTATTATAGTGTAGTCAGTGCGTGCATGTCAAGGCGTCAAGGCATGAAAAAAGGAGAGCCGAAGCTCCCCTGGCCTCCCCAAGCAATCCAAAATTAATAATGCGTTATCAACCCTTATAATCCACGGAAAAATGGCAATTTGAGCAACTCCAGCCTCCCATAGGCCCTTGATATGGATTCCAAAGCATTACTGATCCACATTTCGGGCATTTCATCAAATGTGGCTCACTACTAAATCTTACAAATCTGCTTAACATTTTTATCATAGAAACTCTCCAAATATTATATTTTACTTAATTAAACTTGCTAAATCATACGGATTTTACCGCTATTTTCGAACCGCACTTACACGATTAACCAAATCTGCATGACGTTCCATGTATTCATTTAAATAATCCTTTTCTCCACGAGCTTTAGCTTTGGCTATGAGGCTCCTATATATATAATCTAAAGCATACACTGCTTCATTATAATATTCTGAATCATGTGGTAATTCTTCAATTCTATTTTCATATAGTTCCAAATTACTAAACAGTTCTCTTCTCAGATTGTTTTTCCATCCCAAAACAATAATTGTTTGTACAATAAACCTCTCAACGAGGAGTAAGATCATATATACCAATGCCGAAACAGAATTGTAGTAAAACACTCTTAAATATCCTGGAATTATCCCATTATCAAAAAGAAATATAAAAGCATAAACAGACATCAACAAATTAAAAGGAACTGTAATTACAACTGTCATACTTCTCATGAAATATGGATAAGTTATAATGGTAAATTGATTTTTAAATTTTGTTCCCACTATGATTAATATAGTTATGGTAATTATATAAAGAGCTGCCGCAACGAAGTATTTTACCATAAAATCGGCCCTCCATAAATTCTAATCATATGCAGGATATAAAATATGATATATATTAGACACATCACAGAAATCGATAAAATGATAAGTGTGATAATCGTATCGATTTTGGCCCACTTATGCATTCTGCTATATTTCTCTTTAAACCACTTCATTCAAAACTCCTTAACGTCAAAAAATGATTTGAGCAAAAATTTTCTAGCATAAAAAATTGATCCTCATCAGAAATCTGTGTAAACTCATTCAATTACCCATCAGATAGTTTTATGCAAGAATATGTAATTTCACAATAATTTCATGAACATAACATCTTTTCGAAAACTAAAATGCAGTGGCATCTCCCGAAAGATCACTCAAAACACCCTTCAAAGCTACTTTCTTAGTTATAAAACTATTTTTAGCCAACATTTTATCCTCAAAAATTTTCTCTAAATCAAGTTGTAATTTATTGACTTCGCGAATACTATCCCTGTTACTTTTCCAGCCTAAAAATACACTAAATAAACCTATACCCAACAATGGAAAACTATAGATGTGTGAGAAAGTAATTAATCCACAAAAAGAAAATAAAAATCCGGCAATAAACAGTGAATAGGATTTTTTTGACCTCAGTTCTGATATACGCTGTTTTAAATTGTTAATCCGTTCTGAACGTATAGGATCACATGGAAGTTCATCCACAGCATACCTTGAACCATCGTTAGAAATATAAAATGAAAAACTATTATTGAAATATCTTATAACTATTTCATAAACAGAAAGATATACTTTTTTTACTTTGCAATTCATTATTGTAGAGTCAATCATTCGTATATTTCTTGTATTTTCTTTTTTTAGGATAGAGTGGGCTTTTTGATTCAGTTTATCGACAACAATTGGTTTGATTAACCGTTGAACTATATCAGAATCAGACAAATCAAAATTTTCATACTTCTCATCATATATTTCAGATTGCATTTTTTTAGAAAAATTAAGACTTGTATTAACTCCATACAAAGCAAGTATTATTTCTTCATATTGCTTATTCCCTGATGCCAAAAAAGAAAAGTCGTCACTAATGGATATACTCATTGGAATCCATTCAGTTCGATGCTTGACTACCGACTTAATACTATGCTCGCCATTTTCATACTCCACGTATTCTCTATCAACGCCTTGATCATACTGAACCAGCCCAGAGCAAACAATACTTGTATACATATATGCTGGAATCAACAATTTATTGAGAGCTTTCACCTCTGTGTTATCATATACATCGAGTGGCAAATCATCTGGCATATCTAAAATCTCTATTATTTTTTTATGAATCAAAGATCTATTTAATGTAAAATCAGTTCTCTCAGCAACACTTTGATCTTCAAGGCTATTATCATAGCGTATTGAATCACTTAATATATTTATGGTATCACAATATGGGCATCGAATTATTTTGTTATAATTATTTAATTCTAGAGTGGCTCCGCAGCACGAACAAGTCAAACCTATAATTTCCATTATTCACCTACCGCACTTCAAAATCTGTAAATTTCTAGATTGAAAATTTAGAGGCAAAATTAGATAAACTATTCAAGCATTTTTTTTGCCCACTCAAAAAAATCTCTACTCAATTCAATAATATATGGTTGTAAGCCATTGAATACCACCTTCTTAAATGCTTTTAAATACTTTACAAGTTCTTCTTTTTCGTGTTCACTTAATGAGTCAGAAAATGCAACTTTTCTCAAAAATACATATGATTCTTGATAATCGTTCTCAGCCTCCTGATTGAATTCCGTGGTGTTAAGATTATAGTATTTACTATTATCTTCAACATCAAACCGAATGTCTTTTATTGGCGTATACTCAATCAAAGAGCGATTTTCTACATCAATGATTATTCTAGCTGAGGGGGCAGAATATTTCTTTCCATCACTAGCAATTGAAAAAATCAAAAAAGCATCATAAACTTTCTCATTCTTCTTAAAAATTACGGGATGAGTTACAGAAACCCCATCCGGAACATATTCCTCAATCCCATCAGTAAATAATGTTTTAATTATTGCTGAATAAGTTAACTCCTGAACCATATCTCACCTAACGAATAATTCCAGTAACATTCATTTGTCTACCGGTTAATGCATTTTCAATTTGATACGCCGTATAAAAATGAGCGCCATCTACTCCACCAGTCCCAGAATCACATACATAAAATCCTAAAACATTTCCATATTTGTCTTTCTTTACACTAGTTATAGTGATTGCATGAGAATCATGAAAATCCGATCTACCATAGTATAGCATTCCAGCGAAAACAGATAGTATTACCCCTCTACCTTCAGACACCGCATCAGCTATATTCTCTACGCTTGCCTCTCTTAATTCACTTTTTAATCCAAAATGTTCAAGGATTTGTTGTCTACTTTTTGCTGAAGTCCCCCCGTTTTCTTCAGGTGCGGAACATATTGTACACAGTGTTCCTTGCATAAATCCTTTTGGAGTCTTAGAAGCATATTCGACAACTTCTTTTTCAGTTGCTGGATATCCTGCCAATCTAAGAACGTTCACACAAGAGACCAATCCACAAGTACCTAAAAAGCCTTCAACTTTCCCTTGGTTTGAATCCAACTGTGACCCTGTTTCAATCGGCGAATCATAAACCAACCCTCCATCTTGCGTTGCAACCCATATTTGTTGTGTCATAGACAATTCTGGTAAAAATTCGCAAGAATCAGGTAATTTACCATTGCCAAGAAAAACTGTCCGGCCTGAAGGTGGTTCATCAATTTGAGGTTCAGGCCTTTGAAAAGATGAACTATTAATTTGTCCTAAGTTTATTTCCTGTTTCGATTTATTAATTAGTTGTACATATTGGTTTAATACATATGAGCCATTATTAATTACACTAGTATAATTTTGAAATTTAGTCTCAAATGCACTACAATGTGAATCGGCGTTACTCGTAAAATCATAGTATATAGACTCTATTTTCTTACACACCTGTGAAATTCTATCATATTCCTGTTTTGCTAAATCAACCGCTTGATAATAATAAAACGGAACTGTCCCATTTTCGCTCATCATGGCAATCTCTTCTGCCCTACGCAAATTTTCTTGAGCAATAAGCAACTTATCATATGCTTTTTGTTTTTTTTCATTCCAAACATCAAGAACAACAACTATACGGTTTTTTGTTTTTCGAATTGTAGCTCCATGTTCAGAATATACTGAATCCAATTGAGTGATTGAGTTCTTCAGTATATCATCAAGCTCAAGCAATTTTTGAGTGTCCGCAATTATCTGTTCAGCCATATTTTTTTAGATTTTAGTTTATTCTGTTTTCAGATTCTTTAAGCAATCTTGCATACTCAACTAAATTCATCATAACTACACGAAGATCAGGAAGAGCTTCATCCACCTTTTTTTGAGAGCTTGATACATAACATTGTATAACGCTATATCCATCATCTTGAAATGTGTTGCCTAATGCTTTTAATTGAGCTGATAAATCTTCATTCAATGTATTGATTTTTAGAATACATGTTTTTATATCATTGTATAAATCAATTATGGCTTTTGAAGAAGCATTAATCTGATCGCCCATAATTCTATCCCCCTATCACATAAGAGTACGTGCTTCTACTAGTGGCTTAGCTGCTTTTCTTAGCATATCTGCGGCCCCCTCAACTGTAGGAAGTCCAGATAGCAATTCGTCTGCCAATATTTCAAGTCTCTGGAGTGACTTTTTTGTAACCCTGTCTTTCATACCAGGTTCAGCAGCTGATAAACTGTTTTTCAATTCATTGCATGTTTTTTTCATTTCGGAACAATATATCTCAATTTCTGATGCAAATTTTTCCATTTCATCTGGGTCTCTAACAGTCATATCACTCATGTATGTATCCTCCACAACTAAAATAAATACGGTCTAAATAAATGAGATGATGAGCCACCATCATAATAAATTGCTGAAATATCATCAAGTTCAGAATTATAATGTAATCGCTCCAAATAATTGCTCCAATCATCCCTTGACATTTTGAATGCGATCTTATGCTCAAAATTTTCCGGTTTAACAAATTTTGATTGTCTAAGAGTTTTGACAGAAGAATATGTGATTAAATTGTGGATTCCGAACCTTGGTCCTATAGAAATTAATTTAGAAATATCATCCCTCGCATCATAAATATCGCTTTCATTAATTTTTTCACATTCAGAAATAGATATAGGGTTCTTTTTCTCACTCGCTTCAATTCCAGCAAGCAAATCATCCAATTCACTCATTAGAGTATTTATAGAATTATCTTTCACCTCCTTTTTTTCATCTAGTTTTTCAGAATACAAGCTCATATCTGAGCCAATTGATTCAATTCCCAGCCACACCAACAATGTCCTAGGTTTTTTTCCATCTCGAGCATTATCTAACATTCCATCAATAATTCTACATATTTTACTTAAATTTGACACAATGACGATTCTATCACTATTAAATGACTTTAATTCACTTTGATATTTATAGAAAAGTTCATCCCGTTCATCCGAAAAAACATAGATTTGAGTATCACTTATTCTAGAGAAACAACTAATTGTATAAAGAATTATACTAGCCCTCATTTCTGTATCCGAGCCAATAATCATAGCATTAGAATCAAGTTTTTCTTGAAACATAAATCTAAACGTTAATTCCAAACTAGCTGGTGAACCAATGTATATAGGTATATCCCGTCCAGTCGGGCCACCATATATCTTTTCATATTGTTCAACAGAGCGCTCATCAAAGAACTTTCGACCTTGTCCATCTGCTATTACAACATCCTTTTTTATATAGGACGATCCTAGCAGTTTATTGGTGGCCTCAAAGCATTTTTCCCTTTCTTCCCTTTTTATATATACAGTTCTATATCTATCAACAACTATTTGAACTTGATCTAATGAATCTTTAATTGTTCTTCTAAAAATAACATCGCCTTCACTCATTCGAGTCATTTTATTTTTTAGTGCATCGTCATAAAAACTATTATCAATGGATAAGGTTTCTCGAATTTCCGAATCAACATTTGCCATTGCTATTCTAGTTCGTATTTGCATTTTCCCTTTATCTGTAAGTCCCCGCAAGCCAACGCTAACAGCCTGGTCACTAAAAATGCAAGTCAAACCAAATTTACGGTATTCTGATAGCATATTTTCCAGGATTAATATATACTCCTGTTCGCTTTGAATAGTTTGTGTCATCTGATGAAATTCATCAATTATCAGCAAAATCCTTGGCAAAGATCTTGCACCATATCTTTCCTTATATTCAGTGATATCATTAACTCCTGAATTTTTAAACAAATCCATTCTGCGCTGACATTCGCTATTAATTTTATCTAATAAGCTGAATGTAAATTCTGCACCGGTTTCTAACCCTAATAATTTTACGTGCGGAGGCAACTGTTTTTTATATTCTGCAAATGATACCTTGTTATAATCGACAAGCCACATTTCAACGTCATCAGGATGATAATGAATCATAATTGATGAAATCAGCATATATAAAGTTTGTGTTTTTCCAGAACCCGTAGAACCAGATAACAATGCGTGTGCATTTATTCCTTTCCCCAATTCTAGTTCAACTATTTTCCTCCTAGAATCAACAGCAAAAGGAATTTGAATGGATTTTGTAGAATCCCTATATATCGAAATATTCTCTAGAGAAAAATAGTTAGAAAAAAGATTATCAACTTTAAATCCATCATTATAATTTGATTTAATATCTTCTATAAATTGCTCACAATTTGAACAAATTGTATCGAATTGAAAATCATATGATTTGCTATCAATTTGGACTGTAGCCCCATTACGAGAAACATTAATTCTATGAAAAGATTTTTGAACAAGTGATGGTAATTCTGACAGATTTCCTTTTTTCATGAAAATCATGCTGATGCCACATTTTTCCGCATTGTTGACTAACACTTCCAGTGCTTCCTCAGCTGTGCGATCAAACTTATCTGGATAATCATTTATAACAATCAAATGCTGTACAATAAATGACTCATTGTACTTATTATATTCGTATGACGAATCAACACCAGCAAGTCTTGAACAAGTGGTATCAACAAATTGTTCTAATTCTTTTAATCGTCTTGCTATATCCTCTCTAGATGCATATGCCTTTTTGCATATATCCCAAGATGTTATCTCTTCTAGTTTTTGCAACTTACCTAAATTAGATCCTCTGTCATTAGGATCTATATATGTAATACTGAACGAATACAACGGCATAAAGCGAATCCATTTGAGAATAAAACTTTGAATTCCCTCCATAACATAATCCTTGCATTGTTCATCATAATTGATTAACACCTGAACAGGTCTAGTTAAATCAATTGTTAAAGGAACAACTATATTTCTTCCGCTTGCAAATGAAACAGGCATTTTTCTCGAAAGCATCTGGCCAATTTGAAGTGGTAAAGCTATTGGTATTTCAACCGCCCCAATCAGCAATTCACTTGGATAAGATGTACTCGGTACAAATTTATTCCAGCCATCTTCATAAGCCCCTAAGGTATCAAGCAATTTATCTAAAGAGGAATCGAAACGACCTATTTCCGAATCATTAATTACTTTCAATAATTTCTCTTGAAGTTTTCTTGCCGATTGATCATAGGCTCTCTCATTACGCTCCAATGATTCTTTTCTATTTTTCTCAGCCAACTTTTTTCCACGTGCATACTCATCCTCAGCAGCCTTCTTTTCATGCGCTAGATAATCATTGCTTTTAGTTCTTTCTGATTTTAAGAACTCTCTGCCACATTCGATACGATTCATATATTCATTAACCATATCGGACTTAGACGTATACCCATCAGATCCAGTCAGTCTTTTTACAGTTGCAGATAAAGTCACATCATTTATCATCGACGCAAGCTTATCCAAAGTTTGGAAATCCGGATCCAACGGAATCACGGTACATTTTTTATACTTTTGTCTATGTTTTATTGATATCTTTGACTCTGCAGAATCCAAAGCAGAAAACGCTTCTTGAATATTCGCTTGAGCAGACTTATCCGCAGAAACCGCATTCGAAATACGACAATTTTTTTTAGTTTCAATTTCCGTTAACTTTTGCTGATACTCTTTCTCAATAGACTTCTTATTATTTTCAAAATGTAAATCAATTATTTTATCTTCTTGTAGTATAGCAAGGAAATCATCTGCTATTTTTAATGCTTGGTTTAATAGACTATTATTATTCACAATACAATCCCCAATCATCATTTTGTTCATCGAATATTCACAACACATTAACTCGAATTCAAATGTGACATAAGATTAGCAAAATCAATTGCATATCTTAATATGACTTTTTACTTTATAGCATTAAAATATCATATTGAAGCTAACTAGGACGCCACCACTTCAACTTAGGAAAAGAATAGATCATCGCTCCATCTTCATTCAGTAATCAGTTAAAGGTACTATGATCATTCTTATCTTTAATAGTCTAAATATCCTCCTAGCATATTATTCTCAATTTTCTCGCTAAAAACATTTCTTATCTCAACATCATTTAACATGCAGCCTAGGTTCACACAAATATGCGCTTCCCTCACCACTTGTAAATACGATTTTGAGAATAGTACATTTTTGAATATCAACGTCAAAATCAACCGGCACGTCACCTCGCGTAAGCGTAGGAGAAGAGTAAACAAGTACATCATCCGCATATATTTCAAAACTACTATAATCATCTCTATCTTTTGCATAATCAGCAACCGCCCACTGACCGGTCAATCTAGAATATTCCCCATCCAAATAATATGAAATATCGGTCCCAGCAGATCCATATACAATATGGCCAATTGATCCGCCTACATTTGTTCCAAAGCCTTCATATGTTCCATCAGCGTCCCAAACATTTCCTGAGGATTTGTTAAAGTACTCCAATTCTGTTAACCAGCAAGATAAAGTACCTACATTTGATGGCGTTTCATTGGGAATCTTCGAAGAATTGGTTGTCAATAAAATATCACCCAGCTCAGCGTCAGGAGCGGCAATAAACAATATTGTTAAAATTTTACATCCGCTTATATTTACTGATACATCCACAGGAGCACTCCCGCCTGTCAATACGGGTGATGAATATATTAATCTATCGTCTGCATAGATTTCGAAATAATTATCTTCATCTGTATCTTTACGTGTTGAAGTTATTGTCCATATTGCAGATAAACGATCGTAATTCCCTTTAAGATCATAAACAATTTCATCTCCAAAAATAAACGGACTCAAATAATGCTCATATTCCACGCCTGTATTAGTTTCTCCAACGGTCGCGTTACAAACCTGCAATCCACTTGATTTTTTTAAATACTCTAAATCAGTTAGCCATTGATCCTCTACATAATTTATTTGAGGCTCTACATTGCTAGTTGTGTTTACAGAATTACTAGTTGTATTAGTACTATATGAATCATTAGACGAGTTATCACTGCATGATTTAATTATGAAGAACAGCGCGACAATTATCACAACTGCCCATATCCAACCATGTGATTGTCCCGTTTTAGTGGGAGAAGGAGTATTGTTTGAATTATTCGATGGAGTATATGTATATTGGCTGGGAGAATACTGTGATGTCACATTCACGCCGGACGAAGTACTAGACGTATTATTGTTCGAATTAGCACTAACGCCCCTATATGCAGTGCTTACCGAAGAACTAGATTGGCTTGAACTGCTGAATGCCGACTGAGAAATAGAACGCATTTTTTCTTCAACCTTACACCAAGGGCATTCATTTGCACCATAATAATGTATATGCTGAGAATTTTTCAAACACGTTTTAAGATTCGATTCCAACTGTTCCAAAGCATTGTACCACTCCTCAGCAGTCGGGCGCACTCCTGGAGTCTGTCTTCCTTCGATAAATGCCCGTTTAAATAATTTTTGAATATTATTTGGAAGAGACTCAATATCTGGTGCATACCTAGGGATATCCATATTATTGGTCCGACTATCCGAGAAAAAAGCGCACTTTCCATTCTGCATATTGTCAATTGGTTGAAATTTAGATGATGATCCACTAATAACCTTACAAGAAAAAGGATGGGCTCCATTCATCAAAAGTGCAAAGATAAGCACAGAAAGAGCAAACCGATCAGAGGCTGGGGTAAATGTGGGAAGCGGTGCCGACGGAAAATGTATACCCTGCAATTCCGGCGCAACAAATTCTGGCATACCCACCCCACAACGATACGTTTTGCCAGCGTCAGAAATATGATATGAATCGGTATCTACCAATGTAACCATTCCGTTTTGCGGATTCACTAATATATTTTCAGGATTAAGATCACCAATTACCTGATGTATTTCATGAACATTATATACAGCAGCCGCAAGATTCTTTGCGATGGCTATATACAATGACCAAGGTTTTCCTTTTCTTTTGTCATATACGTATAAGTTACGAAGTTTTTCTTTTCCAACCACTTTGGGCATAACATATCCAACAAAACGCCCATTTTCATATAAAACATCAATCGGCCAAGCATATTGTTCCATCACGCTAGGTTGATTTGATACCATTACAGTTAATTTTCTTTCACGTTCAGTAGTTCTCTTATCCGTTTTGTATATTTTTGCTACATATCCCGAATTTCCTATTATGTTGTATATATCACCCTCGCCACCTCCCGCAAAAGGTGAGGCTTCTGTAGTATACTCATTATTTGTAATCCCTTTATAGTAACCCATATTGCTTACCCCTTAATTATTATCAACAATTTCTTGCAAACAAAATAAAGCCTCTGCCTGTGCTCGGTTAATATCATCGCTAATCTTATTCATATCATCAAGCAATGAATATACTTCTTCGATAATGGTCATTTCGAATTTTCTTGACATATCATCGTTCCAATATGTTGAATGATCTCCCCAATTATCAATAATATTACGTTTTATATCGTCTACGCCCATTCAACAATCACCGCTTTAATTATTCAAAATCAGGTATATATACAATCATCGTTTAAATATTCTCTTTAACAATCCACCCGCATCACCCTTTGATGGTAATATTTGACCATCATTTTTTGTCTCCGTACTGATCACCTCGTCTTTTGGTATTTTTTCTACCTCGGCGTTCAGTTTTTCATCTACAATCGATTCAACAGCATCACATTCCTTTGAAATGACAGAATTTTCTAATTCCCGTTCATATAATTTTTCATGATGATTATTAGCTAATGTCTCCCAATCAGGTTCTCTATAATAATCATTAGGTTTAACTTCGGGAACCACTTCAGTATTAATAATACCAACAATTGTCTTATCATCAGTAATCTGCCTACTATATGGGCCACTAAAAAATTCTCTTATTTCATTCTGTGCGTTTTCAAAATCGGCGGGAGTAGATACTTTTAATAAATTTATATCAACAAAAGGCCTAATATAATTAACATATACTGGCTGATTTGTTTTCGCCAAAAGCCACGGATAAGCGATATCAAAGATACCGTCTGTCATCATAGCCAAAGCACAGACGTCCTCTTTTGAAACTCCAAAAGTCCAATTATCTGGTCCTGCTCTCAGTGGACTGGTTTCATTAAACGCTTCCCCTTTTTGGGCCTCAGTCAATACCGAATAATCACCAAAAGGAGAAAGAGTAATAACCCCACCATCTCCTGCATGACCATAAACCACATTCACGCCATTATATATAACTGTTGTCAATGTCGTGTCATAATCTTCTATTTGATCGCCATTATTCATACATATATTCTTAATCGTGTTAAACGCTTTATGATATGCAGTTCTCAATAAAGATATTAAACTTTCATCATGCCATTTTTCCGGATGGTTTTCATTTACAAAAGAAAGAACTGTCTTAACAGCAGTAGACGAACCAATTTCAGATTTTTTTGCACTTCCTAAACCATCGGCTATAGAAGCGACAATCCAACCATTATCCAGAACGAGCACATCATTAGCGTCTTGACACACTCCGTTTTCTAATGCTTGGTGAGACGTCCCAATTATTGACATATTATAGTACCCAAGCATACAAATCCCCCTTTAAAATGCTATGTTTATAGTATGCAAATCGCTAGGAGCTTCTACCGCAACAGACCTCCCACCGCTTGGATCACTATTTCTCACTGTAGATAAGCTACTAGATACAAACTTAAACAACGCAGGAAAATTCAGGTTATCCAACTCATATATTCTTTCCGGGTTAAAAATACTAGCCATGGTATGTCGATCAAAGTTAGCTACTCCGACGCAATAGCCGAGCACCTTTGTTGCATCTTCCATTTCTTTCAATCGCTGTGCCGCAGATGCAAATGAATCATTAGGGCCTCCGTCCGTAATACAAAAAATCCAAGGTCTGAAATAGGGAGTGCCCAATTCGTTATATCTAGCTTTTTGTTCTGTAATCATATTCAGGGCTTTATCTATTGCTGCTCCCATAGGTGTGCCACCATTTGCCACCAAAGTTGGGGGAATCATACTACTTACTGGGGTGAATTCTTGTTGAACAACCACTTCTGGTCCAAATGAAACAAGTGCAACATCTATGCAAGCCTTAGTGTGTTCATCAAATGAAGTATCATTCATTGTTTGCTCTTTAAATGTACGAAGGCCAGCATTTAACTTACCAATAGCGTCATTTGAGCTCATTGATCCTGATGTATCAAGCAAAAACACACAAGCAACATGGCGTTCAGTTATCCACTCAATTCCATTAGTTCCCACATCTTCTAAAATTGGTCCATCATTCATGGGGGAATCACTAAAAACCTCATTTGAATCTCCAACACTATTTTGTGAAAACGGTCTTTGAAAAATAGCCATATCTTCCTCCTGTATAAAATATTTTTTTTGGTAATTATACACAATAACGCATGTTCTTTAAAAGGTGCTGCTTCTAAATATAAAAACTTATCAACAAAATAATCCTCCCAATTGCTATGTTTTTTCAAACAAATCATTTCTCAAAATACCAATTGTATTAGAAATAAAAGATATATTAAGAACAGCTCCCTTTATAAGCTATAAGTATAGTATATATGGAGAAAATACCTAAATAATTGATACTCGACTTAATTTATTGACAAAACTAATTATTCCAAAAATGAAAATTTTAGTTGTTACGTTCTACAATATTCTGCACTTCCCAAAATACAAATAATTATCCCTTCGCCTCATTCTTACAGGGCACCAGCGTTCGTCTAATAGTTATATCCTAATTAATAAAATATTACTTGATTCACACCAAACACCCGCTCGCATCCCGTCAATTTCCCGCCAGCTGACCTTTTCAAGCTTTTTTTAGGGATGATATTATTATGATGAGCAAAAAAATTCGATATATACGAGGCACCCGCGTGGGTGCCTTTTTTGCGCAATCAGAGAATACAGGTTGTAAATCCAAGAGGGAGGTATTATGAAAACAAAATATAGTAATAATGCCTCTGCGACAGGCTTTTCGACTCTAGATTTGACTGATATCAATGAATTATATAATAATGCATTTGTAGAGTCTCTTCCTTTTTCAGAAGGAGTGAGACAAGAAATGCTAAAAGAAAGGGAGTTGAGAAGAAAATACCATATAATCCAAAGACAGTCTGATGGACGATGGTATGCAAAAAAAGACGGAAAACAGATCCTTAGAAGAAACTATGCCGATATCATTAAAGCGGTTCAGGAATGCAGTTCAGTCAGAGACATTTGGAATGATTTTATCGAATATCGCAAAGATTTGGTGTCGCCTCAGACACTTAGCCAGGACATAGCTCATTACAGAGATTTCATTTCTAAATCACCAATTGCTGATAAATATGTTAGAGATATCACAGTTAAAGACTTGGAAGAGCTTTTCATTCTGAGCAGAGACATCAAATGTGGAATCAAAAAACAGTATTGGAAGAACATCTTGGGAACTTTATCGCAGGTCATACAATACGCGATAAAAACCGGGGAAGCTGTCTATAATCCCGTCAAAGATCTTGATATACCGATAAACTGTTTTATTCCAAAAACACACAAAAAATCAGACAAACGGTATTTCTTAACTAACGAAAAAGAACGTGTTATTGAGTCAGCCTATCAATATGCCGAAAAGCATTCCGATTCACGAGCCTTGGGTATAGTCCTGTTATTCATGCTTGGACTGAGAATCGGAGAGCTCGCTGCTTTAAAATGGACTGACATAGAAGGTGGATCTATACATATACAGAGAGAATCTGTACGTGATGAGAATTCAAACTATTACATTGTAGAGCACACCAAAACGCCTGAAGGCGACCGTTTTATACCTTTAAACAGTCAGGCCAAGCACGTTTTGATGTTAATAAAGCAATACAATGCTTTAAGAGGATTCCCTAATGAATACATCTTCTACCAGGAATACAAAAACAGGGTATACCGTGCTCCAAATAATGCTTTTGACAAAAGACTCCGTCTTATAGAAAAGGATCTGGATTTTGTTGAGATCAAATCTCTGCACGATATCCGTCGTACTTTTGCAACAGAACTATACAGAAAGTGTAAAAACGTGAAAACTA
>JAEEGL015817285.1_pt1 | contig 14940 bp, 13 predicted proteins | sample 9134231 | NCBI WGS metagenome assembly JAEEGL01 (sample SAMN16246548, study PRJNA631951) | gut metagenome | biome: gut microbiome; feature: rumen; material: fiber-attached | host: Bos | place: Iran: Karaj | collected 2018-10
ATATATGCAAATATTTATGAAAAAATATGCAATTATTTGCATATGTGATTTATTTTTCGTACCTTTGCACCCGCAAAGGTTAATATAACTATGAGCAAATTGTATATTAAAGAAGCAAAAGATGCGGGCAACTTGTCGGTGGACCTGCTGTTCAGCGACCAAACGACCCGCAGAGTGGACATAGGTGACTTCATTCGTCGTCACCCGCATCCGCAGTATAATAAATATCTTGACCCACGCAAATTCCGCCAATTTGCAATAGAAGATGGCAATGTGGTGTGGGGTAAGAGTTGGGATCTAATCTTCCCGATAGAGCAGTTACACGCAGGTGTAATCACCGACTAACCCTCGTCGCTTCCCGACGTTAAACAGAAGGACAAGCGCAAGTGTGCGCTGCATAGATAAATAAGCGTTTGCTTTATTAAGGATTCTTTCAAACTTGGACACTTTGAATCTCTATTCCGAAATAATGCGAATGTTCGCACGTAAGTGTGAACTTTCTGCATGTTGGATAGAGAGGGAGTCCAAGCCCGAAAGAACCAATAATCAGAAGTTCGCACTTTTTATGTATATTAACTAATATTTTTTATGAAAAAAATCTTTACAGCATTGATGCTATGCTTTGTTAGCATCACTCTTGCGTACTCGCAAGAGTATAAGGTAGAAGACGGCAATGTATTTATGGAGAAAGTCATTTCCACTGAGATGACGATTGAACAAGCCCACGATGCATTGGAAACCTACTTTGCAGGGGCATATGGAGATTCTAATCGCACAAACAAATTAAACACTTCTACGCATTTAGTTTATGTTGGATTATATACCAATTTAGAAATATTTAGTATGGGCGTTTGGCGAATAAATGCTAAGCATAATATAGATGTATTGTTTAAAGAAGGACGCTGCAAAGTGAAAGTCTCTTGTGATGTAGCAGAAGTAACAAGCGGAGCGAATACAATAAATTATATATTCGCTGATTATGTGCCTTTTAGTGAAAATTACAAGATGTCAACAGGAGCACCCAAATCTTCAGTAACCAAAGCAGGTATAGAGTTAGTAAAGAGGATGAATGATACGATGTTAAGTATTGAAAAAACATTGCAGCAAAAACCCGCTAGCGAAGAAGATTGGTAAAATGACCTTTTTGTCCAAAACAGCATAAAAGTCCCGCATATATTTGCATATGTGGGATTTTTTTTGTACCTTTGTGCTGGGTTTCGAGGAGCGAGGAAAATGGAACATTGTTGCATAGGTGTTGCCCTCGTATTGCCTCCGTGATTACCTCGTGATGCTCCCGTGTGGGTATTTAGAACATTCTGGTAGGATATTAGAAAAAGGTTGTCAGATATTAGAAAAAAGCCCTGCCGTTGTACTGTCATTTACCGGCGAATACCGACGGTGAGCCGACGGTCAACCGACGGTCAAGGCTAATGTTAAGCCTCTGTCAGGCTAAGAACATCCTAATTTTTATGCAACATATACTATATTATATATTTTATATATAATATACAATTTATAAGCCCCCTCCGCTTGCGAATGAACCATTTTTCCCAAAAAATCTTGCACAATTACTACAATTTTTTACGTAACTTCGGCCCTCCCGCAAGCGGGCTCCCGCCGAATTTACGTTCGCTCCGTTGAGCGAACACACAAGCATTTCCCGCTAAAAATTCAAGTAAATTTGATTTTTCCCATGAAATGCTTGTATATTCCAAAAAATTGTAGTAATTTTGTAGCCGCAAAGGTTTTTGGAAAATGAAACTATCTCTGATTAAACAAGTCATTGGTTCGATCGCCACGATTGAGGGCGAGGACAATATAGATATCCGCCATCTGCTGACGGACAGCCGTTTATTAGATGTACAAAGTGACAAGGTACAAGGTACAAAGGCCTCTCAGACTCTCTTCTTTGCCATCAAGACGGACAAGAACGATGGGGCAAAATATATCCCGGAGTTGCGGGAAAAGGGTGTGCAGGCGTTCGTGACGGGTGATGCCTTGGCAGCGTTGCAGGCCCTCGCGGCGTATGTTCGTTCGCAGTTCAGCGGAATAGTGATCGGAATCACGGGTTCGAACGGAAAGACAGTGGTTAAGGAATGGCTTTACCAGTTGCTCAAGGATGACTATGTCATCGTACGTTCGCCGAAGTCGTATAACTCGCAGATAGGCGTGCCGCTGTCCGTTTGGCAATTAGCAGATAGTCCGGCCAAATTGGCTATTTTTGAGGCCGGTATCTCGCAGCCCGGGGAGATGGAGAAGCTGGAGAAAATCATTCGTCCGACGATAGGTGTGATCACCTATATCGGTCACGAGCACGATGAGAACTTCGAGTCACTGGAGCAGAAACGGGCGGAGAAGATGAAGCTGTTTGTCAATTCCGCGACGGTCATCGAAGATCCCACGCACCAGAACGTGCGCACTTGTGCGGCCGTGATGCGTGCGTTGGGTTACGATGAAGAGACGATTTCCGCACGCATACTGCAACAGACGCACGAAACGGTACTAAAAGTGAACCTCTCTGCTCTTGTGGATAATGTGCGTTATTTCCGTTTGAAACTCAAACCGACAACCAAACTCACCTGCATGGTGAAGGCTTTTGCGTACGGAGCGGGAAGCGTGGAAGTGAGCAAGGCGCTGCAGGCGAGCGGGCTCGTGGATTATCTGGCGGTCGCAGTTGCTGACGAAGGGGTAGAGTTGCGTAGAGCCGGTATCACGCTGCCGATCATCATTATGGATCCCGAGGTGGCCTCGATGGATTTGATTCTGGAGAACAACTTAGAGCCGAACGTCTATAGCCATCAGTCGCTCAAGACTGTCATCGCGGCCGCGACGGCGAAGGGCTTGGAGAACGTGCCGGTTCATGTGAAGATCGACTCGGGTATGCACCGACTTGGTTTTTACAAAGAAGACATGCCTTGGCTCATCGACCGTCTGACGCATCAGAAAGCGGTGCGTGTGGCCTCTGTCTTCTCGCACTTGGCGGGTAGCGACGAGGCGCAGTTTGATGAGTTTACCTTAGGTCAGATCAAATACTTTGATAGTTGTGCCGAGGAACTGAAAGCCGGACTTAACTATCCGATTATCAAGCATATATGTAACAGCGCCGGTATCGAACGATTCAGCGATTTCCAATTCGATATGTGCCGTTTGGGTATCGGTTTGTACGGTTTCTCGTTCGCGGGTGCGCAACTTCGCAATGTGTGCACATTGGAGACAACCATCCTTTCCGTCAAGACCGTCAAAGCAGGTGAGACCATCGGTTACGGTCGGCATACGAAGTTGGACGAAGACCGCGTGATTGCTGTCATTCCGATCGGTTATGCGGATGGTTTTGACCGTCGGTTCTCGAACTACGGCGGCGAAGTATGGGTGCGTGGCAAACGTTGTCCGGTGGTAGGCAACGTGTGCATGGACCAAGCCATGATCGATGTCACCGGTGCCGATGCCCGGCCGGGCGATATCGTGGAAGTCTTCGGCGAACATATGCCGCTTCAGGAATTGGCCGACAAACTCGGAACCATCACTTACGAAATACTAACCTCCGTTTCCCGCCGTGTCCAACGTATCTATTTCTATGAATAAGCTGAGTATCGGTTACGGTGCTACCATCGTCCAACGTGACCTTACTTTCTCGCTGAACGCCGGTGAGATGGTCTGTATGTTAGGTCCGAACGGTTGTGGCAAATCGACCTTGTTGCGGACGTTAGCGGGGCTTCAGCCCGCCTTGTCCGGTGATTATACGCATGGCGATGCAAAGAATATCGCATTGGTGCTCACCGAACGCTTGTCGATGGACAACACGACCGTTCATGACGTGGTTGCGCTGGGGCGTTATCCGTACTCGTCGTTCTTGGACGGCCTGACGAAAGAAGACGAGGCCATTATCGCCGATTCGTTAAAACAGGTGGGATTCGAGGTGTCGGGATCCCGGGATCCCGGAATACCGGTATCGAATACTTTCTTTAATGCGCATTCGGATGGCGAGAAACAACGGATCTTGATTGCCAAAGCACTTGCCCAGCAGACCCCGATTATCTTGCTGGATGAACCTACGGCGCACTTGGATCTGCCGCATAGAATCCTGATCTTGCGCTTATTGAGAACCCTTGCCCACGAGCAAGGCAAGACGATCTTGATCTCCACGCATGAGTTGGATCTGGCCCTGGCGCTGAGCGACCGTATATTGCTGATGACGCCGAAGAAGGGTATCCAGTTAGACACCGTTGAGCGCCTTCGCAAAATAGACGCTTTTACGGAGGCCTTTGGAATGGATATTTTTAACCCCTTAGGATAAAAAAACAATCCATTATGGTACATGATTTATACATCTTAATGATCACGGCAGGTATAGTGAGTCTGCTGTTCAAGTTGCTCAAACAACCCGTAGTATTGGGTTACATCGTTGCGGGTATTTTAGTAGGACCTCATCTCTTTGGAGAGAAACTCGTGGAAATGGAGAATGTGGAGACATGGGGTAACATCGGTGTCCTCTTCGTGCTCTTCTGCATCGGTCTGGAGTTCCGAATGAAGAACCTCTTCGAGAGTGGCAAAGTAGCGCTGATCGGCGTCTCGACGATCGTCGGCGGTATGTTGCTCTTGGGTTATGGCGTCGGGCGTTTCTCGCTGCTGGACAACATGAACTCTATCTTCCTTGCCGCTATGCTCTGTATGTCCTCTACCACGATCGTTATGAAGGCGATTGACGAGGCGGGGCTGACCAAGTCGCGGTTCGTTAAAGGCGCTACGTCGATTCTCATTTTTGAGGATATCATCGCGGTAGTGCTTATGGTTCTGCTCTCTTCGATCGCTGTGTCGAATAATTTCGAAGGAGGCGAACTGCTTGATAAAGTGGTGGTTCTTGTTGTCACCTTGGCGGTTTGGTTTATAGTAGGTATTCTGATTATCCCTACTTTCCTGCGTTGGGTACGTCCGCATCTGAATGACGAGATCCTTATTATCCTTTCCCTCGGTCTCTGTCTCGGTATGGTGCTGACGGCAGAAGAAGCCGGTTTCAGTTCTGCACTCGGTGCATTCGTGATGGGTATGATCCTAGCGGAGACCAAAGAGTCGCACCGCATCGAGCACCTTATGGCACCGCTGAAGAATGTGTTTGCAGCGATCTTCTTTGTCTCGGTAGGTATGATGATCAACCCCGCCTCCTTAGTGACTTATTGGTTGCCGATCTTGTTCGTTTCGCTCGTCATCATCGTGGGTATGATCGTTTTCGGCACACTCGGTTGCTGGTGGGGCGGCGAGACGATGAAAGATGCGATGTCCACCGGTTTCTCGTTCGTGCAGATCGGAGAGTTCTCGTTTATCATCGCAGCCCTCGGTAGCAAACTCGGTGTCACCGATCCGGCTATCTATCCTATTATCGTGGCGGCGAGTGTACTGACTACCTTCCTCACGCCTTATATCATGAAGGCTACCATCCCCTGCTATAACTTCCTCTATAACCATGCTTCCCAAGGTCTGCGCGCTAAGATCGACCAGCGTGAGAAAGAGGTAGAAGCTGCCGAGAAAGCAGCTGCTGAGACCAAAGAAGCGGAAGGACCATCTACCGCAGACAAAGTGCGTCGTGCTGTGCGTAAGACTTATGTCACGAAGCATGTTGTGGATCTCTTTATTAAAAATATGACCGAAAACGATCAGAAAAATGAGAACTAACCTTCTTTTCCTTGCCGCATTGCTATGCAGTGTAACTGTCCTGATGGCACAGGATGACCATATCGCTAACGGATTGTCTTCTGTAGCATCTATTGCCGCAGAGGCGAATTCGGCTGTCGATTCTGTGACCTCACTCCCTCTTCCAGAGCAGAAACCCCTCTGGAAGCAGAAGCTCTACTACGGCTATAATTTCGACATCTATTTTCACCATGACTCCCGTAAGGATCGCAAAGAGAACGGATGGTCGATTGCTTTGCAACCCGAGGTGGGATGGAAACTCACTGACCGAATCTATTTAGGTATGCGTATTGGCGGTAGTTATGCGAATACGACCATCCAGAGTGATGTGAAACTGATAGATACCACCTATACCACCGATCTGCGTGTTCATCATGGTTCATGGCAGATTGAGCCGTATATGCGCTATCGGCTCAAGACGCTTTTTAACGGGAAAGTAGGAATCTGGATTGAGACGCATTTGTTTACCGGAATGGATTTCCCCCGTGTCACGGATAATATGGAGCGAGGAACGGATTATGAAGGCCTTCGTCATAGTGTTACCTATGGTTTCCAAGTATCGCCGGTCATCACGTATCAGTTCAATAAGAAGAGTACGTTCCAGATCTTCTTCTCGATCCTCAGTCTCGGGTATAGTGGTAGTACGTACTGCTATGCGAACGGTTCCAAAGAGTATATCAACGATGTCATCATCTTCTCGGGCAAACTGAGTAACATGCTCGCGAACCAGTTCACGCCGGGTCTGTACGGCCTGAAGTTCGGTGTACAGAAGAGTTTCTAAAGGAGAACTTAGGCGCACGTCACGCGTTCAGCGAAGAACAGGGTAGGTTTACCGTTTACCCGACATCCGATTACAAAAGCTGTGCCTCCATCCCGGAGGTGCAGTTTTTTCTTAAGTTGTTCCGGCGTTAACTGATAATTACGAGTGAGCACATTCGCTTGCTTGAGGTCTTGCTTCTCCGTAATTTGCCAAACGCGTCCGGGGAAATTGGGAATGAGCGTTTCGGAAACGTATAGATGGGTGTTTACGTCCAATTTATGAAGATTAAACCGTTCTGCGATGAGTTTATACGCTCCGGCTTTAAGAATCGCCGCATTCGGCTCGTAGAGATAAAGACCGGCTGCGCCTGACAGACCGCTTACACTGTTAGACTCTTCCTCTTTCGTAAACACAAACGCTTGGTCCTTTTTGTCCAGATCTATCGCTGTGATTTGGCCGGTACCACCGCTTAATAGCAGCACTTCCTTCACCTCATTCTTAATAGCCACAACGTAGATATCCCATGTAACCTGCGAAAGACTCGTGACCGCTTGCGTAAGGTCCAACATAGGCGATAATTTCAGTAGTATTCGCTTGCTGTGTGCGAGAAGGGTAGGTAGCAGTTCTATCACATTCGGTGTACAATCTTCTAACCGAAAGACCTTGCCTCCATGACTGTCCCTGCGCGCCGGATCTATATAGATTAAGTCATACTGCCCGGCTGAGGCTAAGAAAGTTTCTGCGGTAGTATTATGAATAGCGATAGGTTTGTCCGCGAAGTTATGGGTCGCTATGCGGCATAGTTCGGCGTTCTGCTCCACATAGTCGGTGTGCTCAAAGTTTTCGCTTAAGAAATAGGTATCTACTCCGTAACCGCCGGTTAAGTCCACAAAAGTGGACGGTGTATGGTGTAATGTGTATGGTGTAATAATTTCGGCTTTGTAGCGCGCCGCTAACTCCGACGAACATTGTTCACAACTCAGTCTTACCGGATACCACCAATCTTCGATTGCAGCAAAGGTGGGCAACTTGTCCGCTGTCCGTTCTTTGCCCTCAACTTGTTGGAGGAACCAACGCCATTCGTCGTCTGTCAGGTGCTTGTATTTATTTCGCTGGAGTGCTAAGTTGGCTACCGACATAATAATAACTGAGTATTTCTTCGTATGGATGTCCTTCTGCGGCCATTACTGCTGCCCCTATCTGACACAGACCCGCACCGTGACCCCATCCGTGACCGTTTAACGTCCAAACACTGTTTTTATGTGCCACCTCGAACCACGAACTATAGAGACATGACTTGCTTAACCATAGGCGGATCTTGAGCTCCTTACCGATAATCTTCGTGTGTTTGCTACCAACGATACGCAAACTATCAATTCGTCCGCTTGCCCCGCGATGAAGGGGGTCTAAGGCGGTCACATGTCCAAAATCGATACCGGACTTCTCAGCGATAATAGTATCTAACTCTTCATCCTTATAGCTTACCTTCCAATCTCTAAAATCCTTGGTCTCCTGGTCATAGTCATTAAGTACCAACTGCAAGATCTTGGGCGACGGACTCTTGCAATAATCGCATTGTACGGACTGAATATACGGCACATCGATATCTTCACAGCAGGTTCGCCAAACTTCGGTTTTTCCTCCACAACACTTGTAGTCCCGGCAGTCACAGATCTCGTCGCCAAACATAAGCACTTGACCTCTTGTAGCGTTGACGGCTTCTACGGCGCGTTCATTCATGCGCCTAAGTCCCTCATACCGCTGACAATGGTCGTCCGCGCAGACATCAAAACCCTCGTGATTCGGTTTTTGCATCGCTCGAAGGGCCCAAGAGCGACTAATCACGGCATGTGCTTTGAGCAACTCCATCGGACTGTTGGCGTTCATTTCGGACGAAATGACCGAACAGAGATAATCTTCGAGGTCGATGGTGTTAATAGCCGTTTGGGTCCCATCTCCATTATCGCGAATCTCTAACGAACCTGCGAACTCTTGGTCTTCATGGCGGTCCCAATGAAAACCAATACCTATCCGCACGTTCTTTAGAACGAACGTGTGCTCCTTTTGCTCAAACTCGATATGCGGAGCCGTGAGAATGCCTACTTTAATCTGGCGAGTAACTCCCATGTACGCAGACGATCTTTGTACCAGTTATTGCGGTTCATAGCGACGATGTCGCAGTTAGCGTCCGAGTTGTCTTCCCACCGACGACAGTTGTACAGCACGTCATAGATTCGTCCGATAGGATAGTCGCGACTGATCCGCAAACCTACCGCATAGTCTTCGCCATACTTGGTGGTGGGGTAGTTTATGGTGCGCAGTAAGGGTACATAGAAACCGCGCGGAGCACCCAGACCGTTGATACGCAGGGCATTATTTCGTCCGTTGTCGTCGGTCCACTCGCGGTGGTCAATCACACCCGGAGGTAGGATCTCACCTGCCATATTGGTCAACTGATACGTGCCGATCACCATGCCGTAACGGGGAGCCGCATGGATATCTTGCTCCGGTTCTAAACCGGCGAAAGCGTCAATAAACTTCTGCACGGTGGTCTCGTCGAAGTAGGTATCATCGCTATCCAACTGGATCGCATATTTACCGCACCGCGGATCATGAATGGCGACGTTCCAGTTACCACCTATAGCGTGCCAGGTTTTGTCCTGCGCAATATAGACGAGTTTATCGTCCTGAATGGCTTGAATCTTCTCCGCAGTACCATCAGTAGAGTTGTCATCAACGACGATGACATTGAACGAGTAGGGTGCTCTTACTTTCTGATTCAGCGCACTATGCACGGCGTCTGTAATCGTACGTGCGCGGTTCTTACAAGGAATGATGACCGAAGCGGTTACGGGGTACGGGTTACGGGTTACAGGCAGTTCCTTATAATCGCCCGGCTTCAGGTACGCACCGATTCGTTTGAGGTGGGCAGTGACGCATTGCTCCATCTCGATCTGTACCGCTCTATTGCGCGGATCGACATAGTCGAATAACTTCTCACCGGACTTGCGGGTGTCGGTTTCTACTTCGTAGTAGAGGTACTCAGGTATATGTTCGAGTTTCTCGGCACGCAAACGAAGATCATACAGTCCTGCGAACTCGTACTCCGTGTCCATCTGTGCGACAAGTGCTTTCAGCTTGGCCGTATCCCAAAGCATCACTGCACCAAAGTCAAAATCGTCGCGCAGTGCACCTATCTGATAATCGATCACGGGCGCCTCGGTCACGACATCATTGATCTTCGCAAAATGGTCTGCATAGACCATCGTGGCGCCGGACATCTCCAGTACTTGTATCATTCGTTCTTGACCCAGATAGACCCATTGTATCTCGGGTTTGAGACAGATCATTGTGTATGGGCTTTTCGCTTTCTCTGCGATTTCCTTAATCGCTTTGGTCGGACAAACTCTGCCCGGTAAATAAAACGTTTGTATCATAGTGAGATTACTCAATAGGGAAGAACACTTGTCCTTCTTTGGGTTGCAAGGCTTTCCACCCTGCTGCTAATTTATACGGTTCAACGGACTCTGCCGGCACTTCAACCTTCAGCCCTTCTTTTGCTATTCCCGAGAAAGCATTACTTCCGGTTTTCGGTATTTGCACGGCATAACAGCGAATGTGCTTGAGTGCGGCACAACCAGAGAAGGCACCGCCCTCTATTTGCTCAATTGAGGCGGGAAGGATAATCTCTTCAAGGTCTTTGCAAGCATGGAAAGCGTTATTCTCCACCACCGCCATTCCTTGCGGGAAGGGGATGTCGGTAAGCGCTGTGCAACCGTTGAAAGCGTTCTTCGGGATGCGGTAGGTTTGAGCTTGGAGCGACACTTGTTGTAGTTTATCGCAACCTTGGAACTCTGCTTCGCTCAAACAAGCGTTATCCAATGCAACGCGCTGCAGATTTTTGCAGCCCTGGAACGTGCCATTACCGAATGTTTTAATATTGGCGGGGATTTGTAATTGCTCGATAGCTGTGCCGCTAAATGCTTTCTTTCCCACGTGCGTCAGCGATGCACCCAGTTCTACAGTTGTCATTCCGCTGCAATTCATAAATGCTTCGTCACCGATAATCTGCAGCCCTGCAGGAGTATGAAATTCCGTAATAGCCGGACAACCGCTAAAGGCTTTCTCTTCAATGGAAGTTAACGCTTCTGACAGCGTGACTTGCGCCAATATTTTGCAACCTACAAATTGTTTGGCACCGATCGTTCGGTTCAAAATAACAGCGGATTGGAGTTTTTCACAACCTGTAAATACCTCGCTCTCTATTTTATTTACGTTCACGGGAATGGTGATGGTCTGTAATTCAACGCAACGTGCGAAAGCTTTCTTTTTAATCGAGGTCACATTCTCCGAGATCGTGGCAATACCCAATAAAACGCAGTTGGCGAATTGCTCTTCTCCGATAATCTTATTCTCTACTTGCGCGCTATGCAGATTTTTGCATCCCTTCCAAACGGCATTCCCGATATTGGCGATTGACTGCGGAATAATAATCTCCGTTATTCCTGTGTTCTCAAAAGCGAAGTTGTCTATGAATGTGATGGTAGGTAGGATCGTGAAATGAGTTAATCCTTCGCAGCCCTGAAAAGCGTGCGCACCGATCATCGTGATGGAAGAACCATATGCGATTTCTTTTACCTCTTTGCAACCCGCAAAAGCTCTAGGCGCAATAGATGTCACTGCATACTCTCCAGCTGCGCATTCTATCACTTCCGGAATCGTTACTGTACCGGTGTATTTGTCGTCCCCGGCTACGACGGCAGCTTTGCCGTCCGCTTGCAGCGTGTAGTATATGCCATCAATACGAGTGTCATACTTGGCTGCAACCACATTAGCGACCGTACAAAGTGCGGCCGCTAACAGATATAACTTTTTACAAAAAGTACCCATGGATTATTGTTTGATTTCGTATTTATAATATTTGTTACCCTTAGAAGAGTACCATTTCCGCAACCAAATATCATTCTTAACCGGAGAGTAAGCTACATAGAATCCGTTCTTGGGTGAAACGGTATATATTTTTTGCTTTACTTTCTTTACTTTTCCGTTCACAATCTTGGCTACTTTTTGTTTCTTATAGAATGATTTCTCAGCGTAGTTGGTGATTTGGGAAACATAGAAATCCAGATTGATGGTCTGTTCGCCTTGCTGATTATCAAAGCAATAGGTAATCTGGTAACTCAGGGTCAGCGGCGATTTAGCGGCGTCAAAATTCATGGATTCGGAGCGACGTACTTTCTCTTTCAGACCCTCGATACGATAGATGGAGTCTACGATGTTGTATGTGCAGAATTTACGGCACTTATGAGCCGGAATAACCTGATACTGCGATAAGCGTTGCACATGGAAATTGGTTACATCGTTCAAGATGAACGTTGTGTCGTTAAATGCAACTGCCGATTTCTCTGAGTTCAGATAAAGGCTCTTGTCGGTTTTGTTCTCCACCACGATGGCGCTTTTGCCGTTCTCTTCCCACATGTTGAGCGAGATTTTGACATTATTGTCTTCGTACACATAGCCGTCTTTAACTGAAGCGAACAGGCTCGGATTAACAGCTTTGGTAGTACTTACCTGATAGTACGTTTTCATACACGAGGTGAAACTCATGGCTACGATGAGAGTCAGTAGACCGAAAAATGATTTTTTCATTGAGGTGTAAATTTTAAGATTATTACTATAATGATTTTATAAAAAAACTTTCCAAAAGTCAATTCCAGCTGCAAAGGTACAACAAAAAAATGACATACGCAAGAATGTATGTCATTTTTTCGGTTATTTTTGTGCTTTTTTACGCTGTCGTCGGCACTATTACATCTTTATGGAATTCTTTGAGTCCCTCAATAGGGTCTTTCAAGATCGTGCCTAATGGTAGATTTTCGGCTTTCATGGCTTCTTCCAAAATCGGCTTGTAGTAATAGGCAATCGAACCTACAAAACCGATAGGTGCGGAAGCGTTGTACTGCACCAGATTACGATGAATAAACTGCACAAAATGGTCATAAACCAGGTCATGGATTCGCTTGTCCTCTATATGGTCCGCGCAGAACTTGGACAACTTCGCCAGGAACCGATTTGGGAAGGGTTGACGGTACACTTTCTCAATGATATCGGCCATACTCGTCTCGTATTCGGTAAAGAACGCTTCCTTGAGGTCGTCGCCAAGTTGATTCTTAAGCAGGTCTCCTACGAGTCGTTTGCCAAGCACTGCTGCTGAACCCTCGTCGCCGAGGATATAGCCCAACGAAGGCACGCACCATTCGATATTCTCGCCGTTATAGAAACAACTGCCGGAACCCGTCCCGAGGATACATGCGACGCCTGCATTACGTCCCAGCAGACCCCGTGCTGCACCCAGCATATCGGATTCGACACTCACTTCGGCTTTCTTGAAAACGGCCTCAAGTGCTTTTTGCACAAACCCTTTCTTCTCCGGTGTACAACCTGCGCCATAAAAGAACACATGCGTCAACGTGCCGGCCCATAAAAGCGGTGCGATTTGCGGCAAGAGTTGGTTACAGATACTGTTCCGCATAGCGTCCGACGTTTGGAACAAAGGATTGATACCATCCGTGAACACATCCGAACATTGACCACTCGCGGTGACTAAACACCAATGCACTTTGGTACTACCACTGTCAGCAATTAAAACCATAATGAGGTACGATTTTTTAATTTTTCGCTGCAAAATTACAAAAATTCTTGCATATATGCAAATTTTTTTATATCTTTGCGCCAAATTTGTATTTTTAATCTATTTGACCATGAACAATTTTACCGCACAAGACCTCGAGCAACTGCAAGCTCGTGGCATTTCTGTAGAGAAAGCGGAGGCGCAACTGGAGTGCTTCCGGAATGGTTTTCCTGAGTTGGACATCGTAGCGCCGGCTTCGACGAAGAAGGGTATCCTTGCTCCGAAACGTGCTGAGCAAGAGCAGTACATCGCTGCTTGGCAGCAGTACCTCAAAGAGGGACACAAGATCCTTAAGTTCGTACCTGCTTCGGGTGCCGCCAGCCGTATGTTCAAGAACCTCTTCCAATACCTTGAGGATGGTATCGAGACGCCGTTTATTCAGGATTTCCTGGCGCATAAAGACCAATTTGCTTTTGGTCCTGCGTTGACAGGTAAGGAAGGTCAAGAGGCAGTGAGTTACCTGCTGAACGACATGCATTACGGGGAGCTGCCGAAGGGTCTGCTTCTCTTCCATAAATATCGTGATGGTGCGCGTACGCCTGCGTTGGAGCATCTGGTAGAAGGTGCACTCTATTGCGCTGAACCGGCGAAAGAGGGTGAGAAACCGACTGTTTATCTGCATTTTACGGTGAGCCATGATCATCTGCCGCTCTTCCGTCAGCATATCGCCGACAACCTCAAGAAATTCGAGGATAAATACAAAGTGAAATACGACGTCACTTTCTCGGAGCAGTTACCGAGTACCGATACCTTGGCTGCTAATCCCGATGGTACGCCGTTCCGTACGAAAGACGGTAAGTTGCTCTTCCGTCCGGGTGGTCACGGTGCGTTGATTGAGAACCTGAACCAGCAGGACGCCGATATCGTTTTCATCAAGAATATTGACAACGTAGTACCTGATCGTTTGAAGAAAGATACGATCCGTTACAAGCAGATCCTGGCGGGAGTACTGGTGACTGAGCAGAAACGTATCTTCGAGGCCCTCAAAGATCCTAACCTGAGTGACGAAGAGCGCGCTAAACTGAATCGTCCTATCCGTGTTTGCGGCGTAGTAAAGAACACGGGTGAACCCGGTGGTGGTCCGTTCTTGGTACGTGAAGCTGATGGTTCTATCTCTTGCCAGATCCTCGAGTCCACGCAGATCAGCGATCCGGAACTGATGAATCATAGTACCCACTTTAATCCGGTGGACCTCGTATGCGCTATCCGCGACTATGAAGGCAAACCGTTCGACCTGCCGAAATACGTAGATCCGCAGACGGGCTTTATCTCCAATAAGAGTAAAGACGGTAAGGAACTGCTGGCACTTGAACTTCCGGGCCTATGGAACGGCGCGATGAGTAGATGGAATACGATCTTCGTCGAAGTACCCGTTTCGACCTTCAACCCCGTGAAGACGGTGAATGACTTGCTCCGCGAGCAACACCAATAAAAAAGGAAAGGCTGCCAACCGGCAGCCTTTTTCTTTTTAGTCAAAGCACCATTTGATACCTAGGCAGGGATTGCACATAAATCCTTTGCCGGTAGATCCCGAGAAATTATAACTCACTTCGATCTCCGTACCTACATGCAGGTTCGGGCACTTGAACCATCGTCCGACGTTGTACCATAGTTGCGGTTCACTGATCAGTACCCATGACTGACCACCTGCGTTCTTTTGTCCCCAGATGTCCAAGAAACCGGAGAAACGCAGACCCGGAGCGGTGCAGAAATCATCGCAACCCCATACAAAGGTAAATTGCAGCGGTACATCATTCCGCGTCTTGTTGAAATCATCCACGATGTATTTATACAGCACTTAGCG
>JAEEGL016906545.1_pt1 | contig 14940 bp, 9 predicted proteins | sample 9134231 | NCBI WGS metagenome assembly JAEEGL01 (sample SAMN16246548, study PRJNA631951) | gut metagenome | biome: gut microbiome; feature: rumen; material: fiber-attached | host: Bos | place: Iran: Karaj | collected 2018-10
AAGAAGCTCGGCGGCTACGACAAGCTCTACCGCATCAAGTTCGAGGCCGACTACCTGGCGAAGCTGGCGTATGAGGGAGCTGTGCGTCGCTATGCTCCGCAAACTGAGAACGGAGAACTGAGAACGGAGAGCGATTCTACACTCCCTGCTGAAGGCACTAATCATACCTCTCAGTTCTCAACTCTCAGTTCTCTACTTCCCCCAGAGGTGGAAGACCGCGTGCGGTTTGAACTCCACATCATGAAGACGATGGGTTTCCCGGGCTACTTCCTCATCGTGCAGGACTTCATCAACTCCGCCCGCGACGAACTCGACGTGATGGTGGGTCCGGGACGTGGCTCAGCCGCCGGAAGCGTGGTGGCCTACTGTCTGGGCATTACGAAGATTGACCCGCTGAAGTACGATCTGCTATTCGAGCGTTTCCTGAACCCCGACCGTATCTCGCTGCCCGATATCGATACCGACTTCGACGACGATGGCCGAGGCCGCGTGCTGAAGTGGGTAGAGGACAAGTACGGTCACGAGAACTGCGCCCACATCATCACCTACGCCTCGATGGCCACGAAGAACAGCATCAAGGACGTGGCTCGCGTGGAGAAGCTGCCTCTGGCGGTGTCGAACGCGCTGTGCAAGGCTATTCCCGACCGACTGCCCGATGTCGACGGCAAGACGCCGAAGATGAACCTGCCTAATGCCATCAAGGCCGTGCCCGAGCTGCGCGACGCCGAAGCCTCGGCCGACCCCGTGCTGGCCAACACCATTAAATATGCGAAGATGCTCGAGGGCACCGTCCGTGGTACCGGCATCCATGCCTGCGGCTTCATCATCTGCCGCGACCCCATCTCGGACTGGGTGCCCGTGTCGACGGCCGACGACCCCGACTTCAAGGACACCAAGACCAACTGCACACAGTACGACGGCCACGTCATCGAGTCGACCGGTCTCATCAAGATGGACTTCCTCGGGCTGAAGACCCTCTCCGAGCTGAAGGAGGCCTGCGCCAACATCAAACTGACACGCGGCATCGACGTCGACCTCGACAATATACCCATCGACGACCCCAAGACCTACGAGCTTTACCAGCAGGGACGCACCGTCGGCACCTTCCAGTTTGAGTCGCAGGGTATGCAGAAGTACCTGCGCGAGCTGAAGCCTACCGTCTTCGAGGACCTCATCGCCATGAACGCCCTCTATCGTCCGGGTCCCATGGGTTACATCCCGCAGTTCATCCGCCGTAAGCACGGCGAGGAGCCCATCACCTACGACATACCCGTGATGGAGAAGTACCTCAAGGACACCTACGGCATTACCGTCTATCAGGAGCAGGTGATGCTGCTCTCCCGTCTGCTGGCCGACTTCACCCGAGGCGAGAGCGACGCCCTGCGTAAGGCCATGGGTAAGAAGAAGAAGGACATCGTCGACGCCATGAAGCCCAAGTTCATCGAGGGCGGCCAGAAGAACGGCCACGACCCCAAGGTGCTCGAGAAGATATGGGCCGACTGGGAAGCCTTCGCCAGCTACGCCTTCAACAAGTCGCACGCCGCCTGCTACTCGTGGGTGGCCTACCAGACGGCCTACCTCAAGGCCAACTACCCGTCGGAGTTCATGGCCGCCATCATGTCGAGACGCCGCGACCAGATTACGGAGATTACGAAGCTCATGGACGAGTGTAAGCAGATGGGCATCGCCACCCTGGGCCCCGACGTCAACGAGTCGTACCAGAAGTTCGGCGTGAACCAGAAAGGACAGATACGCTTCGGACTGGCAGCCATCAAGGGCTTGGGCGACTCTGCGGCACAGGCTATCATCGAAGAACGCGAGAAGAACGGTCCCTACAAGACACTCTTCGACTTCGCCCAGCGCGTGCCTACCGCCAGCCTTAACCGTAAGGGCTACGAGTCGCTGGCACTCAGCGGTGGCTTCGACTCCTTCGGCATCCGTCGCGAGGAGTTCTTTGCCGAGAACAGCAAGGGCGAGATGTTCATCGACACCCTAGTGCGCTACGGACAGCTCTACCAGCAGGAGAAACTGCAGGCTCAGAACTCGCTCTTCGGCGGCTTCGACGACGGCATAGAGATAGCCACGCCGCCCGTCCCCAAGACCGACGTGCGCTGGAGCGACATAGAGCGCCTGAACAAGGAGCGCGACCTCGTAGGCATCTACCTCTCCGCCCATCCGCTGGACGAGTTCCGCATCATCCTCGACAACCTCTGTAACACCCGATGCATAGAGCTGGCCGACACCTCGCAGCTGAATGACCGCGAAGAGGTGGTGCTGGGCGGCATTGTCACCGACGTGCGCCAGAAGTTCACTAAGCGCGGAGAGCCCTGCGGCTTCATCACCCTCGAGGATTATGAGGGTTCCGGCGAGCTGGCACTCTTCGGCAAGGACTGGGGACAGTATGCCGGCATGTTTACCGTGGGCGCCTCCGTCTACATCAAGGCCAAGATGCAGCCCCGCTACCAGCATAGCGAGCTGCTGGACCTGAAGGTGCAGAGCGTGGACTACCTGCAGTCGGTGAAGGACAAGGCCATCGACCGCATCACCATCCAGCTGACCACTGACAAGCTGAACGAACAGACGGTGGCTGACCTGAGTGAGATCATTGCCGAGAGCCCCGGCAAGACCAAGCTCTTCTTCCAGCTGCGCGACTCGCAAGGCAAGCACCACGTGCTGATGCAGTCGAAGAAGAACCTCGTGGATGTCCGTCATACGCTTATCGACTTCATTGAACAGAACGAAGCATTAGACTACAAGATAAACTAACCTCTGAGCCCCCTAAGTTAGGGGGGGGCTCTGAACAAGGAAATTGGCATACAATTTGCATATATACAGAAGAAAACATGTTTAACCCGGGGCGAAGAACGACTGTTCAGACCCCCAACCCCCTAACTTAGGGGGCAAAGAAACCTAAGAACAATGGAAGTACAAATCACGAAAGAGAATTTTGCAAGTCTCAAGGGCGGCGCTGAGCCGTTGGTAGTTGATTTCTGGGCTACATGGTGTGGCCCCTGCCGTATGATTTCGCCCATCATGGCTGAGCTGGCTCAGGAGTACGATGGCAAAATCACCGTCGGCAAGTGTGATGTAGAAGAGAATGAGGAACTGGCTGAGGAGTTCGGTATCCGTAACATCCCCACCATCATCTTCTTCAAGAACGGCGAGGTCGTCGACAAGCTCGTAGGAGCCGTTGGCAAGGCCAAAATCGAAGAGAAGTTCAAGGCTTTACTCTGATAGCTTATGGCAAGTATAGAGGACGAAATCAGAATGGACGAGGAGGAAAACCGCCGCGAACTGGCTTTCATCCGTGAGCGACTGCCTCAGGACATGAAACCGCACTTCAGCGACGACGATATCCTCTATTTCATCGATGCCATCGTAGACTATTACTACACAAGCGGCATCCTGGAGTCACAGGCTGACGAGATAGATATCGACCTGCAGCAAGTGGCCGACGCCGTCACCGCCCAGGCTGCGAAAGACGGCCAGGGCACCTTCGACCCTGCCGAGGTCGTCTACGTGGTTGAAGCCGACATGGACTTCCAGGAAGAGAACCTGTGAAGAGAGTTCTTTGCAAGCAAAGCGAGCAGAGCTCGAGCGAAGAATTAAGAGTTGTTGCCTTCGGCAATTAAGAATTCAACTCCACGACTCTCGTACCATCCTCCTGTTCGACGATGCTCACCTTTACGGCATCGGCGGGCAGGAGTTCTTCTATCAGTTCGGGCCACTCGATGAAGCAGAGGGCACCGCTGTAGAAGTAGTCCTCATATCCCATGTCGTAGACCTCCTCCAGCTTCTTGATACGGTAGAAGTCGAAGTGGTAGATGGGGTTGGAAGGGGTACTGTATTCATTGACGATAGCAAAGGTCGGCGACGTGATGACGTCGTTGACACCCAGTTCCTCGCAGATGGCTTTGATGAAGGTCGTCTTGCCGGCGCCCATGCTGCCGTAGAACGCGAACACGCGGTGCTCGCCGATGAGGTCGACGAACAGTCGGGCGGCCTCGTTGATGTGGTCAATGTCTTGAATCTTGATGGTCATCGTTTCTTTCCTGTTAGCGTGATGATGGGGATAATCATCTCTTCCATCGAGATACCGCCGTGCTGGAAGGTGTCACGATAGTAGGAGACATAGTAGTTGTAATTGTTGGGGTAGGCGAAGAACGCATCGCCCGTAGCAAAGACGTAGCTCGTCGACAGGTTGGGCGACGGCAGCTGTGCCTTGTGCGGTTCGCGGATGGTGAACAGATTCTTGGCGTCGTAGCTGAGGTTCTTGCCTAGCTTGTAGCGCAGGTTGGTGTTCGTGTTGCGGTCGCCGATAATCTTCACGGGCTCCGTGCAGCGGATGGAGCCGTGGTCGGTGGTGACGATGACGCGGTAGTCGCTCTGCGCCAGCTGGCGGAAGAACTCGGCAATCACCGAGTGGCGGAACCATGAGAGGGTGATGCTGCGATAGGCCGACTCGTTGTTGGCCAGTTCGCGTACCATGCGGCTCTCGGTGCGGGCGTGGCTGAGCATGTCGATGAAATTGAACACCACGACGTTCAGGTCGTTCTTCTTCAGCTGGTTCATTTGCTGCATCAGCCGTTCGGCATCCTGCGACGTGTTCACCTTATGGTAGCTGAAGGTCTCGCGACGGCGGTAGCGCTCCATCTGCGTCTTGATGAGTGGCTCCTCGTTGAGGTTCTTGCCCTCCTCCTCGTCTTCGTCAACCCACAGGTCGGGAAACATCTCGGCTATCTTGTTGGGCATGAGGCCCGAGAAGATGGCATTGCGGGCGTACTGCGTGGCGGTGGGCAGGATGCTGAAGTACAGGTCCTCGTCGATGTCGAACTGGTCACCTATCTCCTCGGCCAGCAGCCGCCACTGGTCGTAGCGGAAGTTGTCGAGCACCACGAGGCACACCTTCTCGCCGGCAGACAACAGCGGGAAAACCTTCTTCTTGAAGACTTCCGGCGACAGCATCGGACGGTCGGTATCTGGCGCTGTCGGCGACAGCGAGGCTATCCAGTCGAGGTAGTGCTTCTTCACGAATTTCGCAAAGTCCTGGTTCGCCTCCTCCTTCTGGTGGTGCAGGATGTTCGTCATCTGCGAATCGGTGGCGCTGAGCTGCAGTTCCCAGTGTACAAGACGCTTGTACACCTCGGTCCATTCCTGCCACGTCTGACACTCCATAATCTGCATGGCTATCTGCTGGAAGTTCTGCTGATACTGGCTCTGCGTTACCTCCGTCTCTATCTCGCGGCGGTGGATGTTCTTTTTCAGCGTCAGCAGAATCTGGTTCGGGTTGACGGGCTTGATGAGGTAGTCGGCTATCTTCTGGCCGATGGCCTGTTCCATGATGTTCTCCTCCTCGCTCTTGGTGACCATGACAACAGGGAGTGCCGGCTGCAGTTCCTTGATACGTTGCAACGTCTCCAGTCCGCTCAGTCCCGGCATCTGCTCGTCCAGCAGCACCAGGTCGAACGACCGCTGCTGGCACTCCTCAATGGCATCGGTGCCGTTGGTTACTGTTACCACCTCGTAGCCTTTCTTCTCGAGAAACAGCATGTGGGCCTTTAGCTGTTCTATCTCGTCGTCAACCCAAAGCAATAGTCCGTTTGTCATCTGTCAGGAATCTTATAGTTGAAGTGTTTAAAAGAGATCGTCAAAGTCCAGGTCGTCGGTCTGCGGCACTGTGGCGTCATCGCCTTCCTCGCCGTCCGTCTCCTCCTCGTCCTCAGGCTGCTCTATGCTCTCGGGGATGGTGAGCAGTTGCTCGTCGCTAATCTCCATCGGCGCAAAGGTCTTCTGGTAGAAGTCGTCGTAGTCGTTATAGCTGAACCGCGTGCCGACTAGGGCGAAGTTCTGCTGACTGATAATCAGCGTGCGGCAGCCGCGTAGCTGCTGCGTCATCTCTTGCGAAGAGCGTAGCTGGCGCGCATACTGCAGCGCCTCGTCGTAGTTGAGGAAACCTCCGACTATCAGGCGATGGACGAAGCCCTCCTTCTCGATGTTCAGCTCGAAGTTGCGCACCATGAAGTTCGTGAAGTTGTAGCGGGCCAACTCGTAGAGCAGCTGGTTCTCGTTCACCGAGTCGGCCTCGTAGGCAACGATGAAGAGGAAGTCGGTGTTGCGCTCGACGGAGAGCGTGTCCGTTGCCGTCGAGTCCTCTGCCAGCGTGATGTCGCGACGCGACCAGACATCGCCCAGGTCGAACTTACCGCCATGCAGCGGACGGCCTTCCTGCACGCCCTTCACAATCATGCCGGCCATCTCGGAGACTTCGCTCTTCGGGTATTTCTCAACCACGGTCTTCATCTCCGTCAGGCAGCCGCGGGCATCGCCCTCGTTGAGCAGGCTGAGGCCTTTGATGAAGATAAACTTCGGGCGGTTCTCGCCTAAGGGGAATCGCTCCTCGGAGACGTGGGCATTGCCCTTCACCTCCAGATAGCGGTCCTGCTTGAAGGCCTCGTAGGTAGCGGCATAGAGCGAGTCCTCTATGTGCTGTCCGAAGCGGGCGTTCTCCACGAAATAGGGGTCGCTGAGCAGGATGGTCCACTGGCTCTCCGGGAAGTCGGCCTTCAGATGGCTCAGACAGTTGTCGGCCGTCTCGTACTTGCCCATTCGCGAGTAGAGCAGGTACAGATGATACCAGGCCTCGTCCATCTGTGCGAAGTCAGGATATTTGCTGGTCAGGCGCAGCAGCTGCTTCTCAGAGAGTCGCAGGTTGTCGAGCTTGTCCTTGAAGATGATGCCGGCGTGGAACAGTCCGTCCTTGATGATATTGTCGCTCTCGGCCAGTTGGTCGTCCGTGAACGGAATCTGGGCGATGTAGTACTCGCGGTTGTGAGGGTCGTTGGCCAGGCTGTCTGGCACGGCCTCCGGCGTCTCTGAGGGAGACTGCGCTTGGTCGGCAATGGAGTCGGTCGGTACTCCTTCCTCCGCCACTTCGCCTTCCGGATGGTCTTCAGAGAACGTGTTCATCCCCACCACCGTCTGGTTGACGCGTTGCCAGTTGTCCACGTTCTCGCGCTTGCCCCATTGTCGCTGGAAGGTCTGTTTACCTTGGTTCACGGCAGTCTGGTTGTAGAAGTACCACTGGCCGTTATTACCGGCGGCGTTGGCCGTGGGCGTCGTGGGACGGTTGGCGGTGGTGTTGCGGTTGCCGGCAGCCTCGCGCTTCTGTAGCTGTTGCTCCACCTCGGCCTCACGCGCTTTGTCGCGCTCTTCCTTCTCTTTCTTCTTCAGGGCCTCGATGATGCGGTCGATGGCCGCGTTGCGGTCGGCCTCGTCCATCTTGGCCAGCTGCTGCAGCGAGTCCTGCAGGTAGACGGCATCGGTATAGGGCACCAGCTCGTCAAGCACTTTCGAACGGCGCGACAGCTCTTCGTAGTCGGGACGGTCCTTGTCAAGCAGTCCGATGGCCTCGCCGTAGCAGCGCTGCGCGTCGTTATACTTCTCGCGTTGCCAGTAGAGGTCGCCCAGACGCAGCAGCAGCACGCCCTTCTCGATACCCGAGCGCGTGGCCTTCTCGTTGCCCTGCTCGTAGGCGCCAATGGCTTTCAGCGTGTCGCCCTGAGCCATGTAGATGTTGCCGATGGCGTAATAGACCTGGTCGAGATAGTCCTTGTTGTTGTCGTTGGCAGCCATGCGCTTGAGCCTGCTGATCATCTGTCGCGCGTGGCTGGCGCCCATCACCTCTGTCTGGGCGATACGCGCATTGAACGCCAGCTCGTAGGGCGGATTCTGCCTGATGGCGCGGCTGTAGGCCTTGTAGGCGTTGTCGCGGTGGCCTTGCGCGGTTTCTATCTGGCCGATGATGAACCATAGGCGTGCCTTTTGCGTCTTGCGGCGCTCGTGCTTCACGACCTTGTGCAGGTAGGGTGTGGCTTTCTCCAGCTCGCCATTCTTCAGGTAGTAGTTGGCATAGGTGGCATCCCAGTCGCGTTGTGAGCGGTAGTGGATAGAGTCGCGGCTCATGTTGCGTATCACGTCCTCGGCATCGTAGAGCCAGCCCAGCTCTGTGTAGCACTTGGCCAGCCATGCCCTGGCCATCGCGTTCTGCATGGGTTGTGTCAGGTACAGGTGGCTGATATAGGAGAACGTGGCGGCAGCTTCGTCGAAGGCACCCTTCTGAAACTGTGCCTTACCCAGCATCATCCACGCCTTCCACATAAAGGGGTTATACTCCTTGCGCCCCAGCCACTCGCGGTCCTTGGCCGTCTTGCGCCGGCTCTTCTTCCACTCGGGGCGTGCCTTGATGGAGTGCAGCTTGATGGTCTTCTCCATCTTCTCAATGGCGCGGTCGTAGTTGCCTTTGCCCAGTTCGCGACTCTGTTTGTTGCTGACGGGGTAGAGCGGCAGCTGTTCGGTGTAGTTGTCCTTGTTGCCCTTCTCCTTTTCCAGATTACCGTCTATGAAAGCCTGCGAACCGTTGTAGTAGGTGTTGTACTTGGCTGTGAACGATTGCCAGAAGCGGCTCTTGGCCGTATTCTTATGCGTCGAGCAGGCCGTCATCACCATGATGACGGTAACGACACATAGGAATATGTACGTGAGCCTTAAATGTTTCAATTCTTCAATTTTTCAATTCTTCAATTATAAAAACTCCCTAACCCTCGTTTTTATTGTCTTTTTCCCGCTTTTTCTCTTCTATGAGGCAGCCAATCTTGCACTCGCCAGAGGCTACGGCCGAGCACGAGGCACAGTCGTGGCCGACGGTGACCTCGTCGTCTCCACCTTGAAAATGGGAGATAATGGCTGCCACAAGGCCTAAGGCAACAAGGGCTCCGATGCAGACGATGGCGAAACTCATGCTTCTTCGTTGATGGTGAAATGGGCTTGGCGCAGGTCGTGCCAGAAGTTGGGGTACGACTTGGTGACCACCTGTGGGTTGTTGATGACGATGGGCTGTTTCATGGCAACGGGCGCAAAGGCCAGCGCCATGCGGTGGTCTTCGTAGGTGTCGATGGCCGTGTCGGCTGCCGGTTCACAGCGCTCGCCGTCCCAGTAAAGCTCGCTGTCGTTGGCCTCGTGCAAGACGAATCCCAGTTTGCGCATCTCTGTCTTCAGCGCTTTGATGCGGTCGGTCTCCTTAATCTTTAACGTATGCAGGCCGCGGAAGTGGAACGGGACGCCCAGCATGGCGCAGGCGACGACAAATGTCTGGGCAAGGTCCGGGGAGTTCACGAAGTCGTACTCCAACCGCGGCACGCAGCGCCCGCTCTTACGTAGCGTCACCGTCTGGGCGACGCCCTCTTCCTTCGTTTCGAAAATGGTCTTGACGCCCAGCAGCGAGAAGATGTAGCGTACGCTGGAGTCGCCCTGCTTGGAGCCGTCCATGAGTCCGGCCAGGCGCACCTCGGCATCACGGTCGCTGCTCAGCGCCACCATCTCATACCAGTAGCTGGCACCGCTCCAGTCGTTCTCGATGAAATAGTCACGGACAATGTAGGGCTTGGCTTGCACTTCAATCGTGTTGGGACCGGTCCACTCGGCGTCGGCTCCGAACTCACGCATCATCCATAGCGTGAGGTCAATGTACGGGCGAGAAATGATGTTGCCCGACATCTTCAGCGTAAGGCCGTTGCGTAGCACCGGGCCAATCATCAGCAGTGCGGAGATATACTGCGAACTGACGTTGCCGGGTAGCTCCAGCTCGCCGCCTTCAAGCGTCTGGCCCGTGATGCGGAGTGGGGGATAGCCCTCTTCACCGACGTAGTCTATCTGGGCACCCAAATGGCGGAGCGCATCAACGAGAATGCCGATGGGACGGTGCTTCATGCGCTCTGTGCCTGTCAGGATGTGAGTGCCGCGCATCACCGAGAGATAGGCGGTCATAAACCTCATGGCTGTGCCTGCCGCCTTGATGTTGATGGTCTGCGGCATGTGGCGCAGCGCGTTGATGATGACCTCTGTGTCGTCGCAGTCGCTCAGGTTACGTGGCAGCACGTTGCCGCCTGTCAGCGAGTAGATAATGAGGGCGCGGTTCGAAATACTTTTTGATGCGGGAAGATCGACACCTGTCATCAGTCGCTCAGGTGCCGTTATCGTGTATCTTGTCATTCTTTTTTCTGTTTTTGCCTACAAAGTTACGAAAAGTCGAGAGCAGAACAAAAGATTTTAATCTTTTTTATGCCGAGACGGAGTATCTTCGCGCTCGAATGAGCGCAAAGTTAGGAAAAAAGTTGTAATTTTGCACCCGAAAAGCAAAAAAACAAACGATGAAATTATATTCTGACGAAGAGTTAGCCGAAATATTAGACCAGGAAATCTTTCACCAGATAGGCAACGCAGCCGACCGGCTGGGCGTGGAGTGCTATGTCGTGGGCGGTTATGTCCGCGACATCTTTCTGGAGCGTCCCTCGAACGACATCGACGTCGTGGTGGTGGGCAGTGGCATCGAGGTGGCCAAGGAACTGAAGCGTACCCTCGGCCGCCGGGCCCACCTCTCTGTGTTCAAGAACTTCGGCACGGCGCAGGTGAAAATTAAAACGGAGAACGGAGAACTGAGAACTGAGAGGTGTGATTACCTTTCTCCTCAGGGTGAAGACAAACTCATTAGCAACAACACCGAAGGTTCTCAAAATGCCCAAACTAATCATACCTCTCAATTCTCAGTTCTCAGCTCTCAGTTCATGGAGGTTGAGTTCGTTGGCGCCCGCAAGGAGAGCTACAGCCACGACTCACGCAAGCCGATTGTCGAGGACGGGACGCTGGAGGACGACCAGAACCGTCGTGACTTCACCATTAATGCCATGGCTATCTGTCTGAACAAGAACCGCTTCGGCGAGCTTGTCGACCCATTCAACGGACTGGCTGACCTCGAGGACGGCATCATCGCGACGCCGCTCGACCCCGACATCACGTTCAGCGACGACCCGCTGCGCATGATGCGCTGCATCCGCTTTGCCTCACAGTTGAACTTCCAGATTGAGGATGCGACGTTCGAGGGCTTGGAGCGCATGGCCGACCGCATCAAGATTGTCAGCGGCGAGCGCATCGAGGTGGAGCTGAACAAAATCCTCATGTCTCCGCACCCCAGCAAGGGTCTTGTCGACCTTCAGCGCTGTGGTCTGCTGAACCTCATCCTGCCGGAGCTTGCTGCCCTCGACGTCGTCGACACCAAGAACGGCCGTGCCCACAAGAATAATTTCTATCATACCTTGGAGGTGTTGGAAAATATATCGAGGAACGAGGAGCGAGGAACGAGGAACGAGGATAGTACTGTGGCAGAGATAGCGGAAGATGGTAATCTCGTTCCTCCTTCCTCGCTCCTCCTTCCTCGAAAAAATCTCTGGCTCCGTTGGGCCGCCCTGCTTCATGACATCGGGAAGACGAAGTCGAAGCGGTGGGATCCGGCTGTGGGGTGGACGTTCCATAATCATAACTACATCGGAGCCAAGATGGTGCCGGTCATCTTCCGAAGGCTGAAGCTGCCGATGGGAGCCGAGATGAAGTACGTGCAGAAGCTCGTTGACCTCCACATGCGGCCGCAGGTCATCGCCGACAGCGAGGTGACCGACTCCGCTGTGCGCCGTCTGCTGAACGATGCCGGCGACGACATCGACGACCTGATGACCCTCTGCGAGGCCGACATCACCTCGAAGAACGAGGTGCGCAAGAAAATCTTCCTCGAGAACTTCCGCATGGTGCGCGAGAAACTCGCCGACCTGAAGGAGAAGGACTATAAACGGCTCCTGCAGCCCGTCATCGACGGCAACGAAATCATGGAGCTCTTTGGCCTGAAACCCAGTCGCGAGGTGGGCACGCTAAAACAGTTCCTGAAGGACGCCGTCCTCGACAATAAGGTGGAGAACGAGCGCGAGCCGCTCATGCAGCTGCTGATGGAGAAAGCCCGGGAAATGGGACTGAGTAAAATTGAAGAATTGAAGAATTGAAGAATTGAAGTTTTTTTCGAGGAACGAGGAAGGAGGAACGAGGATAGTTTAAACATTGAAAATATGATATATCCGATTGAAAAGATAGCTACGCTGATTGGTGCCCGCCGTTATGGTAGTGCCGACAGCTATGTGCGATGGCTGCTCACCGACAGCCGTTCGCTGTGTTTCCCTGAGCAGACGCTGTTCTTCGCCTTGCGCTCCCAGCGCAACGACGGGCATCGTTATATTGACGACCTGTACCGTCGCGGCGTCCGCTCGTTTGTCGTCGAACAGGTGCCCGAGCAGCCTCAGCCGGATGCCAACTACCTGAAGGTGTCGTCGACGCTGGCTGCCCTTCAGCGACTGGCCGAGCGCCATCGCGACGAGTTCGACTGCCCAGTCGTTGGCATCACGGGCTCCAACGGTAAGACGATGGTCAAGGAGTGGCTCTACCAGCTGCTGCAGCCCTCGCAGAAGATTGTTCGTTCGCCACGCTCGTATAACTCGCAGATAGGCGTTCCCCTCTCCGTTTGGCTGCTCAACGAGCAGACGGAAGTGGGCATCTTCGAGGCCGGCATCAGTCAGCCCGGCGAGATGATGGCGCTCCACGACATCATCCAGCCCACCATCGGCGTGCTCACCTGCCTGTCGAACGCCCATCAGGAGAACTTCCGCTCCATGGAGGAGAAGTGTCTGGAGAAGCTGGAGCTGATGCACGACACCCAGGCTATCATCTATCCATCGGACGACAACACCGTCAGCCGCTGCATCCGCCGTATGCACTACGATGGCGAGAAGATAGGCTGGTCGCGTACCGACGAGCAGGCTCCCATGTATGTGAAGGAGATAGCCCAGACGTCCCAGTCCCAGGGTTCCCACATTACCTATATTTATAAAGGCGAACAGGGCGACTACACCATTCCCTTCATCGACGAGGCCAGCATCGACGACAGCATCATCTGCGCCGCCATCGCCCTGCACCTCGGACTGACGCCCGAGCAGCTGGCTGAGCGGATGCCGCGTCTGGAGCCCATCGCCATGCGCCTCGAAGTGAAGGAGGGACAGCATGGCTGCACCCTCATCAACGACTCCTACAACTCCGACATCAACTCGCTCGACATTGCCCTCGACTTTATGAATCGTCGAGAAACAAGGAAGGAGAAGCGAGGAACGAAGAATACGCTCATTCTGAGCGATATCTACCAGAGTGGTGAGACACCGGCCAACCTCTACCGTCAGGTCAACGACCTCTGCGTGAAGCGCGGCATCCAGAAGCTCATCGGCATCGGCGAGGAGATCTCGTCGCAGGCGTCATTGTTCAGCGTAGGCGAAAAATCATTTTTCGCCACAACGGACGAATTCCTCGCCAGCACCGCCTTCCGTAGTCTCCACGACGAGGTCATCCTGCTGAAGGGCTCGCGCAGCTTCGGCTTCGACCGTATCACGGAGCTGCTGGAGCAGAAGGTTCACGAGACCATCCTCGAGGTGAACCTCGGGGCGGTCGTCGACAACCTGAACTACTACCGCTCGTTCCTCAAGCCCGAGACGAAGATGGTCTGCATGATCAAGGCCGATGCCTACGGCGCCGGCGCCATCGAGATAGCGAAGACGCTACAGGATCACCGCGTCGACTATCTGGCTGTGGCCGTGGCCGACGAGGGTGTCGCCCTGCGTCGTGCTGGCATCACGGCTAACATCATGGTGATGAACCCCGAGATGACATCGTTCAAGACGCTCTTCGACTACGACCTCGAGCCCGAGGTCTACTCCTTCCGTCTGCTCGACGCCCTCGTCAAGGCTGCCCGCAAGGAGGGCATCACCGGCTGGCCCGTCCACATCAAGCTCGACACGGGTATGCACCGGTTGGGCTTCAATACATTTGACAATTGTACTATTTCACCATCTGACAATTCCATGTCCGACAATCGTCAAATAGTGAAATCGTCAAATAGTGAAATAGACGAGCTGATTGACCGTCTGAAGCATCAGCAGGCCGTCATTCCGCGCTCTGTCTTCTCCCACTTCGTGGGTAGCGACAGCGACACGTTCGACGACTTCTCCGCCCGCCAGTTCCAACTTTTCGACGAGGGCAGCCGCCGTCTGCAGGCCGCCTTCAGCCACAAGATACTGCGCCACATGGACAACTCCGCTGGTATCGAGCACTTCCCTGAGCGCCAGATGGATATGTGCCGCCTGGGCCTCGGACTCTATGGTGTGAATCCCCGCAACAATGAAATGCTCTCTACGGTTTCCACGCTCAAGACCACTATCCTTCAGCTCCGTCACGTCAAGGCGGGCGACTCCATCGGCTACAGCCGCCGCACCATCCTCGAGCGCGACTCGGTCATTGGCGCCATCCCCATCGGCTATGCCGACGGCCTGAACCGTCATCTGGGCAACCGCCACGGCTACTGTCTGGTCAACGGCCAGAAGGCCGAGTATGTCGGCAATATCTGCATGGACGTGGCGATGATCGACGTCACGGACATCGCGTGCCAGGAGGGCGACCAGGTCGAGATCTTCGGCGAGCACCTGCCCGTCACCACGCTCAGCGACACCATCGACACCATCCCCTACGAGGTGCTCACCGGCGTGTCGAACCGCGTGAAGCGCGTGTACTATCAGGACTGATGGCCGTTAACTCCCCTAACTCCATGCTGCCGACAAGAACATAACCTCTGCGCCGCCCTCTGCGTCCTCTGCGGCTCTGCGCGATAGTAAATTAGGGTGTTGCTTCTCGCGCCCGCGCGCGTATATATGACTGTTTAAAGGAAAAATAACCCGCTTATCCCGCTTATCTCGCGGTACCGTTTGCTGTGAGATAAGCGAGATAAGCGGGATGTTTTTCGGTTTCACTATATACGCGCGTATTATACGCGCGCGCATTACGCGTATATGTATAGTTTAAGCGGAAAATAACCTACCTATCCTACCTATCCGACAGAAAACGTGGGGTGCGGATAGGTAGGATAGGTAAAATGAATTTTTATTCAGCTATCATGTATATATACGCGCGCGCGAAGAGATTTTCTGGTAGAGCAGCCCTTTAGAGTTGTAGAGTGGCGCTTTACGTTTC
>JAEEGL010130643.1_pt1 | contig 14939 bp, 17 predicted proteins | sample 9134231 | NCBI WGS metagenome assembly JAEEGL01 (sample SAMN16246548, study PRJNA631951) | gut metagenome | biome: gut microbiome; feature: rumen; material: fiber-attached | host: Bos | place: Iran: Karaj | collected 2018-10
CCAATCACATTCACGATCCATTATCTGCTGGACGGTCAGACGGTCTCTCCGGAGCAGCTGGCGGGTCAGAGCGGCAAGGTCGAAATGCAGATCTCCGCGCATAATCAGCTGGTGCGTGACGTAGGCGGTTATTCGATTTACTGCCCAATGCTTTTAGTCGGAGGAATGATCCTGCCGGAGGAGCATTTCTCCAATGTCACGGTCAGCAGCGGCGCAGTCCTTGGTGACGGGGCACAGCGCGTGGTGATGCTGGCCGGTATTCCCGGTATGGAGGAGAGCCTCGGCATTTCCGAGCTCGGGCTCCCCATCCTCAATGAAGAGTTTGGAGGCAGCACTTATACGGTTACTGCGGATGTGACGGACTTCCAGCTCGGCAACATGATGTTCGGCGTGGTTCCGTTTTCCTCGATCGATGCGCTCTGCAGCGGAGAGCTTGCCCACGGTCTTGACGCGGTGAAGGGCGTCTTCTCGGACATCGAAACGGTGCTCAATGCGTTCAACGCGATGGGCGTGCAGGAACTGATCCAGATGCTGTATGGCGATATGGATCAGATCGAGACGCTGATGGGCGCCGTGAGCGATGCGGCACTGCTGTATCAGGATAACCGCGCGCTGATCGAAACGCTTTCCGGCTATCTGACGGAAGAAAACCTGCAGCTGCTCGATCAGCTGCTCGCCGATATGCAGCAGATCGATATGGTCCGCCTTGAGGCGCTGCTGGACTGCACCCTGTTTCAGCAGCTGGTGGATCTTCTGTCCCAGATCGATCAGGAGATCCGCGATGTAGTCACGGTTGCGGAAGACGCGGTTGCGATCATGCCGGTTATGGACGCAATGAGAGCGGAACTGGAGCAGCCGGAACAGGCGGCCTCCATGGAGCGCCTGCCGGAAACCATCACGCAGCTTCGCGGTTTGATCCAGACGCTTGGAGAGAATCAGAACGTTCTGGACGATCTCTCTTCGCTTCAGAGCAGTCGGGTGACGGATAATCTGAGAACGGTGATGGGCGTCGCGCAGAAATACGCAGGGCTGCAGAGCCTGAATGCGGCGCAGCAGCAAAACCTTTCCTATCGAATGCAGGCGTGGCTTTCGTTCGGGGAAGAGTATGATATTTTCACGCAGCGAACGGATGCGATGGATTCCTCCGTGACCTTTGTATATAAAGTCGCGTCGATTGGAAGCTGAAGTGGATGTTGAAAATGCAAAATAGTTGAGATTTTCGTAGATTTTCTGAATGTCATATGCTATAATGAACAAAAATCCAGTTTTTTTCGCAATAATAACCATTTTCTAATTGGAGGTATCACTATGAACGGCTATGTCATTGCGTTGGATCAGGGCACAACGAGCTCCCGCGCGATCGTTTTTGACCGCAGCGGCAGCATCGTCTCTCTGGCGCAGTATCCCTTTGCGCAGATCTATCCCCAGCCCGGTTGGGTCGAGCATGACCCGATGGTGATTTTGGAGTCTCAGTTCCATGCGCTGAGCGAGGCGTTCCAGAAGAGCGGCCTTTCTCCCACGGATATCGCCGGCATCGGCATTACGAACCAGCGTGAGACTACCATCGTCTGGGATAAGAAAACCGGCAAGCCGGTCTATAACGCCATCGTCTGGCAGTGCCGCCGCACCGCTCCGATCTGCGACGAACTCGAGGCAAAGGGCATGGCCGCTTATATCCGCGATAAAACGGGTCTGCTGATCGATGCCTATTTCTCCGGCACTAAGATCAAGTGGATCCTGGACAACGTCGAGGGCGCCAGAGAGCGCGCCGAAAAGGGTGAGCTGCTCTTCGGCACGGTCGACAGCTGGCTGATCTGGAATCTGACCGGCGGCAAGGCGCACGTTTCGGACTATTCCAACTGCGCGCGCACGATGCTGTTCGACATCGACTCCCTCTGTTGGGACGAAGAGCTCTGCAAGATGCTCGATATCCCGATGTGCATGCTGCCGACGCCGGTTCCCAACTCTCAGGTCTATGGCCGTGTGGCTGCTGATATGCCCGGTCTCGAGCTGCTGGAAGGCGTTCCGGTCTGCGGCAGCGCCGGCGACCAGACCTCCGCGCTCCTCGGTCAGGCCTGCATCGAGCCCGGTATGGCGAAGAACACCTACGGTACCGGCTGCTTCACCCTGCTGAATACAGGCGAGCGCAGCGTGCGCAGCGTCAGCGGCCTTGTCACCACGGTCGCCTGGTCCGTGGGCGGAAAGACCACCTATGCGCTCGAAGGCAGTGTGTTCAATGCCGGCAGCTCCATTCAGTGGCTGCGCGACGAGCTGGAGCTGATCACGACCTCCCGTGAGTGCGATATTCTTGCCGAGACCGTTCCGGACAACGGCGGCGTTTACCTCGTCTCCGCTTTCACCGGTCTGGGTGCTCCCAGATGGGATATGTATGCCCGCGGCGTGATCGTCGGTCTGACCCGCGGCTCCAAGAAGGCGCACGTCTGCCGCGCCGCGCTGGAGGGTATTGCCTATCAGGTCAAGGATCTGCTCGACGCGATGGCGATCGACGCCGGCGACAACATCTCGGTCCTCCGTGTGGACGGCGGCGCTTCCGTCTCCAACATTCTGATGCAGTTCCAGTGCGATATGGTCCGCAAGCCGATCGACCGCCCGAAGATGGTCGAGACCACGGCGTTCGGCGCCGCCTTCCTTGCCGGACTCGCGGTTGGACTCTGGAACGATATTTCCGATATTGCGAGCATCCGACAGTCCGACAAGATCTTTACGCCGGAGATGGACGAGGCGCTCGCCAAGAAATATCATCAGGGCTGGCTGCGTGCCGCTGAGAGATCCCTCCACTGGATCGAGAAAGAATGATCCACCAAAAGTACTTGACTTTCCAGCCGGCAGAGATCCTTCTGCCGGCTGGTGATCTGCGTAAATGGAGCGTCATTGCCTGCGATCAGTTTACCTCGGACGGGGAATACTGGGCCGAGGTCGAACGATTCGTCGGCGACGCTCCGTCCGCTTTGCGGCTGATGCTCCCGGAATATTACCTTGGACGCGGCGATGAGGCAAAGCGCATGGAGCAGATTCGGGAGAATATGCTTCGATACCTTGATTCCGGCGTGTTTCGAAGCTTTCCTGACAGCTTGATCTATCTGGAACGGAGACTATCCAGCGGATGCGTTCGCCGCGGGTTGATGGGTGCCATTGATCTCGAGGCATTTGACTATTCGGATCAGACGGATGCACCGATCCGGGCGTCTGAGCATACGGTGGAAGACCGCCTGCCGCCCCGCGTCAGGGTTCGCAGAGAAGCGAGCCTTGAAATGCCGCACATTATGCTCTTTGTTGATGATCCTGAAGACCGCCTGATGGAGCAGGCCGCAGCGGCAGCAGGTGAATCGCTTTATGATTTTGACCTGATGGGCGGCGGCGGGCATCTTCGAGGGTTTCGCATTTCCGGCGATTCCGCATGGAAACTGGCCGAAGAAGCATCCGGCAGCGACGGTTTTCGATTCGCGGTCGGAGACGGAAATCACAGTCTGGCTGCTGCGAGAAACTGCTGGCTGGAGCAAAAGCGCGTGCTTCCGGAAACGGAATGGATAGGTCATCCTGCGCGGTATGCGCTTGTGGAGCTTGTGAATATTCATGATCCGGGGGTATCCTTCGAGCCGATCCATCGCGTTGTATTTCAGACTGACACCAAACACTGGTTTTCCGCAGCGGAAGAACAGCTTTTTGATCCAAACGGACGAGCGCTTACGTTTCTTTGCGGCGCGGATTGCCGTACCATATTGGTCAAGGGCAATGCGATCGGTGAAGTGATCGAACGGGCAGAGCAATTCTGTAAGTGGTACTGCGTCCGATATGGCGGCAAAATTGACTATATCCACGGCGATGATGAAACGAGATATCTTTCCCAGCCTGAAGGCTGCTGCGGGATCCTGTTTCCGAAGATGGAAAAGGCCGAGCTGTTCCAATCAGTCTCGGAAATCGGCCCGTTCCCGAAAAAAAGCTTTTCTATTGGTCTCGGCACGGATAAGCGCTATTATCTGGAATGCCGGAAAATCAAATAAGACACGTTTGATACTATTGCAAGAGAGCGATGCGTCGCTCTCTTTTTTTGTTCTGATTCGTTCAGCGCCTGCATAGGCTGTGATGAAGCAGGGAGGTGAGGCAATGCCTAAAGCGGATCTGCTTCAGCTGTTTCCGGTGGATTTGAGAGACGCGCTTGCGTCGGAATTAAGGAAAGATACCTGCAGAATCGAGGAAATACGATGCAGGATCGGTCAGCCAGTCTCTGTGCTGGAAGGCGGTAATATGAAGCTGCTTTCAACAGAGATCGTTTCGGCGTCTCATTTGGATGATTTGTTTGAGCGGGCTACCAGCGCCTCGGTACATACCTATACGGAACAGATTCAAAACGGATTTCTCTTCACCTCTTCCGGATATCGCGTTGGCCTGTGCGGAACTGTTTATTACATCGGACAAGCAATCGCCGGGATTCGGGAGCTGACATCCGTGTCCGTCCGGATCGGGCGCGAACTGCGGGGATGCGCGGATGAGGTTTATCCGAAATTGTTGGAAAATGGCGTTCGGAGCACGCTGATCCTGTCGCCCCCTGGTTACGGAAAGACCACATTGCTTCGGGAACTGATTCGCAGACTTTCATTGTCGGGCTATCGCGTTTCCGTGGCGGATGAAAGAGGCGAGATCGCTTCGATCGGCAGCAGGCGTCCGGGCTTTGATTTGGGGCCGAATACGGATGTGATGACCGGAGGAAAGAAGGCTGTGAGCGCCATGATGCTGCTTCGCGCCATGAACCCGCAGGTTCTGGCGTTTGACGAGATCACCGAGAAGGCGGATCTGAAAGCGGCGATGCAGGCTGCAGGCTGCGGAGCCGCCCTGCTTTCGACTGCGCACGCGGCAGATCGCAGAACGCTCCGGGCGCGCGCTTTGTATCGAAAGCTGCTGAAAGCCGGAGTGTTCGAAAAAGCGGTATGGATCCAAATGTCTGAAGGCAGGCGGAAATATGTCGTTGAGGATCTTTTGGAATGAGATTATATCTTTGTATGGCTCTGCTGCTCGCTGCGGGATGGATTGGGATCCAATGTTCAGTTGAATACAGAAAGAAGCCGCTGAGGCTGTTGGAACTTGCAGATTCGTTGTCTGTACTGAAAAACGAGATCTGCCAGCGCAGGGCGCCGCTTTCAGCTGCCTTTCTTCGTTGCTCCCAAGCTTTCGAAGGCATGAGACCGTTTTATCAGCTGCTGTACGCCGGAACACAGACCGATCAGACCTTTTTCACGGTCTGGCAGTATGCGGTGGAGCAGCTGGATCGGCTTGCGGGAGAGGAGCGCCATGCGCTATTGACGTTGGGCGAGCAGATCGGACGATATGACGCGCAAACGCAGGAAACCGCATTTTGCATCTGCATTGAAGCGCTTCGAACGTATGCGCAGCAGATCAGAACGGCGTCAAGAGTCAATGCGCGGCTGGCAGCCTGCTGCGGCATGGTGTGCGGCCTTCTGCTCGCAATCATGTGTTACTAGAGAGGGAAAACAATATGGATGTAGATCTGATTTTCCGCATTGCAGCGGTCGGTATTCTCGTTGCGGTCCTCAATCTTCTGCTTGCAAGGGCAGGGCGGGACGAGCAGGCGCTGATGACGACGATTGCAGGACTGATCGTGGTTTTGGTTCTGGTGATCGAAAAAATCAGTGATCTGTTCAGCCTGATCAAGAATTTGTTTTCGTTTTGAATGGAATGGATCCTGAAGCTGACTTCCGTCGCGATGATTTCCGGACTTCTGGTCGTTATGCTGGAAAAATCAGCGCCGGCGAATGCGCTGCTGCTTTCCCTTGCGGCTGCGGTCATGCTTGCACTGGCGTCCGTTTCGTTCCTGGAGCCGATCGTCTCCTTTCTCCAACGATTGGAACGCATTTGCGGGATCTCTGCCGTTTATGCCGGGACGATGATCAAGTGTATGCTGATTCTGCTGGTCTCCAGTTTGGGCGTTTCGTTTTGCAAGGACGCCGGACAGAACGGCATCGCATCTATGCTGGAGCTCAGCGGAACGCTTGCGGCTGTTTGGACTGCAATCCCTTTGCTCGACGCCTTTTTGTCTATGCTGGAGGAGCTGATGTGAAGTACGCCCGCATGCTCATGTTTACCGCTCTTATATCGATTCTGCTCTCAAATGCGGTTTTCGCTGCAGCGCCGGAATCAGAAGTGCTTGGTGTGGATCAGATGGAAAGTGCGCAGCCGGAGGCGGCGCTTGAAGCCTATGGTTCGCTGAACACGGAAGATCCTCAGGATGTACAGGCATTGCTTGAGAAGCTGTGGAGCTACCTCTCAGGCCAATCGGATGAAGCGGTGGCCTCTGCTCTGCGAAGCGGAGCGCAGATCCTGTTTGTATCTTTCCTCTCTGTTCTTTGCTGCGCGCTTTCTGATTCCGGGATGCTGTCTGTAATCGGGGCGTCAGCAGTCGCTCTCGTTTGTGTAAAAAACGTTTTTTCCTGCGCTTCAGTCGGAAGGCAGGCGCTACAGACGCTGACAGACTACTCGCATGTGCTTCTTCCGTGCTTATCCACAGCGGCTGCAGCGAGCGGTGCGTGGACTTCTGCCGGCGCGAAATACGCAGCGTCAGCGCTTGTGATGGATCTGATGATCACAGCAGAACAGCATTTTGCGCTGCCTTTTCTTTATACCTATTTGTCCGCTGCGATCGTTGCACAAATGACGGAGCAGCCCCTGCTGCAGATGGTCACAGGGATCATGAAGCGGGGGATGAAATGGATCCTGATTTTGCTGACGTCGGGCTTCACGCTCTATCTCTCCCTGACCGGGGTCCTCTCGGGAACGGTGGATGCGGCTGCTGCGAAGGCGGCGAAAACGGTGCTGTCCTCCACGCTCCCGGTGGTCGGAGGAATTCTGGCTGACGCTTCCGGCGCGCTGCTGTCCGGCGTACAGATACTTCGAAACAGCATTGGGCTGATCGGAATGCTCGTGATTCTGGCGGTCTGCGTGACGCCGTATCTGACGCTCGGAGGCCATTATCTGGTGTATCAGATCAGCGCCGGCGTTTCCGAGTCGCTTGGCGATAAACGGATCGGAAACGTCATCCGATGTGTTGGAGACGTCTACGGTTTTCTGCTCGGAATTGTCGGCAGCGTCTCCGTGATGCTGTTTGTTTCCGTGATCTCACTCATGAAAACGGTGGGCATGGGATGAAACAAACGCTTTTTGTATTAATCGGCTTCTCTCTGCTACAAAGCATTCTTTTGCTGATCGTGAAGGACGAGAAAAGCGGAAGGATTTTGAAAATGATCGGGGGAGTTGCTATGGCCGCTGCGCTGCTTGCCGGGTTCACAACGTTTGACTATCAGACCTATGCCGCGTCGCTGCAGCGGGAACAGGCTGAAATTCGCGCGAAGGTCGATTCCGTTGAGGAGAGTGCTAATGAGCTGCATCGCAGATACATAGAATCGGAATGCGCCGCATATGTCTTAGAGAGGGCAGCTCAGCTGCAGATCGAATTATCCGGCGTGACTGTGACGCTGGCTTGGAATGCAAGCGGATTTTGGTATCCAGTTCACGCAGAGATCACATTGAAGGATCGTCATGCAGATATCTTTCTGCTGAAGCAGCTTCTGGAAAGCGAGATGGGCATACCGCTTGAAGAGCAAATTTGGAGATTTGAAGATGGATCGTTCTGAGATGCGGCGTCGGCTGCAGCAGATAAGAATTCCGCTTTTAATCATGGCAATTGCGCTGCTGCTTTTAAGCACCGGGAAGGGGAACGCTTCGCACGAGAATCTTTCGCAGCCGCAAAGCGATGCAACGCCTTCGTCGCTGGCGGAGGATGAGCTGCGCTTGACGGAAGCCTTGCAGGCGATCGAAGGGGTCGGAAAAACACGCGTCCTCCTCAGCGTAGAGGTATCAGCGCAGACGGATTACCTTTCGGACGCGGAGAAAACAGTGATTCTTTCATCAGGCAGCGGAAAACAGCAGGCATTGGCATTTCGAACAAGGAGTCCGGTATATCTCGGCGCGGTAATCGTATGCGAGGGAGGGGATGACCCAAACACGCAATGGAAGGTGCTGGATGCGGTTTCAACATTTACCGGTCTGCGTGCAGATCGTATTACAGTTCTGAAGCTTCAGGGATCATAAGGAGGAATGATATGAAACAGCATTGGAAACGCAACCTGACGGTGCTGACCGTCGTGCTGTTTGTAGCAGCGGCAGTCTATTTTAACTGGTCGTACAATCAGCAGTTTGGAGCAGCAGACGCGGATATGGCCATGGCGGAAGACGATGCCATGGAAAAAGCGGGTGTAAAAGCAAAGGAGACCGCTGCTCCGGAGTCTGACAGCTCGGAAACAGAGCAGCCGGTTTCGGACTATTTTTCGCAGGCGAGGCTGACCCGCCAGCAGTCAAGAGATGAAGCGCTTAACCTGCTGGAATCCGCTTCCGCTGCCGACGGCGCCTCACAGGAGACGATCGACAGCGCGATGAATGCGATTGCGGCCATGGCGACGGATTCTATGACGGAGACTCGAATCGAGAACCTTCTGCTGGCAAAGGGCTATGCAGATTGTGTGGCTTACATCAGCGGCGACGGGATCTCCGTGGCGGTCCCTTCTCCGCAGGAAGGGTTGACCGCTGCACAGGTAGCCGCAATTACTGACGTCATCACATCGGATACGGAATTTACGGCTTCACAGCTGAAGATCGTGGAGATCAAATCGGACTCATAAAACGGATTCGCGATCCTGTCGGGTGCGCCTGCACAGGATCGCGGTTTTTCATTTTCGCTCTTTCTTTTTCTGCGCGGGTGTGGTATGATAATTTGAAACATTGTGACAGGAGGTATTCATGATGCCTGATAATTATATTACTTGCCAGGATGAGAAGGGCATTATCCACATTTCCGAGGACGTTGTGCTTTCCATGGTCCGCGCCGCGGTTTCTGAGGTTGACGGTGTGGCCGGCCTGGCCTCGTCTGCCGGGACGGAGCTTGCGGATCTGCTTGGCCTGAAATCCGCATCCAAGGGCGTCAAGGTTCAGATCATCGACGGTGTGATCAATGTAGATACGATCATCACCGTCCGCTACGGCTGCAATACGATCGCGGTCGCTGAGGCGGTTCAGAACGCGGTGACCACTGCCGTGCAGGACATGACCGGTATGGGAAAGCCCGTCGTGAATGTCCACGTCTCCGGCGTCGCATTCGAAAAGTAAAAGGAGAACATACCAATGACTAGAACGGCGGCCCGTGAAATTGCCATTCAGATCTGTTATGCGTCCCTGCTCTCCGGTACCCCGGTTGACGAAGTAACGGACGCGCTGTTTGCGCCGGAATACTTTGCTACGCTGTCGGAAGAAAATGAGATTTTCCGTACCAAGCCGAATGAAAAACAGCTTTCCTATATTCGCTCGCTGACAACTCAGACGGACGGACACATGCAGGAACTCAATGCGATCGTTGATAAATACTCCCAGGGCTGGAAAGTGGAGCGAATCTCTAAAGTTGCTGCGACCATCCTGCGCTGTGCAATTGCGGAGATCCTGTATCTGGACGAGGTCCCTGTTTCGGTTACGATCAACGAAGCGGTCGAGCTTGCCAAGGGATACGAAGAGCCGGAGACGGTCTCCTTCATCAACGGTATTCTCGGCAGCTTTGTCCGCACGGAGGTCGAACCCGAATCTGCAGAAGCGAAAGACGAATGAACATGCAGCCGCTCACGGTTTCAGAGCTGAACGCACACATCAAGAGACTCCTCGACGGCGATCTGCTGTTGGGGAGCCTCGCTGTGCGCGGAGAGCTTTCCAATTATAAGGTCTATTCCTCCGGCCATCATTATTTCACGCTGAAGGATGCAGAGAGCAGCCTGAAGTGCGTAATGTTTCGTTCCAGCGCGTCCCGGATCCGTTTCCGTCCGGAAAACGGAATGGGCGTGACTGCGGTCGGCAGCGTCTCGGTCTATCAGAGGGACGGCGTTTATCAGCTGTACTGCACAGATCTGATCCCGACCGGGATGGGAGACCTCTATCTCGCGTTTGAGCAGCTGAAGGCACGGCTTTCCAGAGAGGGTCTCTTTGACCCTGAGCATAAAAAGCCGATCCCCGCATTTCCGAAGCGGATTGCGGTGATCACCTCCGGCTCCGGAGCGGCTGTGCGGGATATCATCCGTGTGCTTGGCCATCGATGGCCGGATGCGCAGGTGGTCATTCTGCCGGTACGCGTGCAGGGAGCAGAAGCGCCTCCGGAGATCGTTGGCGCGATCCGTTATGCGAATCGCTACCGGGTGGGTGATCTGATCATCACCGGACGCGGCGGCGGCTCCATGGAGGATCTGTGGGCGTTTAACGACGAGCGTGTTGCTCGCGCGATCTACGAATCGGACCTTCCGGTGATCTCTGCCGTCGGTCATGAGCCGGATGTCACGATCGCCGACTTCGTTGCGGATCTCCGTGCGGCGACGCCATCCAACGCAGCGGAGCTTGCGGTGCCGGATCAGGCAGATGTTCGGGAATCTTTGGCTGGCTTGCAGTCTCGTCTTGAGCATACGATCCACCGTGAGCTGGTGCAGAACGCAAACCGACTTAAAGATCTTGCTGCACGAAAAGTACTCTCAAGTCCGACCGCGTATCTGGATTTTAAACGCATGGAGCTCGATCGTCTGCATGGGAAAATGATCTCGGTCAGTGAGGGCTGGCTTGCGGCTCGGAGGCAGCAGTTCGGGCAGACGGCGGCGGCATTGGATGCGATGAGCCCGCTGAAGGTTCTGGCGCGCGGATATTCGGTTGCAACGAATGAGAAGGGAATGATCATTCGCAGCACCGCTGAGACAAAAGAAGGCGACAAGCTTCGGCTGCGCGTGACAGACGGCAGTATTTTCTGCCGTGTAGAGTCGGATGGTTTTGAAACAGGAGATTGAAATATGGCAAAGAAAACGCTCTCATTTGAGGAATCCATGCAGCGTCTGGAGGAAATTGTCCGGCTGCTGGAGCGCGGCGATGTTACGCTGGAGGAGTCTCTCGCTCTGTTTGAAGAAGGCTCCGGGCTGATCGCGCAGTGCAGCAAGCTGCTCGACCGTGCGGAACAGAAAGTGATCAAACTGAAGAAAGGCAGCGACGGGACGCCGATGGAACTGCCGATTGACGCGGAGGAATGATTTGTATGGATTTTCAGACCATCTATCATCAGGACAAAGTAAAAATTGATCAAGCTCTTGCCTCTTATTTTGTGAACCCTGCAGCTCCATATCACCGCCTGCTTGAATCCATGCATTACAGCCTCACAGCCGGGGGCAAGCGCCTTCGTCCGGTTCTGGTGCTCGCTTTTTGCCGTGCCTGCGGCGGAGACGATGAAAAGGCGCTCCCCGTAGCGTGCGCGCTGGAAATGGTGCATACATACTCTCTGATCCATGACGATCTGCCCTGCATGGACAACGACGATCTGCGACGCGGAAAGCCGACAAATCATGTGATCTATGGGGAATGTACGGCAACGCTGGCCGGTGATGCCCTGCAGGCAGAGGCGTTTCGGACCATCCTGGAATCAGACCTCCCGGCTGAAGCGAGAGCGGAAGCCGCTCGCATCCTTGCCGAGGCTGCCGGCATCGACGGGATATGCGGCGGACAGCAGCTGGATATGGAGGGGGACGGAAAGGTTCTCTCCCGGGAGGAATTGATTGAGATCCATACCCGGAAGACTGCAGCCATGATTCGCGCCGCCTGCCTGATGGGCATTGCCTGCGGAAATGGTTCTGAAGAGCAGATTCAGGCCGCCGAGACGTATGCGCAGGCGCTTGGACTCGCGTTCCAGATCCGTGATGATATGCTGGATGTGATCAGCACGAATGAGGAACTCGGAAAACCTATCGGCTCCGATGCGCAGGAGCAGAAAACGACCTTCATGTCGCTCTATGGGCTCGAGCAGTGTGAACGAGAGGTGCATTCGCTGACGGAAGAGGCCGCTCAGGCGGTCAGCAGCGTGTTTCCGAACGCAGAGTTTCTGCAGCAGCTTGCCCACTCTCTGGAAACCAGAAGAAATTGATTGATTCCTTCGTGGAATAGCTGAAAAGCGTCGACTTCTCTTGTAAAAGTCGGCGCTTTTTGTTATAGTATATCTTGTGTATGTATACACATTTCTATGAATATTATCTTTGAGGTTTATTGTTTTGAATATTCTGGAACAAATTCAAAGCCCGTCGGATCTGAAAAAGCTTTCGGAGGATCAGCTGCCGCAGCTTTGTCAGCAAATCCGATTCTTTTTGGTGAACAGCGTCTCCAAGACCGGCGGACATCTGGCGTCCAATCTGGGTGTCGTGGAGCTGACGGTTGCGCTCCACCGCGTTTATGATACGAGTCGGGATCGGCTCCTGTTCGACGTCGGGCATCAGAGCTATGTGCATAAAATACTGACCGGACGCAGGGAGGCTTTCCATACGCTTCGGCAATTCGGCGGAATATCCGGGTTTCCAAAGCCTGGTGAGAGCATACATGACGCGTTTATTGCCGGGCATGCCTCAACAGCGATTTCAACGGCGCTTGGCATGGCCAGAGCCAGAACGCTGCTCCACGAGGATTATGACGTTGTAGCTGTCATTGGCGACGGTGCACTGACCGGCGGGCTGGCCTATGAGGGCCTGCAGGACGCAGGGCAGAGCAAAGAGCCGCTGGTCATTATCCTGAACGATAACGGTATGTCCATTCACAAGAACGTCGGCGGTATGGCAACGCTGCTCTCCAAGCAGCGTGTAAAGCCCGGTTATCTGCGCTTTAAGCAGTTTTATCGTGACACGGTCGGCAAAGTGAAGCCGCTCTATAATGCGATCCATACCCTGAAGGAAAACGTGAAGGACACGGTTCTTCCGGACAATATGTTTGACGACATGGGCTTTTATTATATCGGCCCGGTCGACGGACATGATATCCCGGAGCTGGAGCGGATGCTTCGCTGGGCGCGGGATCTTCATCAGCCTGTGATTCTGCATGTTGTAACGCAGAAGGGCAGAGGCATCTCCTACACGGAAGCCGCGCCCGAAAAATACCATGGCGTTGGGAAATTCGATCCAGAGACCGGCGAACTGCCGCCGAAAAAGGATGACTTTTCCAAGGTGTTCGGCGACACGATGCTGGAGCTTGCGTCGGAGCAGCCGAGGCTCGTCGGGATCACGGCTGCGATGGCGAGTGGGACCGGGATGGAGGCGTTTGCGGCGCGTTATCCCGACCGGTTCTTCGACGTCGGTATTGCGGAAGGGCATGCAGTCACAATGGCGTCCGCGATGGCAAAGCAGGGACTCGTGCCGGTGTTTGCGGTCTATTCCAGCTTTCTGCAGAGAGGCTACGATATGCTGCTGCATGATACGGCGATCCAGAACCTCCATGTGGTGTTTGCCGTGGACCGTGCCGGGATCGTGGGAAATGACGGCGATACGCATAACGGCGTGTTTGACGTCGGCTACCTCGGATCCGTTCCGGGCATGACGATCTATACGCCCGCCAGCTTTGCTGAGCTTCGCTATTTTCTGCACAAAGCTGTCTGCGAAGTGCAGGGCCCGGTTGCCGTTCGATATCCGCGCGGCGGGGAAGGGGAATACCGGCCTCTTCACACAGAAGCTGCAGCCCTGCTGCAAAGCGGTGATGATATCACGCTTGTAACCTACGGCATTCTGACAAACGAAGCGATCCGCGCGGCTGAAATACTGAATTCGCGCGGTATTCATGTCGATCTCTTTAAGATGGGGCAAATCCTGCCGGTAGAAGCGGAACCGATCTTAGATTCTCTTCGCAGAACAAAAAAGCTGCTGGTTGTTGAGGAGGTCTGCTCGATCGGCAGCCTCGGACGCCGTCTGCTTTATGAAGCGGAATCTTCCGGTATCTGCCTTGACGCTTATCGGCTTCTGGATTTGGGAGAGGGACGCGTACCGCACGGCGATACAAAGATTTTGTGGGAGCAGTTTGAACTGAACGCTGATTCTTTGGTTCGCATTGCGGAAGAGCTTTGCTCTCATTCGGAGGCAGACGCATGAAAAAAGTTCGTTTGGATCAATTGGTTTTTGATCTCGGTCTGGCAGAAAGCCGTGAGCGCGCGAAGACCACCGTCATGGCAGGACTCGTATATGTCAACGGACAAAAATCGGACAAACCCGGTACGCAGGTTTCGCCGGACGCGAAGATCGAGGTGCGCGGAGATGCGCTCCCATACGTCAGCCGGGGCGGATTGAAGCTGGAAAAGGCGCTCAAGGTTTTTCCTGTGGATCCGACTGGATATACCTGTCTGGACTGCGGTGCTTCGACCGGCGGCTTTACGGATGTGCTTTTGAAAAACGGTGCCCGGAAGGTCTATGCTGTGGACGTCGGCTACGGTCAGCTTGCCTGGAGTCTGCGAAACGATCCGCGTGTCGTCTCCATGGAGCGCACCAATGTACGCTACCTCACGGCGGAACAGATCCCCGAGCCGATCGATCTTGCAGTCATGGATCTCTCCTTTATTTCGGTTCGGCTGATTCTGCCTGCCGTTCATCCGCTGCTCAAAGAAAAAGCGCAGGTCATCTGCCTGATCAAGCCTCAGTTTGAAGCCGGGCGTGAAGAGGTTGGAAAAAAAGGCGTTGTAAGAGATCCCAAGGTGCATCTGGATGTACTTGAGCGCTTTCTCGAATTTGTGCCATCTGCAGGATACACTGCCGCGGGACTGGATTTTTCTCCGATCAAGGGACCGGAAGGAAATATTGAATATTTGTGTTGGCTCAAAAAGGGAATCCATGAAGCATCGCTTCCGGATCCTGTCGAGATCGTGAAGCAATCTCATGATAATTTAGAAAAAATCAGGTGACTGTGATGCAAAATCATATCGTTCTGGTTACCAATCTGTTTCGGGACGCCGGCTTTGAGAAGGCGCGTCAGTTTTATCATCTTCTGACCGGCGCCGGACACAACGTGATCGTCTCTCCCGTGTTTTTGCCGGAATGGGATCCGTC